>Ga0310344_10002331_pt1 | contig 14281 bp, 13 predicted proteins | sample HC15DNA20200_MG_FD_203801 | JGI IMG/M metagenome (GOLD analysis project Ga0310344, IMG submission 203801) | Marine microbial communities from station ALOHA, North Pacific Subtropical Gyre - HC15-DNA-20-200_MG | ecosystem: Environmental > Aquatic > Marine > Oceanic | place: Pacific Ocean: North... | reverse complement strand
TAGAAAATGTAAAAGGTGGCACGGGGGTACAGTTTGACTGGAATATAGCAAGCCAAATTAGCAAGAAGTACAAACTGATTATAGCTGGCGGGCTAAATAGTAATAATGTTTATAAAGCTATCTATAAGATACGCCCCTGGGGGGTAGATGTTTCTACTGGGGTTGAGAATCATGGTAACAAGGACAATGCAATGATATGCAGTTTTATAGAGCAGGTAAGACTTGCGGATACTGAAAGTATAAAGTAGTTATATAATATAATCAAAAGCCAAACATTAGTATAAGGACTAACAATGACAACCGAACAGGAGAAAATACCAGACGCATCTGGACATTTTGGGGAATATGGTGGCCAATTTGTTCCTGAAACTCTGATGTCTGCATTAGCAGAATTAGATATCTCATATAGATCAGCACAATCTGACCCCAGCTTCCAGTCCACTTTGAACCATTATTTGACTAACTATGCCGGAAGAAGCACTCCTCTATACTACGCTGAAAATCTTACACGGAAACTCAATGGTGCTCGAATATATCTAAAAAGAGAAGACATACTTCACACAGGCGCTCATAAGATAAACAACGCTCTTGGTCAAGTCCTGCTTGCTAAAAAGATGGGCAAGAGTAGAATAATCGCAGAAACTGGTGCTGGCCAACACGGAGTTGCTACAGCGACAGCCTGTGCTGTCATGGGATTAAATTGTATTGTCTATATGGGAGAAGAGGATATCAGAAGGCAATCCATAAACGTATACCGAATGAGATTACTAGGAGCAGAAGTGATACCTGTAACCTCTGGTAGCCGAACACTAAAAGACGCTATTAATGAAGCAATAAGAGACTGGGTTACAAACGTTGATGAGACACATTACATAATAGGAAGCGTTGTAGGGCCACACCCATACCCAATAATGGTCAGAGATTTCCAATCAGTAATAGGATATGAAGCAAAAGAACAAATACTCCTGATGGAAGGTAGGCTCCCAGATTATGCTGTTGCTTGTGTAGGTGGTGGTAGCAATGCTATGGGGCTATTCCACGCTTTCGAAAAAGATTATCAAGTCAAACTTATCGGCGTGGAAGCTGCAGGCAGTGGTGTAGATTCTGGGAAACACTCTGCTACACTAGTAGCAGGAAGGCCTGGTGTACTGCATGGAGCAATGTCATACCTCCTACAAAGTACGAGCGGACAAGTTCTTGAGACACATAGTATATCTGCAGGATTAGATTATCCTGGAGTAGGGCCAGAACACAGCTATCTAAAAGATGCTAAGAGAGCAGAATATGTAGCAGTAGACGACAGCCAGGCACTAGAGGGATTTCACACTTTATCTGAAGTCGAAGGTATAATTCCAGCACTAGAACCATCACACGCGATATATCACGTTATGTCTCTGGCACCTAAATTAGGAAAAGATGAGATCATATTAATGTGCCTCAGTGGACGAGGAGATAAAGACGTACATACTGTTGCAGAAATCGAAAACAACCTGCTCTGATCTAGAAAGTAACAATGATAGGCGAAAACAAAAGCATCAAAGTACACGTACCGGCAACCACAGCTAATCTAGGGCCTGGGTTCGATTGCCTTGGTATGGCTCTAGATTTATGGAATACAGTTGTCTTCTCTATATCTGACCAGACTAATATCCAAATCCAAGGTGAAGGATCAAATCAAATCAAGGCAGATAAGAGTAATCTGGTGTACTCTTCAGCAATCAGACTTTTCGAAGAAATTGGCACCAAGGCGCCTGAGATAGATATTAGATGTCAAAATAACATACCGCTTGCCCGAGGACTGGGAAGTAGTGCCGCTGCCATAGTTGCAGGATTGATTGGAGCTAATGCCCTAGCTGATAGTCCCTTATCTGAAATGGAGCTTCTTAAGATAGCAACTAGCATAGAAGGTCATGCCGATAACGTTGCACCAGCAATACTTGGTGGTTTCCAAATCGTAGCCCAAACAGAAGAGAACCTCATAGCGTCTTCTGTTTCTATTCCTGAGGAATTAATGGCCGTAGTATTCATTCCAGATATGCCAATGCCTACAGATAAAGCAAGATCCATTCTAGCCAGCGACATAAGCCTTGAAGATACTATATTCAACCTAAGTAGAGTGGCTCTACTGGTAAATTCATTCTCTAATAACAACCTGGAAAACCTAATGACTGCGACTGAAGATAAGATTCACCAACCAAAAAGATCAGAAATGTTCCCAGCCATGAAATATGTATTCCGGGCTGCTAGAAGTTCTGGTGCTCTTGCTGTATTCTTATCTGGAGGTGGATCCAGTGTAACTGCACTAGCCAACTCAAGATTCTTGACCATAGGTTATGAAATGTCAGATGCAGCAGATAAGGTGGGGGTACCTGGACAAGTCAAAATCCTTAGACCCTCTACTTATGGAGGATATACATCTGAATCTTATCTGGAGGAACAATGAACCTTATCGTACAAAAATATGGAGGTTCTTCCCTAGCAGATGCATCCCGAATACAAAATGTAGCTCGCATTATTACCAAAGCCAGTAAGGAAGGCAAAATGGTAGTAGCAGTAGTATCTGCAATGGGTGACACTACTGACGAATTGATAGAATTAGCACATTCTATAACTGACTACCCAGACGAACGTGAGCTAGCCCTTCTTATGTCAACAGGTGAATTAGTTTCTTGTACCCTACTAACTATGGCCATAAGGTCCCTAGGATACAAGGCGATAAGCCTAAGCGGAGGACAAGCAGGTATAATAACCGCCGGAGATTATAATCATGCCCGTATATTGGAAATAGAACCACAAAGAATTACAACGGAATTAAACGATGGTAATATTGTGATAGTTGCTGGTTTCCAGGGAACTAACGACAATATGGACATAACGACACTTGGCAGAGGTGGATCTGACACTACGGCCGTTGCCTTAGCGGCGAAACTCAATGCAAAGGTCTGTGAGATATATACAGATGTTGAAGGTATATATACCGCAGATCCGAGAGTGGCAACCAATGCAAGGAAGATATCTAACATAGCCTACGAGGAAATGTTAGAATTAGCCAACTACGGTGCTAAAATGCACCCTAGATCTATAGAACTTGGGGCCTTGTATAACGTACCCATATTAGTAGCATCAAGCTTCAAAGACACTCCAGGAACACTTATAAATTGGGATGAGAAAATGGAAATAGTAAACAGAGTAACTGGCATAGCACACGACAAGAATGTCGCAAAAATAACTGTATCCGGTATCCCAGATAAGCCTGGAATAGCTGCTACACTATTTGAATCCTTGGCTGATAAATCTATTAGTGTAGACACGATAGTTCAAAATTCTGGTTCTAATGATATGGCAGACTTATCTTTTACAGTAGAACGTTCTGATTTGGCATCTGCTATGTCGATAATCCAACCGGTAGCCGAGTCTATGGGAGCCAGGGGTTGTTCCAGCGATGACAACCTATCCAAAGTAAGCATCGTAGGAACAGGAATGCAAAACCACCCAGGGTATGCCTCATTGATGTTCAAATCTTTGTACGAGGCCGATGTGAATATCGAGATGATAACCACATCTGAGATAAGGATAACTTGCATCGTATCTCAGGATAACGTTGACTCCGCAGTAGTAGCGCTTCACAATGCATTCCATTTGGAAGAACCAGTATAACTTTGTTATGGGGAAAAAACCCTAGTGAGTGATATATTCCTCTCAATAGTAATACCAGCTTACAACGAGAAGCTACGTATATCAGAAACACTGGCCAAGACAGTGAGATACCTATCCAGACAGAATTATTCCTGGGAAATAATCGTCGCGAATGATGGCAGCACTGACGGTACAGACGACATTGTGTCAGCTTCACTCTCATCGAATCCAAATATAAAATTACTTAATCTCAAACACGGCGGAAAAGGCTGGGCTGTGAAAAATGGAATACTAAATGCAAGGGGAAAGTATCGCTTCCTAGTAGACGCCGATCTCTCAATGCCAATCGAAGAGATATCCAAATTCATGCCATATTTCGAAAAAGGTTTTGACATAGTTATAGGGTCTAGAGAAGTTCCTGGAGCCAACAGATTAGATGAGCCCAAGAATAGATTAATTCAAAGCAGGATATTCAATTTTATCGTTCAATGCCTCGCTGTAAGAGGAATATCAGATACGCAATGTGGCTTCAAATGTTTCAACCAAAAAGCCGCCTCAACCCTATTCCCCCTGCAAATGTCCAATGGCTTTAGTTTCGATGTAGAGATATTATTCCTGGCAAGAAAATATGGATTTGCAATCGAGGAGATACCAATAGAATGGCATTATCGTGATGGCAGCAAAGTTAGACCCATTGTAGATAGTATTATTATGCTGAAAGATATCCTGGCAATGCGGCTAAGACACGTCGGACGCTCGAATAAGACACCCTAAAACTTCAGTCATACAAATATAGGGTCAATACGACAATAATGTAGATTGCACATTCTAAAACAAAGTCTTAATATTAATTCTCGGACATGTTATCTCAAACTCTCGTATTTGCTGGAAAATAGAATATGAAAGTTGTTGTTGTTATACCGACATATAATGAAGCGGAAAACCTCGAGGACATGGCGGCTGCCATTTTCTCTCTGCCAATCCCAGACATATCTCTTCTGATAATAGATGACAACTCGCCGGACGGTACAGGTGATATAGCCGATTCCATAGCAAGAATAAATGGTGAAAGATTCAAGGTAGTACACAGGCAAAAGAAATTAGGTCTTGGGCCAGCATACATACAAGGCTTTAGAGAAGCTATTGATTGGGGAGCAGAAGTTATCGTCGAGATGGACGCTGATTTCTCCCACGATCCCAAATATTTAACTGAACTAGTAGAATACATTCAGGATAACGATGTTGTAGTCGCATCCAGATACACTCAAGGCGGAGAGGCAGATAGAGACTGGGGTGTAAGTCGCCTTATGCTTAGTACATTTGGAAACCTATATGCATCTCTTATGACAGGTGTGAAAGTTAAGGACTCGACTTCTGGTTTCAAGGCATTCAGAAAGCACGTAATTGAATCTATTGACTTCGATTCTTTCATTTGTAAAGGATTTGCATTCCAAGTCGAAATGGCCTATGTGTGCCAGAGAAAGGGATTCAAGATATCTGAAATACCAGTTAAGTTCACTGATAGGAGAAAGGGGAAATCAAAGATAAATTACAGCATAATTATAGAAGCATTGATCAAAATCCCCATGATGCGATTAAAACACTTATAATCTATATTGATCGACTTGCAGTGGGGTCTATTGTAACTTATTATTATCTGAAAGTATGACCATGGATTTTTCACGCCGCATATATCCGCTAGACACTAGGGAACTCACCGAAGAGCAACTTGCTGTGGTATTTGCCATGACGTCTCGCAATCCAAACGCATTTGACGAAATTGCGAAAATTGTTAATGAGGACAAAGCCGCAGATTTCCATGAAAGATGGGTTCTTAATTACGGACACGCTTCAGTAGCTGAACATGCGATAATCCACATGGCAGTTGAAAATGTGTCCAGGTTGGCATGTGATACGCTAGAAGATAACAGACTGGCTTCATATACAGAGAAGTCATCAAGATACCAGGTTCTGGATAGAGGATCCTATCACACCCCATTAGAATTAGACAAACATAGCCTTATGGAAGTGTATAAGCAATCTTGTGAATATCTATTCGAAGCCTATGACGAGTGTATAAATCGGCTCCAGGATTACATCGGTACCAGTACACCGCAAAGGGAAAATGAAAGAGACCAAGCGTACAGACTAAGACTTCGTAGAGATGCCATAGATACCAGCAGATTCTTATTGCCTGCATCTACGTTAACTAATGTAGGTGTGACTATGAACGCCAGATCTTGGGAACATGCTATCTTAAAACTACTTTCTTCAAGAATAGCAGAGGAAAGAGATATCGGGAATATAATAAAAGATCAGGGACGAACCATAACACCTACTCTTATCAAATACGCAGACAGAAACGAATACCTAACTTCTACAAGAGATGCATTATCTGTTTTTACCGCAGAATCAGAACCAGAAGTTGTACACCATGGAGATGTAAGCGCCCGACTTGTTCACTATGATAATCAAGCTGAAATCAAGCTTGCTACCAGCCTACTCTATAGTGCTTCCTTAGAAACCTACGAAGATATCTGGGCCAAAGTATGCTCTATGAACGATGATTCACGCCATAAGGTAATAAGAGAGTCATTGGAGCGTTTAGGGCCTCATGATAATCCTCTTAGGGAACTTGAAACCATTGAGTATACATTTGAGCTTGTCATGGATTATGGTGCTTACCGCGAATTCAAGAGGCATAGGATGCAGACTTATCTTGCTCAGAAACCAACTGTTGATCTAGGATATTTCGTACCACAGCTCATATATGACGCTGGATTACAGGAAGAATTTCATAAAGCTATGGATACATCGAGCAATGCGTATCATAAAATACACGAAGAACTACCAGACGTTGCAGAATATCTTATAACACATGCTCATATGAGAAGGGTCTTATGCAAGATCAATCTCAGAGAATGCTACCATTTATTCAAACTGAGAACTCAGCCATCGGCCCATTTCACTATCAGAAGGGTAATGAACCAAGCTCTGGATTTGGTACGCGAATGCCATCCTATACTCTTCGAATTCTTGAGGCTCAGATAACCTAGTTCTGTAATGAAAGGTCAATAATTGCCTTATAGCTCCGTGAATGGATTAAACCTATACTACGAAACTAGCGATCACAATGATCTCCAGAGTATATTATTCATATCAGGCTTAGGCGGAGATCACAGGACTTGGTCAAAGGTAATAAACCATCTAGAACATCCTTATAATATAGTGACGTTTGACAACCGAGACGCATGCATGAGTGAACGGTCAAGTCAGCCTTATACTATTAAGGATATGGCAGACGATGTTGCAGGTTTGCTTAGTTCTATGGATATAAATAAAACTCATATAGTGGGTTATTCCATGGGTGGAGCTATAGCACAAGAAGTGGCTATATCATATCCAGACTTGGTAGATAAACTGATCCTCTTATCTACATATACATCAGGAGATCCTCGGGGTGACGTAATATTCGAGTCACTAGCTTCCGTTAGAGGTAAAGTGTCCGCAGACGAATTCCTTAGGCTGTCTCTACCTTGGTCATTTAGCGTAGATGAGTTCCAAGTTCCTGGTTTTATTGAAACTCTCATAAAAGACAGGGCCTCAGATGAATATAGACAAGAATATTCTGCTTACGAACGTCAGATGAGGGCAACCATAGCATTCGAATCGAGCGGTAGGTTGGGTAACATATCTGCACAGACACTAATGATTTTTGGGGATGCAGACATACTAACCCCAATGAGATTCGCGTTGGAGCTGGTAGAAGGTATCAGATCTTCTAATCTGATTATCTTAGAAAAATCCGGTCATGGCATAGTGATAACTAGAGCAAAAGATATTGCACATGAAATAGACAGGTTCCTTTCCATATAGCATTATTTCCTTGTGTTTTACACAATTGGTCAGGTTGCATATATAATGATGCTAACTAGAATATAATCAAACCCAAAATGGCAACCTCAAAATACTGATGCCGGTTACTACAATTGCATAAATACACCCAGCCACTGCTGCATACCTTCCAGGCGCTTCAGAATACCACCTATCGAAAACTCTGGGGGACAGCTTGCCTGCTATACGTAGCCAGAATGATTGAAATGGTATGCCTTTCGTGGCTAGTTCTTGAACTTACAGACTCTCCCTCAAAAGTAGCATTCGTCGGCATAGCACGTATGGTCCCAATGGCTGTATTTGGATTGATAGCCGGTACTATATCAGACAGGATACCCAAGATTCTAATACTGAAATATGTGCAAGGGCTCAATATAGTTGTTAGTCTGGTAATGTTGGTATTAATACAATCAAACTCAATAGTATATTGGCATTCCTATTTGAGCATCCTACTTACGGGTTCAGGATGGGTCCTGGATTTTACTGCGAGAAGAGCACTTTATCCAGAACTCTTTTCAGGCAGAATTCTTACCAATGCTATCTCTCTAGATACGGCATCACTCACAGGAAGCATGATGCTAGGATCTATACTTGGAGGGTTGGCAATCAATATGGGTGGATTCTCGACTGCATATATCCTAATGATATCTATGTATATATTAGCCCTGATCCTATTTATCAATATATCCACAGATAACCCAAAAGAACAGGATAATTACGAACAAGGTATAAATGAAACAATAAAAGAATATCTATATACACTAAGATCAAACAAATTAATCAGGTCAACTTTTCTGGTAACTCTTGCTCTAAATTTTTTCGGTTTCCCATATATGCTTATGGTACCAGTTATAGCAAGAGATTCGCTTGGGGCTAACGAACTATTGTTTGGAATACTCCTCTCAGCAGCAGGAACTGGTGCGTTGCTTGGGTCACTAGTAATAGCATCATTGAACATAAATCGTAAAGGCCTAGTATATGTATTCGGATCCATAATCATGCTTATTGCATTGCTGATTTTCTCAATGTCTTCCTCTTACCATTTTTCTTTGATAGCACTTTTTGTTGCTGGACTGGGTACATCAGGTTTCGGCACAATGCAGGTCATAATATCTCTTTCAGCAGTACCTCAAAACTTAAGAGGTAGAGCAATGGGTGTAATTGCATTAGGAATAGGATCAAGTCCTTTAGGTACGCTATTAGTAGGTACATTAGCAGACACTTACGGAGCTCAAACAGCCCTTGGATTACTTACATCGGTAGGCATACTTGTGATGTCATCTCTATGGTTTTTGCTTCCAGAATTGAGGAAAAAGATAATGTAACAGTACCAATAAATAGCAAATTAGACTTGATCCGTTAATAGCATTTGAGTAATAATCTATCTAACAACTTGTAGATTATGGTTCTACAGTAATTATACAAATTGGGAGGTATTCAAATAATGGCACACGTACTCGTAAAATTCAGTGTAGAAAGCTACGCCAAGTGGAGACCAATGTTCAATGCGAATGAAAGTTTCAGAGCTCAAGCCGGATGTCAAAGTGCACAAGTGTTCCGGGATGGCAATAACCCTTTTGAAATACTCGTGCTCTTCGAATGGGACGAGCTAGAAAATGCTCGCAAGTTCTCAACTTCACCTGAACTCAAGGCAGCTATGGAAGAGTCTGGTGTAAAGGGAGAGGCACAATTCAATTTCTTGCATGAAGTCTAATTTAGTGCAATCAATATCAGCTATATTACATGGATGAATATATATTTAATCCTAATGAACTTCTAGTTTCATCTCTAGGTCTTACTGATTACGAAACGTCATGGGCGATCCAGCAGTCACTATGCGACAGCAGACAAAACCAACTGATATCAGATTGCCTAATACTAAACCAACATCCACACACATATACTATAGGAAAACGAGGTTCTATAAATGATCTTCTTTTGACTAAGGAAGATCTAGTTGACAGTGGAATATCCGTTTATCAGGTAGACAGAGGTGGGGGTACTACATATCACGGCCCCGGTCAAATTGTCGCATATCCAATCATGGATACACGATTTTACGGAGGAGCGGCTAAGTATGTTAATAAAATAGAAGATTCTATATTACTAACCCTAAGTGAATTTGGATTGATAGGAAAACGACTCAAAGGTTTCCCGGGAGTGTGGATAGATGATTACAAGATTGCGTCTATAGGACTACGAATACGTAGGGGTATAACCACACATGGGTTCTCAATCAATGTAAACAATGATCTGTCATATTTCCATGATATAGTAGCGTGTGGAGTAACTAAACCAAAAGTCACCTCTATAGAGCATGCGACTAAGCAAGTATGCCATATAAACCAAGTAACACCAGTTCTAATACGGAGCTTATGCTATACATTTCAGAAGTACCTTACTAAAGCTCCAAACCAATATTTCCTCACTACTGACAGAATAAAAACAACGAAATCATTAGAGTGCATAATATAAACGTCATGAGATATATTTGCCAACTAAATCAGCCCTGTGTCCCCATTTCTTGTGGAACCGCCTAAAATTATCGTTACTTAATCTATCCCTTATATCTTCCGTAAGGTTAGTCCATATCCTATGCTCGTGCCTAACCATAGGCATATTGGGCAAAGTCTTTATACCATAATTACTATTCAAAAACTGGAAGCTAAACTCCAAATCAAGATTCCTATAAAACCTGAAGCTATCTCTCATTAATCCAACATCCTCTATCAAGTCCCTGCGGAAAGCAAAACAATAGGCCTGCATAGCATCAGCCCCACCTTCATTTATTTCATGAAAATGATTTAAATCCTCAGTCCTCAAACCCCAAGGACCCACAACTCCTATGCTAGTATCATCGAGAGATGAACCTATTATGGAAAGGAAATCCCCCTCCGATTCTACAGAAGTGTCTAAGAGAATTACATATTTGCCAAGACTTTGTTTGATCAAGATATTCATGGCAGATGCAGTTCCAAACACGTGGTCAGTATGAACTATTCTTAATCCCATTGTTTCTTTTACACCATCCAACCATTCGTATGTACCGTCTGAGGAAAAATTGTCTAGAACCATTATCTCAAAACTATGTGAACCCCTTAAAGGAATAATGCTATTTATACACCTTTTGAGATCATCAAGATAATTATGAGTGACTATGCAAATAGAGAATTCTGTTTCAGAAGGAGCGTGCAATAATGATTCGACCTCATTACCATTAGATATTCGTCTATCTACCTTCCCAAGGCTATCTACATGCCCTACCCTCCTAAAACCAGTATGATGCTCATAGTCTTGTAAAAAGAATCCAGATTTACGAATGTCCTCCCTTATTGCGTCTGCTTGATCAAACTCACCTGCATCCCTAAACGACTGCCTCTGCTCTAAGACTTCATCAAATCTAGAAACATCCTGGGTATAGTTGGAGTATTCTCCCAATCCTAATCCTAATATCTCATCGAATTCTAACAACAGTTCGAGCTTAGAACCATCAGGGATATCCGATTTGGCCATATCCCAAACAAACCTCATACCATTAGGCATATCTAGATCATTACTAACTATATCTCTGAAAGAGTTACGCAAATCCTCCATCCTTGATCTTGTCAACTTCACTGATTTGTTCAAAGACCAATCTTTAACTCTCATCCGCAATCTCTCTAATGCTATTTGAGATGATCGTAGTGATGCCAAACTAAAGTTCAACCGCTTCCTATAATGAACCATAAGACATTGGTAGCGAAATGCCATGGGATCAAAACCAATCTGGATCAAATCATCTACCGTATATTCATTGGACATTGACTTAGACATCTTAACTCTATCCACCATAAGATGTTGCCCGTGCACCCAACTAGAGACAAATTTCTTACGGAATGCCCCCTCGCTTTGAGCAATCTCACCCTCATGATGCGGGAATATATTGTCCACTCCACCAGTATGAATATCAATCTGTTGTCCCAAATACTTAGTAGCCATGGCAGAACATTCTATATGCCAACCAGGAAAACCCATACCCCATGGACTAGGCCATTCCAATGTTCTTCCGGGTTCTGAGGCTTTCCACAAAGCAAAATCTCTAGGATCTCGCTTAAGAGGATCTTCTTCTACTCTGACAGCCTCACGTAAAGAATTCTCTCGGTTACCTGAAAGATTCCCGTATGTCTCAGACATAGAAACGGAGAAATAAACATTGCCATCAACCTCGTATGCGTAATCAATGCCTGTAAGTATATCTATAAGTTCGATCATTTCTTTGATGTGCTCTGTAGCCTTAGGGAGGTATGAAGCAGGCATTATGCCCAGTAGTTCTTCATCTTTCAGAAATATATTCGTATAAAAACTTGCTATCTGTTCTGGGGTCTTACCTGCAGAAAGTGCAGCCGCTATTACTTTATCTTCTTCCTCCTCAAGCCTATCCTGTCTCATATGCCCAACGTCGGTTATATTCTTAGCGTGGACTACATCAAAACCCTCAGATATTAGAATCCTCTTTATCCAATCAGCCATAATATAGGATCTAAAATTCCCAATATGGGGGCTTCTATAAACAGTGGGGCCGCATGAATACATGCTTACCACCCCTTCCTGCAACGGTCTAACAGGCTCTATCTGTCTGGAAAGAGTATTATACAATCGCATAATATTATCGCAATTCTGTGAAATCTACTCCGGATATTCGTTATCTCAGTAATTCACGATCGGAGCCTAGGGGGCAAAAGATTTGGTATAGAATCCTCTATGGGATATACTTCGTTGCACCCTGTGCATTGCAGAGAACCAGATATAACACTGTCTCCTGCTTCCTCTTCTATATTCAACGAGAGTGACTCCCTACACAATGGACATACCAAGACTTCGACTAGTGACTTTTTCACAGCTAAAATGCACCTCCTCAGGGTATCTATCTAATATCTTCTGTGGCTAACCACCTGTCAACCCTTTCAGGAAAAGAAATTGTAGAAGATCAGATATAAGAAACACCAATAGTCCTATAATCACTGTAAGGTTCAATCCTGAAATGTGTTTGCTAAGTTTATCTATGTTTATGCCAATATACGTCTTAGGAGTGTCTACATTACTAACGCGTGAACCATATGCTCTCAGCCTCCTCCTCGCAATCCAAAACATTATGAGCGCTAATAATATCTTCGAGGATAGTACAACCACGTAAGTAGATGTGACACTTGGTTCAGTTAGTCTGTCAAAGAGCATTACTGTCCCAGTTACTATTGACACCAATATACAAGTATTAACTAGACTCTTGAAATGCTCGCCTCCGCCTTTGGTAATTGATAGATCATTCTGACCACTATTCTGATATGGCCTTATAACCAAAATGTAGAATATATTCCCACCAACCCATATTACTGCGGAGATACTATGTATCCATCTAACTGAAATCATGAAGAATTCACTAATATTCAAGTTATCACAAGCTCCAACAAGAATGACAAATGTAAAACCAGTTGAATCTAATCCAGAAAAAGTTCATTAATAATTGCATTGAGTTTATCCTGCTCTATACCGCCAGGCCATACCTTCATTATATAACCGTCCTTATCTATAAAGACAGTCATAGGTAGAGGAGAACGCAAAGACCCTAGGTTCGCCATGGATGCATAATTTGCATATACGTCTCCTGTAACATCTGCTCCCATTAGATACGGCACCTCGAATTCCCTGATAAAATCACTTGCTGCCCCTATAGTTTCTCCCTGAGTCCAAACACTGATACCTATAATCTCGACTCCTCTATCTCTATATGTATTGTACGCGCCAACTAGACTAGGTGTTTCGGCTCTACATGGTGGACACCAAGATGCCCAGAAATTCAATACGACATTTGTGCCTGAGAAATCCTGCAATCTTATACTGTCATCTGCTAATTGCTGAGAAGAAATATCTATCTGAGGAACTTCAAATTCATAAGCCTTGCTACCTTTTCCTGTACATCCAACAAGAATTACAAATGAAAAGCTAATTAGGGCAATTAGATATAAATTCTTAATATTCACTCTAAACCTTCATACTTTTGGCAATATTAAAAGCAGTTACACAGGGATTGTCGGGTGGAATAGTAGATAATCTGTCTATGCCACGCAGTCGATTAATCTATAGAATTCCTATAGCCCTTTATCGATAAGAAATGAACACAGGTCTATAGTCCGACATGAATACCCCCACTCATTGTCATACCAGCCCAAAATCTTGACCATGTTCCCTTCCATAACGATAGTAGATAGTGAATCGAATATACAGCTATGGGTATTTGCTACAATATCATGGCTCACTATCGGATCTTCTGTATATTCTAATATTCCTCTGAGTGGACCTTCAGCAGCATCTCTAAATGCACGATTTATATCGTCTACGGTAACATTCTTGTTTAGCTCTGCAACGAAATCAGTTATTGATCCCGTAGGAACTGGCACTCGTAATGCAACCCCATGAATTTTACCTTCAAGTTCTGGCAATATTACTCCTACGGACCTAGCAGCCCCTGTAGTGGTTGGAATAATATTCTGGGCAGCTGATCTAGCTCTCCGCAGGTCATTGTGCGATCCATCTAATATACGCTGATCGTTTGTATACGCATGTACTGTACTCATTAATCCACGTTTTACCCCAAAATTTTGATGTAAAACACTAACCATTGGAGCTATACAATTAGTAGTACAGGATGCATTCGATAGAACGTGATGTTTGTTCGGATCGTATTCATTTTCATTAACTCCCAATACAACCATAA
>Ga0310344_10002330_pt1 | contig 14297 bp, 11 predicted proteins | sample HC15DNA20200_MG_FD_203801 | JGI IMG/M metagenome (GOLD analysis project Ga0310344, IMG submission 203801) | Marine microbial communities from station ALOHA, North Pacific Subtropical Gyre - HC15-DNA-20-200_MG | ecosystem: Environmental > Aquatic > Marine > Oceanic | place: Pacific Ocean: North... | reverse complement strand
ACCACCAGCCGTGCCATCTCTTGTTGCGTCAGATTCATCGTCTGCACGCCCCGGTAGTCCAGCTCCTTTTCGAGGTCCGCTTGCGACATCTTCTCGGGATCCTGGCCGGGGCCGGAGTCCCCGATATTCCCCGCCTTCAGGAATTCTTTTATTTCACCGTCGGCGGCGAAGGCGGAGAAAGCGATGGACGCCTCGGAGGTAGTGTACATTAATGTTCCAAATAGTTTAAGAATACATACATAGATATGCTTGATATAATTAAGATTCTCAATGTTATTTCTTTGAATATTATCTAGTAATCGAATAAATTTTTTTATAATTTGAAATTGTGATGTGATCTCTATCAATTTATCGTCTTCTTTTGTGAAGAGCTCCATTTCCCTGACTTTTTTGATTTCTAATTTAAATATCTCCCCATAAATATTATTGGGCAACTTAACTACCGTCACCTTGCAGTCATTTCTTAAACCATACGACCAGATTGGTAGTAACGTTTCTACCATAAATAGTTTGTCACTTTCATTGTACAATATGTATTCTTCACCCCCTTCAGGATGAAGATAATCTTTATGATAGATTAATCCATATAACTCCCCCACACTCATTTCGTTTGTAACACGTAATACCCCTTCCTTTTTGGATCCTTCAATAGTGATATTAATAATTCTGCCTTTTCCATTATCATATTCAAGAAATTCATCCATTTTTCCCTTATTAACCCATTTTGGAATATCTTCTTTTAAGGATTTTATGAAATATTCTGCAGTCATATGAGCAAAATGCGGGTCAGTTCCGTAGTTTTCTAGCACGGCATTCCTGATGTACGACTCTTCTTCCATCAACGACGTATTCGGGCTCGCCGCGTCGATGTCATCCTCAACGGCAGGCGGCGCCACAGCGAGGGGAGTGGAAGATCTCCGCTCTGCCTGTACCACCTCTTCAGCATCTCTCTCTACCTGCCTCGGCTCCGGCTCCGGCTCCGGCTCCGGCTCCTCCGCCTCTGCGTCCCGCTCCGCGAGCAGCTCGCCCGCTTTGGCAAGAAGCTCCTCTTCTCCATCGGGGCTCACGCCGAAGACGTCGCCGTGGAGTTCCCGAAGCTCGTCGACCCCCTCGTCACCGCCCCGTTGAAGCAGTCTTCGGTGAGCTTCAGTCCGATGTCCCCGGCCTCGATCATCTTCGCCGTGGTCGAGCTTTTCAATAATTTCGTTAAATATTTTATGGGCGACAACGAGGCGGCGCTGGTGCTGTACGTCTTCCGAATAAATAGGTACATCTTGATATAGTTGAAGTAGTCGCCGTTGTCCCTTTTTTGCGAGTATAACCGTGTTCTTCTTCATCTGCTTCTCCAGTCCCATGACGCCGGCGATGGCTCCGACTTTTGTTGAAAGCTTCCAAAAATCCTCGTCGACCGGGGGCGGAAGACATTTTACTTTATACCCTTCTCTAATAAAATTACCAGCTTTACTTACCCCATCCTCAGTTCTATCATAAAATATTTTTTCCTTAGATGCATTTATCCTAGAAAGTCCATCAACCATACATTTTCCGAACCCGTTAAATGTCCAATCGAAAAATCCGCTATCTACATCTTTAATTTTACTTAAACAATCATATATTATCAAATATCTCATCATCACTATAACATCTGTTTCTTCAGCTCCAAGGGAAGTTATAAGGTATTTAATCATATCTTCTTTCGCCTCAGCTGCACGCTCCTCTGCTTGTTTCCGGACCCTTTCTGTCTCGTCCCGGTTCAGCACCTTGCCCAGACGCGGATCGCGCCGGACCGCATCCCGTTTCTCGGCGCGCTGTTTTTCGCTCTCGTGGTACGCCCACCCCTCAAGATCCTCGCCAACCTCGTCCGCCTGAGCGGACAGCTCCTTGCTCTTCTGAACGAAGTGTCCAATCGCAATCGCGGAGGGCTTCGTCAGCTTCGGCTGAGGCCCCTGCTCCTGCTCCTGCTCCTGCTCCTGCTCCGACCGCGCGGCCCGGGGCTCCTCCACTTCCTGGCTCTTCTGTTCCGTCTCCTCGCGCTCCGCTCGTTGTCGTTCCTCTGCTGCCTTCGCCTCAGCCGCTGCCCGGCCCGACTTCTGCTGCGCTTTAAGGAATTCGGCTGCGACCTGTGTCCGGTCCTCCTCATCTGCACGCTCCTCCGCTTGTTTCCGGACCCTTTTTGCCTCTTCCCTCCGCGCTGCCGCCCGACGCGGGCGGTTTATCTCGTCCGATCTTTTAAGCGCCTCCTTCAAATCGCGTGTTTGCCTTTCGTCTTCTTGCAGGCGCCACTGAGCAGGCACATTCTCCACGGGCACCCGCTGCTGGACCTGCTTCTTCTTGTACTTCGCCTTCTCGAAGTCCAACGATGCCGCTTCAATGAGGCTGCTGGCTCCCTTGCTGGCGGTTTCGCTGAGTTGTTCCGCCCCCTCAGTCCCGGCGGGATTTGGTATGGGAGAAAGAGAAACATTGCCCCGGGCATACTCCAAGAGAGAGGGCGCCACCGCATGCTCTCTCCCCGAGTAGCTTTCCGACGTTTCCGCACTTTTCAGTGCCAGCTGCTCATTTAACCGCTTGTCGGCTTCTCCACGTTCTTGCGCAAAACGACGGCCGCGCGCCTGCACTTGCTCCCAGCGCTCCGCCTTCTCCCGCGCGAGGTCGGCATTCTTTGCCGAAGCCGACGCCAACCTCGCTTCGGCTTCGAAGAGCCTCTTCCGTTGCCGTTGCTTGAATCCTTCAATCTGTTCTTTCTTTATCGCTTCGCGTCTCTCCCTTACTTCTTCGTGTCTATTCTTTGCTTGTCTCGGGCTCCGGCTCCGGCTCCGGCTCCGGCTCCGGCTCCGGCTCCGGCTCCGGCTCCGGCTCTGGCTCTGGCTCCGGCTCTGGCTCTGGCTCCGGCTCCGGCTCCGGCTCCGGCTCCGGCCCTGGCCCTGGCCCTGGCCCTGGCCCTGGCTCTGGCTCCGGCTGCCGCTCCCGCTCGCCCCTTGGCGCGCGCCGCCGGTGATGATTTTTTTTATATTCTTTTTTGATAATGTCTTTTTTTTCTTTTGTAGTCTTTCCGTGATTCCTGTTGACATTCGATTAATCATTTTTCGTGATTTCTTCAAGTCTTTCGCCCGTGTTTTTTTACGTGTTTTTTTACGTGTTTTTTTACGTGTTTTTTTACGTGTTTTTTTTATTCCTTTATTCCTAGTACGCTTTTTTAATGTTCTTCGATTTTTTTTCTTTACTAATAAATCATCCATAGATAAAACCATCCGATTGGACATATACTATAATATAACATATATTTTAAGGTAAAATTATATAATTATTTTTAAATATATATTATAATTAATGCTAAAGATAAATATAAAGGGATTAATATCTATATTATTAATAATAATTATAATAACTACCTTGGTTATTCTTATATATGAAATAAAGGATATCAAAGATATAAAAATCCTTAGTAATATACCAGATGTTAATTGGCCATTTTTAAACTTTATTGATGAAAATAATAAAAAAGTAAATGCACTATGTCTAAGGGGACCATTACAAAAGGAAGGTGATTTTAAGAGGTTTAAAGAATATAAAGAGAAAGGTTTTACAATGTTAGGTTGTAGTAGTTATTTATCATTTCCTCTAAAATGTAATAATCCTAGTCAAGCTAAGGGTGTTTGTATGGGTACTCCTGGTTTTAAAGGTCACCGTATGGATACTATTGTTGACGGTTGGCTACATTGTTTTAGAGATGATAATCTAATATTGAATAAAAATAAACTCCTCATTTCAGAATCAGATTTTATGGATAATATAAGATATTTAGAAAACTTTAATATTAATAAAAAAAAATATAGATATGATTTTATATGTTATTGTCCTTCAGATCCAGATAATTGTGAAGGTGGTTGGCATTATTATAATAAAAATTGGCCCCTAGCTAAGAAAACGATTGAATATTTATGTAATAAATTAAATATGCAAGGAATATTAATTGGAAGAAGTAACTGTTCTATAGATATAGAAAAAAAGGATAATCTTAAAAGGACCGATTGGCTACAATATAACAATTTCTTAGATTCGATTGCCGATTCAAAATTTATGATTATTTCGAGTCAAGAAGATGCTTCTCCAAGGACATTAGGTGAAGCTCTATTGGTTAATACTCCAATCCTAGTTAATGAAGATATCCTTGGAGGATGGAAATATGTTAATGGAAATACAGGTCTATTTTATAATGAAAATAATATGGAATCTAAAATAAATGAATTATTAAATAATATTAAACAAAACAAATATTTCCCAAGGGATTATTACCTTCAAAATTATGGATTAACTAATTCAGGAAAACAATTGAGGGATTTCTTAGTAAATATTAATCCAGGATTATCAAAACATAAATATATTCGTTTTGCTATTTCTTAATTACCTTAAAAAAAGTTCTGCCGGGATTTGAACCCGGATTGCTGGATTCAAAGTCCAGAATGCTAACCGTTACATCACAGAACCAGGGTAGCATTTATAGATTGAAGGCCCACAGTTACAACCCACACTCTTATCGATACTACTAAATCCTTTAATAACCGTAGCGTAAACTGTAGTGTTATTCAGAAAGTAACAGTTTACTTAGGATTATTTATAAAGATTACCCATTTCAGATGGTAAATCTGTGTTAATTAAGGATAACAACTCCTTTCTCCTCCAGCTGGATTCGAACCAGCGGCCTATCGGTTAACAGCCGAGCGCTCTGCCAACTGAGCTATAGAGGAATAATGCAAGAGGTGGGATTTGAACCCACGAAGCATAAGCACTCGATCTTAAGTCGAGCCCCGTTGACCAGGCTTGGGTACCCTTGCGGACTATAACGGACTGGTACTTTTCCATCCGAGTTACTTAAGGTAACTAATCTATGCCCTCCGTGGGACTCGAACCCACGACCACAAGATTAAAAGTCTTGCGCTCTACCAACTGAGCTAGAAAGGCGGTAGTGGTGGAAGGATTTGAACCTTCGAAGTATGATACAGATGTTCTTGTTACATCCCCCTTTGACCGCTTGGATACACCACCATATAATTTATCTAAATATCACAACTGTCTCAACGCTTATTAACCAATTTAAAATAAAGTGCAAGAGGTGGGATTTGAACCCACGAAGCATAAGCACACGATCTTGAGTCGCGCCCCGTTGACCAGGCTTGGGTACCCTTGCGGACTATAACGGATTGGTACTTTTCCATCCGAGTTACTTAAGGTAACTAATCAATGTGTTCCTTGAGGGACTTGAACCCACGACCTCGAGCTCATAAGACTCGCGCTCTAACCAACTGAGCTAAAGGAACTTGATATACATTATTATATATATATATACCTATATATATTCAAGTAAATTCAAATTTTTTCTATAAACTCTTTTTAGTACTATTTGATATACATTCGAAATATCATTTATTCCCTTTAAGATATCTTAAATACTTACTAGTACATTATAAAGGAAGGATCTATTTTATAATCTCAAAGGTTAGTAGTAAACCTATATTAAAAAAAAAATATCCATGACGGGATTTGAACCCGCAACCCCCAGATTAGAAGTCTGGTGCGCTATCCAATTGCGCCACACGGACTATAACGGATTGGTACTTTTCCATCCGAGTTACTTAAGGTAACTAATCTATGCCCTCCGTTGACTCGAGCCCATAAGACTCGCGCTCTAACCAATTGAAAGGCATTTCCCACACCGGGAATCGAACCCGGGTCGGCTGGGTGAAAACCAGCTATCCTAACCATCTAGACTATATGGGATTAGTTGATAACTTAAGGTTATCATTCTCCTCCAGCTGGATTTGAACCAGCGACCTATCGGTTAACAGCCGAGCGCTCTGCCAACTGAGCTATAGAGGATTGGTGTTCCATGAGGGACTTGAACCCACGACCTCGAGTTCATAAGACTCGCGCTCTAACCAACTGAGCTAAAAGAACCTAACATACAAACCCAGTACATAACACATACTTAAAATCAAATTTTTATTTAGAAAGATTTTTTCGATATCGGCAGGATTTGAACCTGCGAGGGCATAGCCCAATAGATTTCAAGTCTATCTCCTTAACCACTCGGACACGATATCATATACATTATATACTATATACTATATTCTTAAATAGTTTCATTAATTTATTATCTTTTCAATTTCTTCAATTCTTTTTTTTGATTCATTTATTGATTCTATTCTTTTTACGGCAAACAAACGATGCTGATCTATATAATGTGAAGCGGTTGAGACATCTAATCGAATAGGACCATATATTTGCTGATCGTTCCCCCAGGGAGATGGATAAGTATATCCTTCTTGAAGTACGATAGATGTAGGCATGACTACACCTATATGATCAATATTTTTATCAATATTATCCCTATTAGGTATTTGTGGCCTAATCTTTGAAAATGCTATATCAAGATTATGGATTTGATGGAGGTTAGTACGTAGGTTTTCTCGAGAAGTATTAATGATCCGTTTATGTTCCTCTAAAATTGGTTCATATCGTTTCCTAATAATATCAATTGACTTTAATAACAACCGTTTTTTGACATCTTTTGGTCTTCTCTTAAATATTTTCCCATTCCTGAATTCTATCTCATAAAGATATGCCCATACCTCATTAGTATCAAATATATCTTTCATTCTCTTTGAACAGGATATCAAAGGAAATATAGAAGTAAATGGAGGACGTCTCCATGACCAGGCTCTCGAACAATATTTAATTTGACTATCTGTCAATACCCTCTTCCAGTTTTTTTCATTACGGAGGCGAATAGGGCTACTTTGAATAATGAAACTTATGATTAGAAAAATACATTCTTGGGGAAGAAGTGAAAATACCATCTTATTTGTTGATTTAAAGTATTTCATACAATTGTTAATCAAATTTTTATTATAACCAGGACTATGTCCTCCTTTTTAACTCCCCCCCTCTTTTCCTTAACCACAGTAATTATCGTAACTATTTAACTATTTATTTAGTATATTATATTATATCATAATAGATAACGCATATGCCTTCAAGGAATTATTATCCGCCTTTAGTTCTAGATTTTAAAAAAGCGTCCATAAAAGAATTAATTAGTATCGTTCAATTATTAAAATATTCAACATCATTAGTTAATGAAGATATTATTAATCTATCGAATGAATTAATAAGAAGGTTAGAATGTAAATTAGAAGTAAATACTGATACTATTCAATTAATACAATTATTACTCATATTATTAAAAGGTATTCCAAATACCCATATTAACATCAATATATTAAAGTCCTTTATAAAAGGAAAACCCCATATTTCTCATTTTCCATTAGTAAATGAAAGACACATACCTCCAAAAATAATGAAAAAACAAAAGGTACCCATTATAAAAAGATAATTTAAATAATGCCTTCCTTCTAACCGTTTCTTTACACTCTTTCGATTAACATCAAATAGAATTAAAATAATTATCCATTATAAAATAAAATAACATGATCAATTATATCTATAGTTTTTTTAAGGGGGAAAATATACCTTCAAATAAAGAATTAACTAAAACAAACCTTATCTTTTCACCAACTGTTAAAAAAAAAGAAACAGAAACTATTATAGATTTACTATTCAAAGGAAATCAAAGGACTAAAAAAAATATAGAAAAATGTAACCATATTAAATCAAATAAAAAACAAATTAAATTATTCTCAAAAGCCTTAATTGATCTTTTTACTCAATCCAAATTTATGCTAAAACAAATTGATAAACTTAATAATAATATTGATGATAAAAATAAGTTTTATATCCAAGAAATGATAAATAATATGTTACAATTAAATAATCTATTTAATTCTATATATGGAGGATCAAAAAAATAATAATGATCTTAATAATATTACTCCTAATATTCAAAATAATGTTGATAATACTATCATTAATCCAAATAATATATCCCTAGTTATTGATGAAAAGGATGAAACAGGAAGTTCAAAAGGTTCAGAAGGTTCAGAAAGCTGCTCTTCAGAAATAAGGGAAAAAATAAACTTTCTACTCTTAGACTCGAGAAAAAACTACGAATACTTTAAAAAATATAATAACAATTTAATTAACACAAAAATTAATGATGAAATGAACATGAATATAAAGTATGAAAAGGAATTCAAAGAACACATACAAAGGAAATTAAATAAACTTGATAATCGTTTAAATATTCTACAAATGAAATATAATACCTACAAAAAATGGTATGATCGATTTAATATAATGATTATTATGATATCAACTTTATTATCTTTCTATGAAGCATTTAAACTAGAACTACTCGATATAATTGACAGTGATAATGAAAGTTTATTAATGTTCTTAAATCTCATTCCAATTTTTATAAGTAGCACCATTACATGTTCTGCTGCGATTATTAAGTTTAAAAAATATCAAGAAAAAATGGAAAATATGCAATTTACTCGTGAAAAAGTTATTAATTCTATATCGAAACTTAAAAATGTACAAGAATCATTATGGTTTAGTAATGGAGAAAAGGAATTTCAAGATATTAAAATAAAATATCTTGAAGACGTATATAATGTTTATAATGAAAGTAATTCAGAATTAGAAAGGCATATTAAATTTAATGATCACCATAAGTTTTTTAAAATGTATCGGGCCCCGCCAAAAGAAAAGAACATAAAAATATATACTTAATTTAAAAATATATAAAAATAAAAATATATTATATCTATTTATAAATGTTTAAAATAATTCTCTCTCTATTTCATTTCTTTAATTCAATTTATTCAATCAATATAAATAATTCTTTAATGGATCAATATAATCAATATATTCTAGATTACAATAAAACATTTAATCACCATAATTTTGACATTTTTAAAGATAATATATTGTTAATTAATGATCATAATCAAAAAAATAATAGTTATTCCCTCGATATAAATGTATTCGCAGATCAAGAACCACACGATACAAATCACTATTTTAGAAAAGGTAATGGTACCTATTCAGGTGATAATAAAATAAATAATATTGTACCACTTTCGATTGATTGGAGGAAAAAAGGAGTTATTACAAATGTTAAAGATCAAGGTAAATGTGGTTCTTGTTGGTCTTTTAGTGCTACGGGATCAATTGAAGCAATTAATGCTATTGATACAGGTGAACTTAAAAATGTATCAGAGCAACAATTAATGGACTGTTCGATAGATTATGGAAATAAAGGATGCCAAGGAGGTGCTATGGATAATGCCTTTAAATATGTCATTGATAATGGTATATGTTCGGAAGAAGAATATCCATATACGGCTGAACAAGGGTTTTGCAATCAATGTAATACTACCCTTAAAATAAATAATTATAAAGATATTATCCCAAATGATGAAAAATTACTAAAAAGGGTTGTTGCTCAACAACCCGTTTCAGTTGCAATTCAAGCAAATCTAAAATCATTTCAATTATATTCAAATGGGATTTATTCTGATCCAAATTGTGGAACAAAATTAGACCACGGCGTCCTTATCGTCGGCTACGGTTATGATCTATATCATAATATGGACTATTGGATTATTAAAAATTCTTGGGGGCCAAATTGGGGTGAAAATGGCTATATTAGAATACAAAGGAATATCGATAATCCATCTGGCCTTTGTGGTATAACCATTCAACCAAGTATTCCCCTTATTTAAACTAAACAATTCATAACGGACCTGTCAAGTCCAGAATTATGATCATTTTATGTTGTAAGTTGTGTTCTTTTGAGTTCTGTTTTTATCATTTCTAATATTTCAATAAATATTTCTGTAAATGTGTCAACTTCCATATTTACTATATATTAATATTTTTATATCGCAAATATCCACCAAAAGTTTCTAAATAGATGATCGTTCAAAAAAAATTACTCAATATTTATCAATGATATTTATATTTTCATAAATTAGTTTTTCTTTTTTTGGATCTTAAAAAGCTGATGATAAGTTCTATGGGCAGCCATTCCAATAATACTTGTCTTCCAATTCTTATTATCCCCACCAGGTTTGCCAAGGAACGGACAAACCTTCTTCTTAAAAAGCTTATGCGCAGAATCCATTAATTCAACACTGTCCGCAACTGTATAAATATTAAGGAGTTTCTTTAATTCTTTTGTTTCAAGTGATTCAAGATCAATTGATGCATTTTTGTGTTTTGAACTCCGGGTCCATTTTGATTCACGAATATCGTCGAGAAGGGTATAACGGCACATACACATCGCATTTTCATCATTAAAATTTTCTCGACAACGGTCTTCTCCTCTATCAACATTAGTTATTTCTCTAGGTTGTCCACGTGAGGTAGTCCAATCAAGCCACCATGATACAGCCTTATTACCAGACAACCACCCAGGGTGTTCCGCCTTATCACTAGTAACCTTATTGTCAACTAATCCGGATCCTTCCTTGTTAATTTCTAGAATAGGTCTTGATTCTCCATCATCCTTGTTAGAACCAATCGTATTACTTAGAGGGCTTGATTGTGCCTTATCCTTGAGACTACCCCATATAATATCCACTGCTTTTGGAGGATATCTTGTGGTTCCACAAATTGATTCGGGCTTTATAAGTGAACCCTTCTTCTCTTTAATATCCCAGTAATACGTACGTTCTCCATCAGTTACTTTCCTCCACTGAGAAAGTGGATTAACATCGCCATTTTTGTTGTTTTTCTTTTTCAAAAGATGCTTCACCATCAATTCAGCTATAGTTCTCATATCTTTTGAAGAACACTTCTTATGTTTTGCTCCATCAATTGTCCAGATAAATCTAAAGATCTTAGGACACTTTAATGAGCCTCCCAGGTAATATACATCTTCCTTGTATATCCACATAACCCATCCAGACCCCCTCTTCCCCTTATGAAATTGTGGTCCTGTAAATGTCCTCTTGTATAGAGGCCCAAGTACCGGCCCTTTACAATTAGCATTCACCTTCTTCCCCCAACTAATTTCACAATTAAGTGTCTTTGAATAGGAGGTAATAGGATTTTCAAAAGAACACGCAGTTAGAGCCTCTATAAAGGCTTTGTAGTGCATTTGTGGTTCATCATACTCTGTCCGGACCATACTATAGTCACTGTAGACGCTGTCTTTTCTCGCAATAGATTGGTATTTGGGTTACCTTTCTACTTTTTTCAAATTTAAATTAATCGGCGGGTCCAGCCGCACGTGGTTAAGGGGGGGAGAGTACAATGGTTTTATGTTTTCTTTATTCTGGATGCCTTAGTAGACAGTTTTAATCACGTTTCTTTTCATATCCCCCACCATTTGTTTAAGTTCATCACGGACTTTCTTAAGTTCCCATGTAATGTTTAGATCCTCAATGATCTTCTTTTGTTTAGGGTATATTTGTGTATGTCCACCAAGACTCCCCCAAAGTCGAATTGGCCCTTCCCCCGAGTCAAGTCCTTCAAGAAGACCTCCAACCATTGGAGACCAGATATCTGGTTCCTCTTTCCAAATAGAACCTGGCCCCGTTTCAAAGAATGATTCATTTCGATCCATTGATTTCATCCAAGAGTTGGTTACAACTGTAAATGTAGATGCTTTCTTCTTATTTCCATCACTAAGTGATATTACCTCATTGTTAGTACCGCCCTTATCATATCTTGTACTTGAGAAAATATTATAGTGTACATCCTTATTCTCAAGATTACCTTCTGGAAAATGGTTCCAATCCGGAATATCTGCAAAATTCTTGGAAAGCTTGTGAAATTTCACAGGAATAGTAACCGTCTTGACCCCATGGTTTAGCTTTGCGAGATTTTCTTGATTCACTTTCTTGTTCTCATTTGCAAGATTTCTACCTTCATAAATACTTCGTTGCATCTTCATGTAGTACTTGTTATGATTACACCACCTTTTCCAGGCGTTCGCGATTTTATATGAAGAAATCTGTTCCTTGACTCGCCTAAGAATACCCATTGAGACTGTTTGTGCACTATTCAGTTCAGTCATAGGTTGACGTTTATATTTACTTTCTTAAACAAAAAATTTTCAAATTTATCAATAGGTAGTTAATCTAAATGTGATGTTTACCAGGAACTGGTAAACTAATTGACTAAAGATGTGTTCGTCTGCAGCTTCCCCTGTATATTTCTACTCTTCATATGCCCACTTCCATATTAATTATTTAATTGATCGTCTCATTGTAGGAAATGGTTTTTTTATCATAACATTCCCATTCAAGATAAATCGAAGACCTTCAATGGATACGATCTTTCAAATGCAAGTGGATTCTATAAATAAATTATCCTTTTTAATGGTTTAAAAATAGTTCATTGTCGTATGTTCCCTTTCTCCTCCAGTGAAGATTGGGCCAATGTACGTATCCCCAAAGTTGTAGCGGTCACCTTTATATATTTCTCCACTCGAATTATTAGAACAAAGGTCTTGCTTTTCCTTGTGTGAAGTATCTTCCACTTCAGGTACCTTGTCACCCTTAACTCCCATGGATGAAATAAAGCTTGTATCGTATTCGATAGACGTCTCGCCGAACAGGAATTCCTCGACCATACTCCTTCTGCGCTGGACCCGTTTTAGGCTCCAGCGCAACGCCTTTTGGCGGATCCCTGGTAGGTTTTGGAGATGCAACTCGTGCTGACGGACTAGGGGATATCCTAGAATCCTTGTCATTTTTTCCTTAGCTCGCAAGGACTTCTCCTCTTTAACAGCAGCCTTCATTTCAGCAAGTTTAACTCCTGTGGGGGTTAAGATACTCATGATTCTCTGGAACTCTTATTCCTCTATTTATTAAATTATCCTAATAGAAATCAAATTTTTAAGCGCCGGCGGATGGGACGCCACGCGGCGACCGCAATCTCGGCGAGAGCGTCAGCGTCCGCCTGGACCCCTCCTCGGATCTCAATGGCCGTCAGCTCCGCCAGCTCCGCCTCAGCGGCGGCGGTCTCGGCCAGCGCCGCCTGGGTCTCGGCCCCATAAAAATTTGATTTTTATTAGGATAACATAGCGAGTAAACCCATCTGTTAGAGGGGGGAGCTCGAGATGTGGGGCAGTTAGCTTAGTCCTGAGTGAGAAGAAACGGCAGTGTTGCGGTGGAAGCGTTCCAGAAATTTGTGCTCGCATATGTGCCCTGGCAGAGCGAGGGGTCCTTGCACATGCTCACACCTTCATATTAAACCAGGGAATGAACTCTGGAGCTAGGTCTTCTCGGCGAGGACTGATGTTGGCGTTTGTGGAGGACTACATCTTTTTTTTTGAATTAAATTTGAAAAATATTTATCACTTAAGTAAAGTAAATGTAACTATGGGGAGCTCTCAATCCACCTGCGTGGATACCAATGGATGTGGTTGCGAGTGTCATAAGATCAACTGGATGAAAATCCTAGAGAAAGGGGTTTATGAGATGGTAGATTGTTCACCTCTTCAGATTGGTGTCAGCTGTGAAGACAAGGTTGAGAATAATCATATGTCTGAAGAAGAATATGAGTCAACCTGTAAATATATCCCTGGAGGAGAATGTTCCATGTTCCCTCAGGAGGTGGTTCAATACCTTCTTGAAACAAATAGTGGACCGGGGATCGTAGATAACGACAAAAAGAAGACTTCGGTCAAGGGGCCGGATACGATTGCCTGGTGGCAAGAACCAGGGGATAATCCGGTAGAATGGGAACATCAAACCATGGACCCTATTCTCTTGGCTTTGAACTCAAAAGCTATTTGTTCCACACTGGATCGCAGAAGTAGATAGGTAGTCCTTTACGTTAAAATTTGAAAGTTTATTAGATAAGAATAATATTAGTTAGATAGTAGGTAGTTAGTTAGGTAATTAGTTAAATATAAATGTTCGGGTCCCTAGCCACGACCTTCAAGAGATTCTATTTCCCCAGATGAGCAGTATGTGCGCGCCCTGGATTGTGATGAGCCAGTTCTCATACGCCAGGGTATAGTCTGGGACACAGGGGCCAACAACGATCCCATTATAGGATGAATAACTGTGACTCTTGACATCTATGACGTGAACGTGGGGTAAACTCGCGATAGTACGGTAATCATCGGTACCGATACTGGCGTTGTTGTAGATGGAAATATAGATTAGGTAGTTAGGATAGATAGCGGTCGACGGGCGATTTGCCAGACCGGGTAGTTAGATAAATATTAATTTTTTTTAAATTTGATTCTTTCTTAGGGTAAATAGTAACTGGATGTTGTACCTCTACACTATTATGATGTTCGCGTGGGACCTCGATCCGGACACCCATTCCTACTTCCGGGAATATCTGGATGTCTTCATCAACAAACGAAAGATCTC
>Ga0310344_10002329_pt1 | contig 14297 bp, 11 predicted proteins | sample HC15DNA20200_MG_FD_203801 | JGI IMG/M metagenome (GOLD analysis project Ga0310344, IMG submission 203801) | Marine microbial communities from station ALOHA, North Pacific Subtropical Gyre - HC15-DNA-20-200_MG | ecosystem: Environmental > Aquatic > Marine > Oceanic | place: Pacific Ocean: North... | reverse complement strand
TAATTGCGGCGCCTACTCAATTAGTGACTAAGATACTGTAATGGCTTTGTAAAGTACAGTGCTAGTGTGCGCTTCTGTATGTAAAAACCTGCTTAGGTAAAGTTTCGTTCTGAGTCCGTCCATAGTGGCCTTCCTAGCGTGTTTATGGCGCTGGTGAATAATGTTATCAATTTCTATATACAGGGGACCAATACCGCAGGTAGTGTAGCGTGGTTCTCTCGACGAAATCTTGGAAAGGCACTTCGCTAGCGATAGTGCCCTGAATGAAGGATAATAGCCTGAGGCAACTAGCCTGCGGCCCACGCCAAATATTGTTTTTGAAAATGAACCGAAAATCGAGTTTCCCGTTACTGGACAATATCAATTCCCCAGAGGATCTTCGGCAGTTGCCGGAGTCTTCATTGGACCAGGTGGCGAGCGAGTTACGGGAATTTCTACTCTCCTCTGTTAGCCGGAGTGGGGGGCATTTCGCAGCTGGCCTGGGTACCGTCGAGCTCACGGTTGCGCTGCACTACCTTTATAACACGCCCGAAGATCGTATTGTGTGGGATGTGGGCCATCAGGCGTACCCACACAAAATTCTCACTGGTCGTCGGGATCGCATGCATACCGTGCGTAAAAAGGGCGGAGTTGCACCGTTTCCGAAACGGGACGAGAGTATTTATGACACCTTCGGCGTGGGACATTCAAGCACATCAATCAGCGCCGCTTTGGGGATGGCTCTAGCAGCAAAAACAACTGGCAATGCGCGCCGAGCTGTTGCCGTAATTGGCGATGGCGGGCTTACCGCAGGTATGGCATTTGAGGCGCTCAACCACGCCGGTGACACCGGCGCCGATGTTTTAGTGATCTTGAACGATAACAACATGTCGATATCACCAAACGTTGGAGCATTGTCTAACCATTTCGCGCAGTTGATTTCGGGTAAGCTCTATACGACCGTTCGTGAAGGTAGCAAAAGAGTACTGTCCCAAGTGCCTAATGCCTGGGAAATGGTTCGCCGGGCGGAGGAGCATGTGAAGGGTTTCATCGTGCCAGGCACATTGTTCGAGGAATTTGGCTTCAACTACATCGGCCCAATCGATGGACACGATCTTCACGCGGTGCTTAATACCTTGCGAAATATTCAAGCGCTAGAGGGCCCACAATTTCTGCATATCGTCACGAAAAAAGGTAAGGGCTATGCGCCTGCTGAGGAAGATCCGGTCAAATACCATGGAGTCACGCCATTTGATCCGACAGTTGGGATCGTTCCCAAACCAATTCCAACGACGACGAAGCCAACCTATAGCAAAATTTTCGGAGATTGGTTGTGTGATATGGCGCGGTTAGATCCGCGCCTAGTCGCGATCACCCCGGCGATGCGAGAAGGATCTGGGTTGGTGAGGTTCGAGCAGGAATTCCCGGATCGCTATTTTGACGTAGCAATCGCCGAGCAGCATAGTGTGGCCGTGGCTGCCGGTATGGCTTGCGATGGCCTTAAGCCCGTCGTTGCGATCTATTCGACTTTCCTTCAACGTGGGTACGATCAAGTTGTGCACGATGTGATCACGCAAAACCTACCAGTCTTGTTTGCGTTGGATCGCGCTGGTGTAGTTGGGGCAGACGGGCCCACACACAACGGAAGTTATGACAACAGTTTTCTACGTTGCCTCCCGAATATCGTTCTAATGGCGCCAGCGGAAGAAAACGAGTGCCGTCAGATGCTATACACTGGGTTCATGCATGACGGGCCAGTCGCCGTGCGCTATCCGCGTGGCGTCGGTCCGGGGATTACAACCGAGGAGCAAATGTGTGCGTTGCCCATAGGGAAGGCGCAAGTGCGAAGAAGCGGAGGTGGGATCGCGATTCTGGCATTCGGAACGATGGTGACGCCATGTGAAGTCGTAGCTGAAAATTTGGGAGCGACTCTCATAAATATGCGATTTATTAAGCCGCTAGATGAGGATTTAATCGTCGAGATGACGGAGTCACACGAGCTACTGGTTACAGTCGACGAAAATGTGATTGCAGGTGGTGCTGGCAGTGCAGTAAATGAGGTATTAGCGGCGCGGGGCATCGTTCAATCGATTACAAATATCGGTTTGCCCGATAGATTGTTGCAGCATGGATCACGGGAAGACATGTTGGCTGATGCAGGACTGACGAGCGAGGGTATTGAGGCTTCTATTCGTGTCTACATCGAGAAAATCGGTACCGGTGAAGCCGCGAAACTCGCGTGATTCTCAATTTTTTAGCGCTTCGCTTAAGGCGTTTCCTAGGCGTTCTATATCGGCCTGGGAAATCTCCCCCATCATCGAAATTCGAAACATTGACGTCGCGTACGATCCCTGTCCGGCATAAATTATAAAACCGGCGTTTTTTAAATGGTCATGGAGCTGTTGATAGTTTGTGAACTCGGGAATCCTATATGCGTGAAGGACGCAGGAGCAATCTTCGTCGTTGAGTAACGGCACGATATTTAAATCACGTAACAGACATCGCACTTGATCCATCCGACCTAGATATAACTCACGGCGCTTTTCAATCCCGCCAGCATCGACCAATTCATCTAGTGCTTCGTTGAGAGCATAAAACGCTTGCACTGACTGCGTAAACGGTGTGTTACCACTATCTTGGGCAGTAACATAGGCACTAAGGTCGAGATAAAGGTTGCGCGCCGATCCGATAGCAAGTGCCTTGCGATTAACCACCACGAAGCATGCCCCCGGCACACCATGCAGACACTTATTGGCGGCTACTGCGCACCCTACGATTGGCCAGTCTTGAAATTCGATCGCCTCGGCGCCAAAGCTACTAACGCCGTCTAGCAGGATGGAGACGTCGTGCTCACGACAAAGATCCGCAAGCGGTGCTAGCTTGTTTAAGCGCCCTGTTGTCGTTTCATGGTGGACCACTGCGAGATGCGTAATTTCTTGGTCTGAGCGAAGTATATTAGCCAGCGCGGTAAGATCGATAGCGTTTTGCCATGGGCTGGTCAGCTGCGCAGTAGCAATTCCGTAGCGATTTGCAATTTGGCTGATGCGCTCCCCGTAGACACCGTTCTCGACGACTAGTAATTTTCCGCTAGCCGGCACTAGGCTTGTTATCATCGCTTCAACGGCAGCAGTTCCTGATCCTGTCAGGAGTGCGATTGCCCATGTGCGAGATTTGAGCGCATAGACATCTAGAATCTTTTTTCGGATGCCACTTTGTAAAGTGGCGAATTCAACCTCGCGATGGCACAAATCGTCGTTTAGCATCGCCTGCCGTACTCTAGCGCTAAGGGTAACGGGACCGGGGTTCAGTAAAATTGTTTTCACGTTTGTCGCAAACAAACGCCGAGGCGCTTTAGGGTTGATGCCGGGGATATTGACGGCCGCGGCAGGTTGTCGATCGTGCCACTGCAGATTTTTAGATGTAGAAATCGAGGTCCCGCGGCTCTATCGTCACATAGGAGATTGGTAATACTGCTCGTGTCTGTCGAGCGCGTCGCATGGGCATAACCACAGGCCGCGGCGATCGCCGCAAAATCAACGCCTGGGGCAACGGTTGCTTGCCCGCCAGTCGAATCATGCACTTCATTGTCGAGCAGTATATGCGTTAGGTTATCAGGCGCATATGCGCCGAGCGTCGCCATGTTTCCCATACGCATCAAAGCCGCACCGTCGCCATCGATGATAATTACATGCCGATCTCGCCGCGCCATCGCGAGTCCGAGACCGAGGCTTGATGCACAACCCATTGAGCCAACCATATAGAGGTGGTTGGCTCGGTCTTCTTGTGCGTAGAGTTCGCGACCGGTATAGCCCGTTGTCGCAATGATAACGGAGTCGATTTCCCTCGTCGCTTCGATGATCCGAGCTAGTGCGTCGGAGCGACTCGGACGCTGCTCGACGTTTTGCTTTTTGAACGGTCTACCGACAACAGTTGTGCGTGCCCGGGGGCGAGCCGCAGGCGCTTCTAACTTATATGTTGCTACGCTGCCTTTTTTCATCAATAGGGCGTAGGGACGCTGTTCTTGCTTAAAGTAGTCGATGACGCGGTTGAGCGTAGGTTGCACATCTTCGCGTTTGTCTGGGAACACCTCCCATGGTATCGACATCGTGTCGAACAGCGCTTCAGTGATCTGACCCATTAATTCGTGCTGCGGTTCATCGTTAAGGCCAGGTGCGCCGCGGTGAGTGCAGATGACCAGCAGCGGGATTTTGAACACGTAGGCGAGCGAAGTAAGGGGACTTACCGCATTACCAAGGCCAGAGTTCTGCATCATAGCAACGCCGCGGCGGCCGCCGATCACCGCGCCCGCGGCCGCCGCAATGGCATCACCCTCGTTCGCAGTTCCGACATAGGTCAGTGCGGGGTCGTCTATTACATAGTTGATAAATGGCGTCAGAAAAGAACACGGTACACCTGCGTACCAGTTGAAACCCATATCACGAGCAGGAGTCAGAAAGTCTTTGGCCGCAAGCATCCTAATACTAAGCTCCGCCGCTAAGAGTCTTGCTCTGAAGTGAAATTGCCAGCGCGTTCTAAATCAGCGAGTGAATTCACGTCCAACCAATGTCCGTGAATATACCAAACGCGAATGGTGTGACCGCGGTCAATCATAAAATTAATCAGATCAGGGATCGCGAGCTGGTGAAAATCGTCGGATGTACGCAACGTCTCTATCGCCTGAGTTAACCATTTCCGGCCTTCGTTTTTGATCCGGATCATCCCGATCCATCGGCCATCCGGTCGCTTTTCTCCCGGGCTGGAAAAGTCAGACGCGATTCGTTGTAAGGTGACGGCCTGACCCCACATCGATCGGTCGTCTGACTCGCTACAATATGCGAAGTCCTGCGCCCCGTTACGAGTGTTTCCATCCACCGCCGAGTCTACGACGATACTCATGCTGGCGTCATTTTCGATCAGATCGCGTAAGATGTAGCTGCGAAAGAGTAAATCTCCGTACATCACGACCATGTCGTCAGTAAATGTGTCGATCGCACAAGCTAGCGATGCTAACTCACCGGTCGACTCGTGTTGTTCATTTACAATCACATTGATGCCGCTAACATCAATGCTCGCCGCCTTGTAACCCGCGACAACCGTTATGTCATCGATGGCTCGTTTCTTACATTTGTTTACCAATCGGCGCAGCAATGCGACCCCGCCGACTGGGATCATCGATTTGGGCCGCTGTTCTGTTAGGCCATCTAAATAATCGCCGCGCGCCGCGGCAAGGATCACTGCTTTCGTGTCGGGTTGGCGCCCGGAGAAATAACGTCTCTCAGCCTCCGCTAATTCATTGGCCCCCTGTAAGCGGAAGATTTCGTCAACACTTGCAATCCTGTCTTCAACCTCGACAAGCCCTTCAGTCTTGAAGATCAGTGCCGCTGTTTTTTGCATTGCGCTCATCGCGCTTCGGAGCATATGGTTTGCCCAGATAACAAGACTTATTTCGGCTTTACGGAATACTTCGACTGGCGTGCTGTAATATTTTGTGGGCACAATGACTAACGGTGAGCGGTTCGCCCATTCTGACGCGAATTCAAGGATTTGATCAGGCCGTGATGCCTTACTGTGGATCAGGATCGCGTCAGCACCGGCTAAACGATAGGCTTCGGCACGACGTAATGCCTCACGAATATCCCACCCCGCAATCAGCGCTTCAACCCGTGCGACTATGCAAAAATTATCGTCGGTTTGACTGTCTTTGCCGGCCGCAATCTTGCCGCAAAATTCGTCGGTGTTTGCCAGCGGTTGTCGTTCGCCACCGATAAAGCTATTGGTCTTCGGAAAGATTTTATCTTCTATGCAAACGCCGGCGACCTGACGTTGCTCCAGCTTGCGCACGAGTCTGCGCATATTGTTGAAGTTGCCGTATCCAGTATCACCATCCAGCAGGATAGGAATAGAACTGGCGTCCGACATGAATTCCAGCATATCTACGACTTGTGTCCAGCTAGCTTCGTTATTGTCCCGTACGCCGAACTGTGCGGACAGAGCCAATCCACTAGCCCAAATACCCTTAAAGCCGGCTTCCTCGGCGATTTTGGCACTGATGCCATTATGGGCTTCTAGGATAAATTCAAGTTGTGTGGACTCGATAAGTTGACGTAGCTTCCCTGCCTTCGACAGAGTATTTATTAATCTACCTTTAGTGCTCAATCGGCTTATCCTCGTCGCGGCCGTTTGAAAACCTGCTTGAACCCGAAATAGGCTATCGAATCCTTCATATTTGATACGAAACGCATGAACGGATGCATCTCTGCGTTAGTCAGAAATTCAAATGTCAAAGCGATCCGTTGTTCATTGGTACCAAGTGATGTGATCCTATGACGTAGTTTGTCACCGTTGAAGAAAACCAATGTTCCGGGTTGCAACTCAAGGCTAGAGGTTTCCACCGCTCGCTCCGGGTTTCTAGTGTGCAATTGGTATTCCAGCAAACAACTTGGTGCGCTGACCAAGCCAATCAATACGGTATACCTAACGCCTTTATAGTAGGAAGTATCGTAATGATAGCCTATATGATCACCCGGTTCGGTGTAGTAGTACAATGCATAGGAGTGTGGATCGCCGATTGGGCAGGCAATCAAATCGCAACCGCATAGCCTTTCGAGAAACTCTAGTAGTGCTTGGGCTTTATATAGCTCTGAAAAAAGTGGTGTCTTGGAGTCAATTTTGTGGCAGCCTATGCTACCCCCCTTCTTATGGCCTGGAATGTAATTCCGGTGCACCAGTGCTTCGAGACTTGGTAATGTATCCAACATTTCTCTGACCAGTGCGCGCGGCAAGAAGTTTTCAATCTGCACGAATTCATCTTGTGCGATAAATGCACCTTGTAACTGCTCTATATCGAGAGTCGACACGCGTGCGGACAGTTCGTTATTTAAATTACTAATCATTAATATCGGCTATAAAACAGCGAACTGAGAGTACAGCGACCGTAGCAGGTGGTCAATTGTATGGTAGTCATGTGTTCGCCTGTATGAGACCATTAATTACCCGTTCGCTCTAATCGTTAGTGTTGTTCGAAAAAGCTATTATCGAGGAAATGCGTTACGTAAAATTGATTTTTCTGCTTCTCGGCATCGCACTTCTTGCGTGGGTGCTTGGGCAAGCTGATCTTGAGGAAATATGGTCGCAAGTGCGCTCGATCAGCGTCCTCGGGATACTCAGCATATTTGTCGTCTACGCATTATATTTTGGTGCTGATGTAGTGAGTTGGCAGCACACCTTGGAATCTGTCGACATGACTGCGCGCTGGGCCGGACGGCTATTTTTAGTGCGCATGATCGGTGAGGCCTATAACAATATTACGCCAGCGGCGTCGATGGGAGGGGAGCCGGTTAAGGCTTGGTTGCTAAAAACGAACTACGGGATCGCTTTACGTGACTCCGGTGCCTCCTTAATTTTGGCAAAAACGACGAGTATGTTTTCCTTAATTATCTTCGCTGGGGCCGCTGTGTCCATCGCTTTGGCACATGAGCAGCTAAGCGAAGCGCATAAATCAATGGTAGGCATCGGTTTTGCTTGGTTGTTTTTTAATGTTGCCGTGTTTTTTCTCATACAGCATCTTAGGCTTTCGAGCTTAACCGCATCTGGGCTTGGTAAAACCCGATTCGGTCTACGTTTAAGCCGCCTCGTTACCGGCATGCAAGATATGGATGAGCAGTTTGCGCGCTTTTACCGCCATGACCGAAGGCGCTTAATATTGTCGATGACGTATGCGATGGCAAATTGGCTTCTCGGTGTGGTCGAGCTCTATGTAATTTTGGATTTGATCGGTTACCCGGTAAGCTGGTCTGATGCGTTTGTCATCGAGGCTGCGGTACAAACGATACGCACGATTGCTTTTTTTATTCCCGCAGGAATTGGTGCACAAGAAGGCATGCTGATGTTCGCTTGCGGCGTGATCGTCGGTTCACCCAATGTTGGTATCGCGGCAGCGTTGCTGCGACGGTTCCGTGAGCTTGTGTGGATCGCGGCAAGCTTACTACTGGCCGCCGCGTTCCATGCAAATCCAAAGTTGGCGGCCCAGACTTCGCCGCCTGCAGAAGGCTAAAGTTGATCTTTGAACCACAAAACTGCGTCTTCGAGCGCTTCGCGTGCTGGTCGTGCTACGTAGTGTAATTCTTTGATCGCCCGCGCAGAATTAAAAAACATTTTTTTTCGCGCCATACGCAAACCGTCAACCGTCACCTGCGGCTCGTTACCGTCGATTATCCAGGCCCAAGCCTCCGACGCGTACGCGATAGGGAAAAGTAATCGGCGCGGTAGTTTCAGTGTAGGAGGCGATCTCCCACAGATCTCTGCGATAATCCGCAAAATTTCATGCAACGACAGATTTTCTCCTCCAAGGATGTAACGGCGACCGACCTGTCCATGCTCTAGTGCCAAGAGATGCCCAGCCGCGACGTCGTCAACGTGAGCGATATTTAACCCCGTGTCTACATATCCGGGAATTCTGCCAGCTTGTGCGTCTCGGATGACGCGCCCAGTTGGTGTGGGTTTAATATCGTGTGGTCCCACCGGTGTTGATGGGTTGACGATAACCGCAGGTAAACTGTCGCGCTCCACTAGTTCATCTACAACTCGTTCTGCAAGGAACTTTGAACGTTTGTAGTCGCCGACCATATCATCGATTTTAACCGGGGTGGTTTCGTCCCCAGAGGAGCCGTCCGTATTTGTACCCAGTGTCGCTACGCTGCTTGTGTAGACGATTTTGTCGATTCCGCATTCAAGTGCAGCGCGCATAATATTGCGTGTACCATCGACGTTACTCGCATACAGGTCGCTGCTATTTCTGGTCCACAATCGATAATCGGCAGCGACATGAAATAGCGTATCGCAGTGTGCACATGCTCGCTCAAGTGAACGTTGATCACGTAGGTCGCCTTCGCGGATTTCAACGTTCAAGTCGGCCACGTTTGTTCGATCACTGTCGCTGCGTGACAACACGGCTACGGTTGCACCTCGGTTAAGCAGTAGCCGTGTTACAGCACTTCCGACAAAACCTGTAGCGCCAGTTACCAGGATCGTCATTTCACCTCCCTCTATCTACTGTTTTTAAGAGTTGCACAAAAACAACGACAAACCCAATCGGAGCACCGATTGTAGCGGCGAGTAAAAAAGCCGCTTGCTGGTCAGCCAAAGTAACAAGTGGGATTAAATAGAGTATGTCCTCCGTTTCAAAGCCACCCCAGTTAGCTTGTTGAACCGCTTGTTTTCCGTATCTGCTCTCCATGATATTTCGCATTTGAAAAATTCCAGCAATTGCGAGCCCCGCTATCGTGCCGTAGAGAATCGAACGCCAACCTAGGACCTGTTCCAGTCCGATTCCAAGTCCTACGAAAATTCCAACCGTTACTACTGCGTCGCTCCAAAGGTCGTACAAGTGCCCAAAGGAGGTAGTCTTGCCACTTAGGCGCGCAAGCTCACCATCCGTGTGATCAAGGAAATTCGATAGCACAATCAACACTGCACCCAGGTTATATGCGGACCCTGAAGCGAATAAGGCGGCGCCACCGAGGCCAACCGCTAAGCGTACCGTGGTGAGAACATTAGGATGAACCCAAGAGTCGACCAAGGGTCTTACGAGCCAAGTTGCGAGTTGGGCATCCCATGGTTTCCGACTCATCGTGGTTGTCTCGGAAGGAATAGTTTCAACAAGGCAGGCAGCACTACCAATGTGCAGATCAATGTCGAAACCACCCCGATCGCAAGCATCACTCCCATGCTAGCCGTCCCCGCATGGGTTGAACCCGCCAAGTTTCCGAAGCTCACTGTCGTCGTTAACGCACTAAAAAATACAGCACGCGCAGTGCTAGTTTGAAGGAGATTGCCGTTCTCGGGCAAGGCCGTCTTGTAGCGATGAAGGATATGGAGGGCGCTATCAACGCCTATACCGAGCAACAACGGAAGGGCAATAATATTCGCGAAATTGAATGGGATGGACAACACGACAGATGCCGCCGAAGTGAGCAAGCCGGCGAGGATGAGAGGTGAAAGAATGATGCCAACTTCTTTGATTGATCTCAGTATCAGCCAAAGTAGTAGCGTGATCACGATAAACGCATAGGAAAATGCCTGTATGAACGCCAACTTTACCGCGTTACTAGCGGCAAGGTTTATGACTGGAGTGTCGGTTGCTCGATCACCAAGTACAGTACGCGTGGCTGCAACGAAACGCTTAATTTCTTGAGCCGTTGTGATATCGCCAGTCGGGTAGGCCTCGATCCGGTAGTGACCGCGGTTACTTAGCCATCGACGACGAATGTCTTTTGGCAGCGATGTTATAGCGATGGGCTCGGGATTCAGGCTATCGCGCAGTTGCATCAGTCGCCCGTCAAAGCTACCTAGTAGTTTTTGGTCGAGTGTTCGCAAGGCTTGGGCTTGCCTCGCAGATCCGGCTGATTTTATAGATAGCTGGTACTGCGTAAGTGCTTGCATTAATAGCCAGGCGGAACCTGAAAGTACGCTTTGATTTGGTTGCTCTGTTGTAACGTGAAGGGTGTTTAACAGCGTTTCAATGGAGTTGAGCGTTAAGGAGTCGTTCAACATTGGTTCCGGACCTAGTTCTAAATCTGGACCTAGGAGTAACGCGAGATCGTCGATTAGGACAAGTTTTTTATCTTGGTCATCAGGGATAAAACTCTCAATAAATCGTGTTGACGAAACCTCTGGGAGCGCGTTGAGTTGGTTGATAAAGTCTCGAGCGATCGCGTGTGAATCGACTACTGCTGCGACCGGTGTGGGCGACGTTTCGGGATTATTCCGCAGAGCGCGGTAGGTGACGACCGATTCAGCACTTTGATCGTTCAAGTTAATTGGATCTAAGTCAAATTGTACGAGAGGAATACACAGTGCTGCGAGACACCAAAGCACGGTTGCGACGGTGAGCACTGCTTTAGCGTTATCTCTTGGGAATGCGGCGAGACCGTCCGGAAAGTTGGTGGTACGACTTGGTGCTGTCGGAGTGGGCAGCACATGGAGCAGTGCTGGTAGCAAGCCGATACTCACGACGAGACTGATAAACATACCGCACCCGGCAATCAGTCCGAGTTCTGCTACACCTTGATAGGCAGTGGGGATAAACGAAAAAAATCCGATTGCTGTGGTCAGTGCGCAAAGAATTAGAGATAAGCCCACATGTTGGCTCGCCTTGTGCAGGGCTTTGTCAGGAGCCGTATTTCGAAGCATCTCGCGATAGCGGAGGCAGATATGGATCGCAAAATCTACTCCGAGCCCTACATAGAGAACGGCAAAAGCAATGGATATCATATTCAAAGTGCCAACCCAAGCGATGGCAAATCCGGCTGTAAAGATTAGCCCGACAAGAAGGCTTATAAGCGTCGCAATGACCAAAGATAGCGACCGTAATCCGATCAAAAGACAGCTGATGATCATAACTAGAGCCAAAAGGGCGGCGTTCTGGGACCCGGTAATGACGCTGGTTAACTCGTCGTAAGAAAGTGCGGCAGCGCCGGTTAGCCGCACATTAAAACCGTGTTGCCTATCGAGTGCGAGGTCAGCGACCTGCTCTTTGATGACATTGATGACGGGTTCGGCCGGGAGCAAAGCCGAGAAATCAAGTATTGGTTGGATAATGATTATCTCACGATTTGTTCGTGGGACTTCGCTTTCTCTCTCGTCATCGTTACCCATTATCAATGTCTGCCAGGACATTGGGATGTTATTTCCGTTGTTTAGCTCGTCTATAGCAAACCCAATTTGTTCGACTGCAGACGCTATATCTATCGCCTCTCCATTAAGGCTAGCATTGAGTCCGTCATTTAGGAGCTCAAATAGCGACGCGCTTGAACGGTTTCTGCTCAACCGAGCGAGGAACGGCTGAGCCTCACTTAGTTTGTCCGTCAGTGACTCTAGGTCATCGTAATCGACGTATAGCAATTGGTGATGACGCAGAAAATAACCGCCAGACGGATAGTAAACACTGCGTACCAAAGATTTCGTTTCGCGCAGTCGATCGGCCAATTGCGCTGCGCCGTCTTTGGCAGTGTCCGGAGTGGCACCATCAATAACGATTACGATAGTGTCCGAGAAGTATGGAAAATCCTTTTTATAGTCACTAAAAGTTACTCGCCAGGGCAGCCTCTCCGATAGCATCTCTTCGGTATTCGTGTTTATCGCAAAGTGTGTGGCAGTGTACTGTGCGGTAGCGATCGCAGCACCAAGCGCAAACACAATAACGAACCATGCTCGGCGCTGCGCGAAATTGATAACGCGGCCAACAACAGCCTCGGTTGTCGGATAAACTTGTTCAAACACGGTTTTGGGTTGCCTGTTTTCAGATACTGTTCAGTTAAACGAAGAAGTTATTTAGCTTCAAAATTGGGTTGTAGCGTCTCCGCTGCTAAAGTTAAGGTTCTAAGTGCGATACGGTACCATCGAACTAACTTCAGCAGCGACGGTAATTCCTGTGGTCGTTGGGTTAGACGCCGAATCACCGGCCACGTGCGCGGATTACCGTCGTAGGAGAGTGCGCAGATTGCAGCCTGAGGGATATCGAAATATAACGGATCGACAATTACTCGTACGGCTACAAACGGGACATTTTCTGCGTTTGCCTGCGCGCCCACTGCAGCCGACTCCATGTCTAGTGCAACACACCCGAAGCGATTTTGTATTGCGATCTTTTCGTGACTATTTGCGACTGCACGATCAGCTGTGAACCCACTGCCCTTGATCGGTTCAAGTGCACTGAGTGCTAGAAAAAGTTGAGCGCACCACTCAGCATTACATCGATAGACATCGCCTGTAATGGTGTGGACATCATTATAAATAACCACTGAGCCAGGACGAAGTTGATCGTCTAAAGCGCCGGCGGTGCCCCAGGATATCAGACCCTCGGCCCCGCGCTCGAGTAGGCGCATAGAGGCTTGTGAAGCGTTTTTTGTTCCGACGCCAGCGATTTCGACGTCGCGCTCTAATTCTAGATCCTTCCCGTTATCGGAGAAAGCTAGGGTGCGCGCTTCGCTGGCTAACGCAGTCACAAATCCTAGTCGCATGCTCGTGAATTGTCGCCTCAGTAGATTTACCGGTAGATGCCTCAAATAGGCATCGCTTAAAGCTCGTATATGGTTTTTGAAAAATTTCTGTAGCTATAGGTTGGTTCCAACGCTCACGATAGTCGCTTTGGCGAACAGCGCTTAAACATTACCTAATACGCGTTTCGGTCCGATCGATAACGTTAGGCAATGTTGCTACGACTTCGCGCCGCGGGATCCCAGCAGAAGCGATTGCAAACAGTAGACGCAAGCCTAGATTTGAGCGCACCAGCAAATTGGTCGACACGACTGTTGCTGTCACACTCCGGCGCGAAATTTTAACTTCTTTTTCGTCAGCGTAACCCCGATGGCGATCCAGTTTTCGCAAGGTCAAAATGGCCATCCCGAGGGCCCATAAGCAAAACTTCCTCATGCCACTCTGATTTCGCGGAAGCATCATTGTATATCTCAATGAATTACGTAGATGGCCATGGGCGAGAGCAATCAGTTGCCCCAGGCCGTCTTCAAAATCTGCGCCGCCTTTCCCAGCGTCGATTTCCGCTAGACGCACGCCGCGTAGTGAAAATACATCTGCCGGTAACCAGCAAGCGCCTCGAGCTCGGTCATCCCATATGTCTTTAAGGATATTCGTCATCTGTAACCCCTGACCGAATGATACAGCTAAGCGTAGCATTTCTGTTTTGTGTTCATGGAGATCGGGACAATGATCGCAAAATAACTCAGTCAACATTTCGCCAACCACACCGGCGACGTAGTAGCAATATTGATCCATGGCCGTTTGATTGGGGAGGCCATCCAATGTTTCCTGACCCTGGTAATACACCATCCCATCAGCCATCGTACACACACAGTTTTGAATTGCACTGCGCTGGATCGCATTGAGGCTATGGGTGATCCGGACCACGGCGCTCGTTTCTGTTACCAGCTCTCGTTCAGCGGCAAGCGTATGGTTTGCTAATCGAGGCGCTAGTTCACGGGCAAATTCGTCGGGATTCGCATCGCCCCGGAGCACGTTGATGAACTGCTGGGAATAGCGTTGTTTGTCCTCAAAACTGAGCTTTGCATCGTCCTCTATCGTGTCCACAATGCGACACAATAGATACGCGTTAGCGACTGCACGATCGAGTCCTTTGGGTAGGATCGGGATCGTAAGTGCGAACGTCCGTGATACACCTTGGAGGATCCGCTTTTGGAATAATTCGTCGTTCGAAGTTGGTGGGTCGCTCATGAGACCGATAGTGTATCCGCGAAGGGTCTACTGGAGCCAGCGGTTGTAGAAAATTAGCAAAGTTGTCCGAT
>Ga0310344_10002328_pt1 | contig 14298 bp, 12 predicted proteins | sample HC15DNA20200_MG_FD_203801 | JGI IMG/M metagenome (GOLD analysis project Ga0310344, IMG submission 203801) | Marine microbial communities from station ALOHA, North Pacific Subtropical Gyre - HC15-DNA-20-200_MG | ecosystem: Environmental > Aquatic > Marine > Oceanic | place: Pacific Ocean: North... | reverse complement strand
TTCTTGAAGTCGAAGACGTGCACACTCTCCGAAGAGGTTAGGGTGTTACCCGGGACGGGGGGCGTGTCCACAACAGACTCGGAGCCGGAGAGTTCTGGCTTGGTTTTTGGATCTCCCTGGATCTCGGCCTTCTGGACAAGATTCATGAGGGCGTCGACTTCGATCCGATTCAGGACTTTCCGCATGGCAGCTTCCGATAAAAATTACCTGGCAATCTTCGTCACACAGGAACCTTTTTGTTTATCGGCAGAACAGGGCGGAGAATTTGAAGGTAAATGACGAATTCCGAACCCACGAATGACCGAGGGCCCGTCGGGAGCGGAGTGGCGAGACAGCTTGTTGTCTCGTCATTAGTCGCTATTTTTTTAAGGGCTTAACGTGTCCGTTTGGGTGGGGGGTCCAGGAAGACCTCCTGGGCTTTTTTCACGCCGAGACGGTCACGAAAGACTCCCTCCCGGTAGACGGGGTCGTTCTCCACGCTCTCGATGGCTTTCTTGTAGACCTCGACTTCATGCTTTTTGTCTTCGAGCTCCCGATGCAGTCGTTGCTCTTTTTGCAGAAGCGAAATCGATTCCGAGGCGCGGGGGGGAAGAATCAGAAGGCCCACGAGACAGGCCAGCAGGCCGATGGTCACGAACCAATACAGCTCGTTGTAGAACGGACCGTCTTTCGACGGGTTTTTGCGCGTTCTATCCTGCGCCATGCCAGTCCCTCGACTCCTCCTTCGAGGACAACTCCGCGTGCTCTCTCCGACACGCGTTTCAGGGCCCGATCACAGAGCGATCATCCGAGCCCGTATTCAGCCGAATCGCTCAGTTCCTCTTCGATGCGAAGCAGTTGATTATACTTCGCCACACGGTCGGAGCGACACGGTGCACCGGTCTTGATGAGGCCGGCTCCTGTCGCCACTACCAAATCCGCTATGAATGTGTCTTCTGTCTCACCGGAACGATGCGAAACGATCGCGCGGTAACCGTTGCGGTGTGCCAGCTCGATCGCGTCGATGGTTTCGCTCAGAGTGCCGATTTGATTCAGCTTGATCAGAATCGCGTTTCCGACTCCGGTGTCGATGCCCGTCTGCAGCTTCTCGATATTGGTGACGAAGAGGTCGTCGCCCACGAGCAGCGTCTTGTCTCCGAGCTTCTCGGTCAGCATCCTCCAACCGTCCCAATCGTTTTCGTCAAGAGGGTCCTCAATGGACAATACGGGGTACTTGTCGACAAGCCTCATGTAGCGTTCGACCATGCCCTCCACGTCGAGAGTTTTTCCCTCGCCGGAGAGGAGGTACTTGCCGTCCTTGTGGAATTCGCTCGCAGCGACATCGAGTGAGATTTGAATGTCGTCACCGGCCGCGTAGCCCGCCTTCTCGATCGCACTGATGATGACCTCGACCGCCTCGTCGTTGGAGCCGAGGTTCGGAGCGAAACCGCCCTCGTCCCCGACCGCCGTCGAGAGAGGCGGATTGTTGGACTGAAGCACCTTTTTGAGGTGATGGTAGACTTCTGAACACATCCGCATCGCCTCGGTGAAACTCGAGGCGCCCGTCGGCAGAATCATGAACTCCTGCACGTCGACGTTGTTGTCGGCGTGTGCGCCGCCGTTGATGATGTTCATCATCGGGATGGGAAGCCGGCGTGCCTGAATGCCTCCGAGGTACGCGTAGAGAGGTTGGTCGGCGGCCGCAGCCGCGGCACGAGCGACTGCCATGGAGACGCCCAGGAGAGCGTTGGCTCCGAGCTTTCCCTTGTTGGCGCTCCCGTCCAACTCGATCATGCACGCATCCACGGCACGTTGGTCGCGGGCGTCGTATCCGACGAGCGCCTCCGCGATTTCGTTATTGGCGTTTGCGACGGCCGTGAGAACGCCTTTGCCGTGATACTCGCGTGCCTCGTCGCGCAACTCGACTGCTTCGTGTTCGCCAGTCGAGGCACCCGAAGGCACCGCGGCGCGACCAAGGGCACCTCCGGAGAGCACGACGTCTGCCTCGACGGTCGGATTGCCACGACTGTCAAAAACCTGTCGGGCAGTCACCTGTGCGATCGCCGTGGGCAAGCTGGTAAGTACCGAAAATGTTTCAGGAGGTGCCATATTTCTCTATCGGGAGCTCGTTTTCTGGTGTCTTCTCAATCCAGGCTTTGATATCCGGGCAGGGTCCGGGTATCGTCTGGGCTGATCCCGCCGGGTACCGGATCCGGACCGCGCTGTTCGACACAGGTCGATTCTTCCCAAGTGTCGGAGCGGCGACGATTCTCTCGGTTCCCGATCCTCTTCCTATTCAAGGCCTTAGATATATCGTTTCCGGCGAGATCTGTCAACAAGAGCCAGTCGATTCGTCCATGGAAAACCACCTTTCAGGCACCAGCCCCCCGGATCCGCAAGGTTCCGCACCTCTGCATCCTCCAGCACTCGAGGCCATCGACGGACCTTACTTCGTACCCTGGGGCCGAAATGAGCTCAGGAGGCTCTTTCTGCGCACGGCGATCCTGCTCGCGACTATTCTCGTGATTGCAACGTACAGCCAACTTCCTGGCTTGATGGTACTCGCGGTGCCCGTTTTGCTCTTCGCTGCCATCGGAGTGCTCTTTTTTCGCAATCCTCGACGTCGGTCAACGAGTGATCCCTCGGTTTTGGTATCCCCGGCAGACGGTAAAGTCGTCGATGTTCGCCGCGTGGAAGAGGGTGAGTTCCTGGACGGCCCGGCACTTCAGGTGGGCATATTTCTGTCGATTTTCGACGTGCACGTAAACCGCGCTCCCGGCGACTGCACGGTCGAGTATCTGCGCTACCGACCGGGTGCGTTTCACGACGCCCGTGACGAAAAGTGCAGCCGGGAAAACGAATCGCAATCCATCGGGGTGCGCCTGAGTACCGTTGCCGGAATCCCTGGAGATCCGGTCCTCGTCCGACAAATCTCGGGGGCGATCGCCCGTCGTATCATCTGTCCGCTCGAGCCCGGGAACACTTTGGTCCAGGGAGGTCTGGTCGGCATGATCAAGTATGGTTCGCGGACCGAGATTTTTGTGCCCTTGCGTCCGGGAGCGCCGTCGAACTGGGAGGCCGCTGTCCGGCCCGGTGACCGCGTGCGGGGCGGGGAATCGGTGGTCTTTAAACGCACCCCGCGTTAGTATGGTGAGCATGGTGCCGGACAGTCACCAAGAATCTTCTGAGGAGCTCTTGACCGTCGATGAAAATTAGCCGTGGCATCGGTGTCCTTCCCAATTTGATCACCATAGGCAACGGCATTTGCGGTTTTGCCGCGGTTGTCAAGTTGATGAAGATCCGCATCGTGACGGATCCGGCAACCGGAGAGCTGGTTTTCAACGATGTGCGCCTCTTCACGGTGGCCGCCTGGCTGGTGCTTCTCGGCATGGTCTTTGATGTCTTCGACGGCCGCGTTGCGCGTCTCTCGGGCACCACGAGCAATATCGGGGCTCAACTCGACTCCCTCTGTGACCTCGTGACTTTCGGAGTTGCTCCGGCGCTCATGGTCGTACGATTGAACATGATCAACCCCCAGGCCTGGCAGTCCTTCGTCTGGTTTTTTTGTCTCGCATACTTTCTCGGGGCCATGCTCCGCCTGGCGCGCTTCAACGATGAAAACGAGCCCGACGAGTCATCACACCTTTGTTTCAAGGGGCTGCCGAGCCCCGCCGCGGCGGGCTGTATTTCCTCGCTCGTGCTCTTCTACACCTATATTGCGGCTTTTGAGCAGCGTGAGTTGAAGCTCTTTTCCCGCTTTGTCGAGCCGGAGACGGTGCAGGCCATGCAGGCTGTTGTCAGTTGGATCCCGGTGATCATGCCGGTTCTTGCCATCATTCTGGGTTGGACGATGGTCACCACGCGCCTCGAGTATGATCATGTTGCAAGCCAGTTTTTCCACAGGACTCACTCTTTCGAGTTCATCGTCTACATCGTCTTTGGTGGCTTGCTGATCGCGAGTCTTCCCGAGCTTCTCCTTGTGGTTATTTTCATCGGATATCTCATTTACACGCCTTGCCAGTACCTCTGGTGTTGGGTCACCGGAGCCCGTAGAGAGGATTCGGAAAGCCTGCCTACGGTCATGACGAATGACCAGTGAGCGATTCCATGTCCGTTGTCGCGTATCTTGCACTGGGCTCGAACCTCGGTCGTCGTGAGTATTACCTCGAGGCGGCGAAGGGTCAGCTGCTCGACGACGCCGGTATCTACTCGATTCGCATGTCTCGCGTTTACGAGACGGATCCCGTTGGCAGCTCCGACGCTCCCGCGAGCGGTGGTCAGTATCTGAACGCGGTGGCGGAAGTCGTGACGGATATGAAAGCGATGGATTTGCTGAAGTTGTGTCTCGAAGTCGAGGCCGGTCTCGGCCGAGTGCGCGGGAGGCGTAATGAGGCGCGCCCCATCGATCTCGATCTCTTGCTGTACGGCGATGCGGTTCTCGAGTCTGCCGCGACCGTGGACGATCCAGAGTTGGTCGTTCCGCATCCTCGTATGCTCGAGCGAACGTTCGTGCTCGAGCCGTTGATGGAGTTGGCGGCGGAGGTAACTCACCCCGTGACTGGACTTACGATTGGGGAGCACTGGAGCTCAGCCCGCAGTGAGGGTCGGTGATCTGGACAGAGATGAAGCAGACGAACACCGTAGCCGAAGCCCGAGAATGGTGTGCGGCCATGCGTCGCGCGGGGCTGTCGATCGGTCTTGTGCCGACGATGGGCGCGCTCCACGACGGACATTTTTCATTGCTCGAAGCCGCGCGACGTGAATGTGATCGCGTGGCTGTGAGTATTTTCGTCAACCCGACACAGTTCGGACCGGGCGAAGACCTCGACCGCTATCCCAGCTCTCCAGAGGACGACCTCCGAGTCTGCAGGGAGAGAGGGGCTGACCTCGTATTCGTCGGAGATCTCGAGGGCCGCGCGGGGGTCTACAGTCCGGGCTTTCAGACCTGGGTCGAAGTCGAAGAGCTCTCGCGACCTCTCTGTGGGCAGTTTCGACAGGGTCACTTCCGAGGGGTCGCCACGGTGGTGCAGATCCTGCTCGGCATCTTCAGGCCCGACCGTGCCTATTTCGGGCTGAAGGACTATCAGCAGGCGAGGCTCATCGAGAGAATGGCACGCGATCTCCACGCCGGTGTCGACGTGCGCCTTTTGCCAACGGTACGTGACCCGGACGGCCTGGCATCGAGCTCCCGAAATCGGAATCTGAGCCCAGAGGATCGAGAGGTCGCTCTGCGGATTCCGCGCGCCCTCGAGAGTGCATCGTGCGCGTTCCAGTCTGGAGAGAGGAGCGTTTCCGTGCTCCTCGAGAAGGTCCGGGCGAATCTGAGCTCCATCCCGGGTCTGGAGGTCGAGTACGTCGAAATGACAGACGCCATCACCCTCGAGCCGCCCGGTGGCGATACCATCGCTGGGCAGGGGGTCGTGATTGCAGTGGCAGCACAGGTGGGTACTGGTAACCGTACGCGTCTTATCGATAATGTCTGGCTCCATTGAGTCGTCCAGGGCTTGCGTCGCCAGCGACTCGATCTCTCCGAGCTTGCGATGGACCCGGGTTTCGACTCGCTCGAGGTGACCTCTGTGGTCACGACCGGGAAACGCTCGAGAGTGCTCACCATCGTCTTCACGGAACGACGGACCTACTGAACGACTGAAAAATGCAGTTTCACTGGAACGAAGACCGTCGCAGGCTTTCCGTCAAAGCTCCGGCGAAAATAAACCTTTATCTGGAGATTCACGGCCGGAGACCCGACGGATATCACGAAATTGACACGCTGATGCAGGCGGTGTCACTCTATGACGAGCTCGAGTTTCGCAGTGAGGACGAGCCAGGTACCCGTCTGGAGGTGAAGGCCGGTGAGGGCTTCAACGACGACGAGTTGCCGTCAGCAGGCTCCGACAATCTGGTTTTTCGCGCCGCCGAGGCCATTCGCCGAGAGGCACTTCGAGCGGGCGCGTCACCTGCGCCCGGACTTCACATCGTTCTGCGCAAGTACATCCCGATGGGAGCCGGACTTGGCGGAGGCTCGAGTGACGCTGCCGCGACGCTGCTCGGTCTCTGCCGTCTGTGGGGCCTGGAGCTGAGCGACGCGATCCTCGAATCTTGTGCCGCCGAGCTCGGTTCCGACGTCGCGTTTTTTCTCTACGGTGGGCTTGCCCGTTGCCAGGGACGAGGAGAGATCGTTTTTGGTCTTCCTGAATCAAATTTGAGCGAAAGGTTTTATTACGTCCTGGTCGCCCCGCCCGTGCATGTCTCTACGTCTTTAATTTACAAGGACTTAAGGGAGGTTCCGGTCGCTGAAAACCGCTTGACAACTCCCGAACCCTTGGCTACCATGAACTTTAAATCCATTCGGGCCGCCTTGCGAAACGGCCAACTGCTCCACAACCGCCTGCAGAACGTCGCGTTTCGGTGCTTTCCAGAGCTTGAACTTATTTATCAACTCATGAAGAACGAGGCGTTTAGGGGGGTCCAGTTGACCGGCAGCGGGGCCGCACTCTTTGGTGTGGTTGAAAACCCGTCCGGTACGGTCGCGCGCGAGGGTGTGGCCGCAAATTGTGAGGGAATTGCCGAGCGTCTCCGACACCGTTTGAGTCGGATCGAGAAATCGAAAGGAGACCTGCGCGGAGATCGAGACGACGAGCGTGAAGGCAAGGTTTTCGTGGTATCTGGCCTTCCAGCGTGGTCGTCCAGGCGTGCGTAGCAGACCTTCGAACTGACGATTAAGAAAGAGTTTCTATACGGACAACGCAAGCGAGTCGGAAGCGTGGCTTGAGTCCGGAGGCGCTTGCAGGCAGGGGAGATTGGTTCAGGGGGGGAAACCGGAGGGACTTGAACTTCAGGGCTGTATGAGGGAGTGGCGCGGCTTCGGGTCGCATCCTTTCGTGATGGGCGAATCACGACAGAGTCTTGATTACGAAAAGCCTCCTTTGAAACTGTCAGGCGTTCACCGAGCAGAAGGAGCTGAGCTGTGGAGATCACAGAAGTCAGAGTGAAGCTCGTAAGTGGGAAGAACGACAAGCTACGGGCTTTTTGCAGTATCACGATCGATAACGACTTCGTAATTCGCGACCTCAAAGTGATCGACGGCGCAAAGGGGCCATTTGTGGCCATGCCCAGTCGGAAACTCATGAACCGCTGCTTCAGGTGCGGCGGTAAGAACCATTTTCGTGCCAGGTTTTGCAACGAGTGTGGCGCGAAGATCACCGGGGGCGCAGGCGGGGAGCGTACGGCCGGGCACGGGCAGTCCAGCCAGCGTTTCGGAGCGGATGACGAAACCGGAGACAGTCGCGGAAAGTTGCACGCCGAGATTGCTCACCCCATCAATTCACGTTGTCGTGAGATGATCCAGCGGGAAGTGCTGGACAAGTTCGAGGAGGAATACAAGCAGTCAGAGCTTCCGGGCTACGAACCGGCGGGACTGCATCAGGGCGAGGAGTACGACGACTATTTCCAGGAAAGACCGGGTTCCCCCTCTGATCGACGCGAGAGTGCCTCTAAACCGGCTTTTGACGACCCTCGAATGGATCCGGCCTCGACGAAAAAGCAGGTCGAAGCTCGTCGTTCAGCGGCTCCGCAGCCTTTCTCCCGGGAAGAAATCTCGAGCGCAACTCGAGATAGCCGAGAGGATGCAGGCCGAGGTCCGGGTTCGGATTTCGAACACCAGAGCCGTCGAAACCCTGAAGGGGATCCAGAACGGCGGGAAACGGAGGCACAACCCGAGAGTCCTCGACCGGGCGGAGACCCGCCCGAGGCCTGTCGAAGCAGGCCGCCTCGCTCGGATCCAGAACAAGCGGAGGAGGTCGAGGACAATTTTGGATCGGGGATATTTTCGTTCTGACCGTGGTGCGCACACCGGACAGGGGACATCCGGGAGAGAATCGTCTTAAATCCAGGCGTCCTTTGCCAGAGCGCTCCGATCGATGCTATGATTCCCACCAGAATTCGTCCGAGACGGACCGCGGGGTCTCTTGACCGTCCGAGGGCTGGCGAGGAGATCGGGTGAATTTGTTCGACACTTGAGCCGTATAACCGACAATTGGCGCGGACGAGAGTGACGAGAGTGACAGGGCGCAGAGCGTGCGCTCATGGGAGAAGCTCGCAAAGAGCAGAAGAGAGGCGAGGACTACCTGAGGTATGAAGCTGGCTCTGGCGACAGAAAGAAGCTTTTGCAGGCTGGTGTTGAGGCCACTTTCGGGGGGCGCCGCTGTGCTTGTGATTCTTCTGGGCTTTTTGTCGTCGTCCGAACTCTTCGCGGCGGACGAAACCGAGCCTGTCTCCGCAGCGCTCACCGAGGACGAACTCGTCGAAAAGGATCCGCTCGTCAGAAGGTTGGTCGAGGAGGGCGGTGAGACGACGGCCGCGCTCTTTCTGCAGGGTGTCATCCAGGACGGCGAAAAACGGTTTCAGTATACGGAGTTCCTCAAGAAAGTTCTCGATCCGGCGGTTTTGAGTGGGAACTCCCTCCAGGTCGAGGTCGCTACGACGCTTCTCAAGACCATGCGCGATCTTGTAACCACTCCCGCCGGGAGTGCGATCTCGGTGCACGTGGAGGATCACTTGATCAACTTGATCGCCGTCGGCCCCGAAAGTTTGAGGGTCGCGGTCCGCGGAGCTTTGCTCAATTTCATTCAAGAAGAAAAAAAGAACGTTGCTCGGGGTGAGAAGCTGACGATCGTCGAAAAACTCGGCAAGAAACTCGTCCACAATCATCCACCCTCGACCGATGAGATTCACGAAGTATCGCGCATACTCTGGCATGCCGACGGTCGAAGCCTTGTATCCTTTCTCGTCGCCGGATTGGTCTTGAACCGTGAGAAGGCGACGGAAGATCCCACCCAGGTCTCCGGCTACATCATAGAGTTGCGCCGTCTTCTCCTGCTTGACCTGTCGAGCGTCGGACAGTGGGAGAGTTGGTGGAAGGAGCACGAGGGTGAGAGTATCGAAACGATACTGGCGAATTCTCAGCGCGTTTACGTCAAGCGTCGGGTCGAGCTCTGGCGCAGCAATTTGCAGCGACTTCGCGAACTCGCCGACCCACCGGCATACTTCAAGACTCTCGAAGAGACTTTCGCCAAGGACGCGGTCGAAGAGCCGCGGATTGCGGTCCTTGCGGAACTGGCGGAGTTTCCTATCTGGTTGCAGGAGAGTCGTTTCGATCCCGATGAGTTTGACGGGACGGCACAGGAGAATCTGCTCCGGGCCGGAGTGGAGTTCGTCCTTGAAATACTCGAGGGCCATGGAGCCTACACGCACGAGTCGCTGGCAGTGCGAACCGTCGCCATGGCGGCACTGGGTGCCTTCCATGAGGTGATCGGGCGCGGCGAGGCGAGGTCCGAAGGCACCGAGAGGGCCGAGAGCGTGGAGGAAAAGCTCCCGAGTCGGAGAACCAACGCAAGCGAGTTTCGTGCCAAGGTCGTCTCGGTTCTGTTGGAAGACTTGCAGGGCAGTACCCCGCTCACCTATTCGGAGTGGGGTCGTGACGAGTTGAGCTACCGCCTCGAATTCATTCGCACAGTCGGGCTTCTGGGTGTGTCGGATGCGCCTGTCCGTGACTCCCTTCGAGGCCTTCTCGAGGGCTCCGAGGCGGCCGTGACGAGGGACGATTTTGAGTTGTTGGCTGCGGCTGTCAGCTCGGTCGGCAAGATACTCAAGGGGAACGAGGGTATTGATCCGGGCCAAGATGTGCCGGCCATTTTGCGTGTCTATAAGCTCGCACGTGAGCATGACGACCCGCAGAAGAGGAAGGACAAGGATCCGAGGCACAAGCTGTGGCGCGAGCTTCGCAAGGCCTGCATCGCTGCGGTCAACCTGCCTGTTTCGGACGAGGAGACCCGAAAGAAAATTCGGGAGGTGTACGCCGCGATTTTGGAGCCCAGCGAGGAGTCCATGCCCGAACGTATTCCGGCGGTCATCGGACTTGGCATTTTCGCCGAGGAGGACGAACCGTCTCGGCAAGTCCTGATAGGGGTTTTACGTCAGCACGACAATTTTGAGGTCAGTGAAGTCAACGCCGTCGTCAACGCCCTGGCGTACCTGAACGGCAAGCGGGCGCTGTCGTGTTTTGTGGAGTTCCTCGTGGCCAGAGATCGTCCTTATGCCGAACAGGTGTGGAAGCGATCTCTGAACATCCTCAAGCGTGGATCACCCCAACTGCGTTCCTGGTTGATGACGGAGCTCGAGCGTTTCGGTTTCGAGTCGGACTCGACAGACTTCGCGCGAGTCGTCGTGAGCCTTGGTCAAGAGTCCGGGCTGCAGGGGCTTTTCTCGACAGATAAGGTCAACTTTGACGCCATCGAGTTCCTCTGGCAGAGCGCCCTCGTGGAGATCAGGGCCTATGAGATATTGGGACAAGAAAACGACGGCCTCGAACGCTTGGGGCGACTCGAAAGTTTTTGGGACAAGCACGAGGAAGTCCTCGAATTTCGTCCCGGAATTCGCGCGGAGCTCAAGGTCATGCGTGAGCGTCTCGACGAAAAACAGAAATTCAAGGCGGAGGCCGAGAAGGCTCCCGCACCGACAGCTGCCGAGCTGCTCCCGCGCCTCCTCGAGATCGTTCGTCTGAAAGACGACGCTCTCGAACGCTGGCGCGCATTCGCCTGGGTCCACGGGCTTCTCCAGGAGCTGCGTCCCGCGGCGGCAACGGCAGACCTGGCGTCCGGCGTCGAGAAGGCCCTCACCGAAGAGGAAGGGTATTGGCAGGGCCTCTCCGAGGAGAGTCGTAAGCGCTATCTCAAGAATCTCACCGAGATCCAAGAGAAGTTTCAGGTCACGCCCAGCAATCAGTAACTCCTCCACCTGTTACTTTCAACGGCCTCGTAACGCACCCCACCATTGCGTCACGTCGCGAGTGCGGAGGTCTCTTCGCTTGTAAACCTCTCCTCTCGTGATCGACAGCCACTGGATTCGTTGTCACGGCGACGGCGCCGAAGACGTGCAGCGCTGAATCGTATCCCGCCACTCGGCGATGGCCAGCCAGTCTATCCTTGCGACAATCGCTTGGAGCTCAACGCTCTCGTCATTCCTCGCGAGAAGATCTGCTTTCTCGACCGGAGCTTCGCCTCTCCCTGTATCGCGCGAGGCCGCACATCCCGCCGGAAGCGCCCGTGGTGATTACGCGGGACTTTCCTTGTCAGCGGGGCGGTCGTGCGGTGGCCCAGGGCTGTCTCTCGGGTTGACTTGCCGTGGGTTCGCTTTTTCTCTCCTGTCCCCCGGCGGGGCGACCGATCCCGAACGAAGGTCAGAGGTCGTGACCGCCTCTTCACTGGAGTTACCCAACTACTGAACGACTCGGGTTTGACAGGCCTTCATTGAATGCCTAAACTCTAGCGCATGAAGAGTAACCCTCGAGTCCGAATCCCCGAGAAATCATGACCATTGGCAATCGCATCCAGACGCCCGAATTCAGCTCGGGTACGATTCGCGTGGGGGGCCAGGCTCCGCCGCTCGTGATTGCCGGACCCGACTCTCTCGAGAGTCTCGATCTCGCCCTCACGATCGCCCGGCATCTTGCCGACCTTGCCGATCGCCTCGATATTACGGCCGTCTTCAAGGGCTCCTATTACAAGGCGAACCGGTCCTCTCACGAGTCCTATCGCGGTCCCGGTCTCCGGGAGGGTTTGAGCATTTTGGAGGCGGTACGTTCGGAGACCGGGCTGGCGGTGACGTCCGACGTCCACGACCCGGAGGAAGCGATCGTTGCCGGGGAGATCCTCGACCTCATCCAGATTCCCGCCCTCTTGTGTCGCCAAAACGATCTCCTCCAGGCCGCCGCAAAGACCGGCAAGATGGTCAACATCAAGAAGGGCCAGTTCTTGTCGCCTTTCGAGATCAAGGGGCGCGTCGCGGCCGCGACGGGACCGGAGACCCCCGGTGTTCTGATCACCGAGCGCGGTACTTTCTTCGGATACGGTGAGATCGTCAACGATATCAGGAGTGTGCCCCGAATTCGTGCTCAGGGCGTGCCGCTGATCTTCGACGTCAGTCATAGCGTGCAGCGCCCGGCCGCTCTGGGCAACCGTAGCGGTGGTGATGCGGAGCTCATTCCTCACGTCGCGAGAGCCGCGGCCGGCGCCGGCAGCGACGGTTACTTCTTCGAGGTCCACCCCGAACCGGAAAACGCCCTCTGCGACGGCCCGAGCTCCTTGCAACTGAATCATCTGGAACCTCTCATCGAGGATCTGGTTGCCATCGATCGAGTCTCTCGATCGATGGCAGCACCAAGAGATGCGAAGGACAGCTGAACCGTCAATTCAAATGACCAGCAAGCAGAGTACCATCGAACTTCAATCCGTGTTTCAGGGCGCGCTTCTGGGGTTGGCGGTCGGAGATGCGCTTGCCTTTCCCTACAAGAAACGCAAGCGATCGTTTCTCAAATCTGTTACGCGGCTGAGTGAGAAGGGGTTTTCTCGACACGAGAAGGGCTTTTTTCCTGACGGCCAGTTCACGGACGACACACAGACCGCCATTGCCACGGTTCTTGCCACCACTGAGAGCGGTGAAGTGGATCCACAGGTGGTCGTCGAGCACCTGATTCCCCTGTGGCGGGACCAACAGATCGTTGACTCTCCTGCGGTGGCCGGAGAAGTTTTGGACGCCCTCGCGCATGGGCGTGCGGGCCCGGACTCCAGCGGTCTGCCCGCTGGTCACCTCGAAGGGTTTGGACTGGCGACCGCGGTGCCAGTGGGGCTTTGGTTTTGCGATGACGCGGGCACCCTTGTCAGTCAGGGCGGTGCGGTGGCCTCGATCACCCATCAGGACCAGCGAGTCTGTGCCGCAGCGGTCGGAATGTCCGCGGCCGTCTCCTACGCGGTCGAGGCTTCGGACATCTTGCTGGGAGCATTGCTCGACCGTGTGGCCGAAGCCTCCAGTCAGTTCGACGGTGAACTGGCCCGGTGCGTGCTCGACTTTCCGCGCATCCTCTCGATGACCGAGTACCGCGCTCTGCAGGAACTGGAGAAATACGTCTCAAAGCAGACGGGCGAGGCGCTCAACGCTTTTGATAGCGGCGTGCCGGACAACGCCCTTTTTCTTTTCTTGGCGGCTCTTTATTACTTCCTACGTTCGCCGTTCAACTTCGAACGCGTACTGACCTCCTCGCTGCATGCCGGTGGAGAAGTAACCACCCTCTGCGCACTGAGCGGAGCACTCTCCGGTGCTTTTCTCGGCGTTTCGGTGATCCCGGAGACATTCCGAGAGGGAGTCCTCGACGGGGAGCGTCTGATAGAGACGATCGACGATTTTCACGCGGCCTGGTCCGCGAAAGAGTGAATCGACGCTCTCCGGCAAGTTCGACCGAAAAGCGTATTCAAAATGAATGAACCCGTGACGCGTCCGCCGGTTTTTTCGAGGAGTCCTGGGTGGATGCGTGTCCTCCAGCCGCTCTCGCACGTCTACGGACGTGTGGCGGCCTGGCGTCGACAGCGAGTCACGGCATGTTCTACCCGCCTCGAGGTGCCTGTGGTCAGTGTTGGAAATTTGACCGTCGGTGGTACGGGTAAAACACCCGCCGTCGAGTGGGTGACGCGGCGCTTGAGCGGCCTGGGAAGAAAGCCCGCCATCCTCAGTCGCGGTTACGGACGCCCCCGAGGGTCGGGTGCCAACGGACAATCGGCGAACGGGAACGATGAATTTCTTGTTCTGCTGGAGAATCTTCCGGATGTGCCTCATATTCAGAATCCATCGCGGGTGGAGTCGGGGCGCGAAGCCATCGCCGGGGGGGCCGAGGTTCTCGTGTTGGACGATGGCTTCCAGCACTTCGCTTTGCATCGAGACCTCGACATAGTACTCATAGACGCGGTCAATCCTTTTGGCTTCGGCTGCGTGCTCCCGGCGGGAATGCTCCGTGAGCCCCTCGAGACGCTCGAGATTGCCGATCTCATTGTCGTGACCCGAGGGTCGAGCTGCCATCCACGAAAATTTGCGACACTGAAGTCGTTTCTCAAGGATCGTTTTCCACGCGTTGCGTACGCAGAGATGGACTTTGAGCCGTGTTCCTGGGTAACGATCGGCGGGGAAAGCACTCGAGGCCCCAACGATGAGCAGCCCCTCGAGACTTTCAGAAACCTCGATGTGGTGGCATTCTGTGGCATCGGCAACCCTGAAGGTTTCCGCCGCCAGCTCGAAAGACTCGAACTCAAGGTCCTGGATTGGTTGCCCTTCAGGGATCACTATCGTTATACTCAGTTGGACTTGGAACGCATCGCAGGACGTGCCCGAGAACTCGAGGCGGCCGCGGTGGTCATGACCCAAAAGGACGCGGTCAAAGTTCGTGGTGAACTCTCTCGCGGTCATCCATGTCCGGAGATCCCCTGGAGTTTTCTA
>Ga0310344_10002327_pt1 | contig 14306 bp, 12 predicted proteins | sample HC15DNA20200_MG_FD_203801 | JGI IMG/M metagenome (GOLD analysis project Ga0310344, IMG submission 203801) | Marine microbial communities from station ALOHA, North Pacific Subtropical Gyre - HC15-DNA-20-200_MG | ecosystem: Environmental > Aquatic > Marine > Oceanic | place: Pacific Ocean: North... | reverse complement strand
CGAAACTTTAAAGAGCGGACACGCATGTAGAGTCCTTTGAAACTGGATCTTCGGACGCGGGTTCGACTCCCGCCGCCTCCACCATTTTTCCCCTGTAAATACAGGGTCAATTCACCCACTCCTGCTTCGTTTCCCCTATCTCTCCCCAATCAGAACGATCAAGTAGCCGAATCGCTGACTCCGTGGCCGCTGGACTGAGGTGCATATACCGTTGTGTGGTGGACAGATTGGCATGACCGGCTAACTCCTGAATCTCTCTTACCGGTGCGCCGTACATGGCCAGATGCGAACAAAACGTATGTCGCAATCGATGCACCCCGTGTGGCACACCCGCCAGACGCGCCGCCCACTTCACACCATTCTGAACCATCTTCTGCGTCAGCGGCTTACCCTGGCTCTCCAAGACGCGAGAACCGCGGGTGTGTTGTCGATGGTGTCGAAGTGCAGCCTCCAGTCTCCGGGACAAGCGCACATACCGTACCCGGTTCCCTTTGGTTGATGTCACCTGTCCTTTCCAGTCTGACCGACAGACCCGCAATTGGTGTTGAGGGAAATCCACGTCCGACCATTCCAACGCCATCATCTCACCACAGCGCAATCCAGCCTCGCCGCCTAAAAGCACAATGAGATAGGCATTGTTATCCATCTTCTGAGCTTCCACGACCAATCGTTCGTAAGCCTCGAAGTCATGAGAGCCCATCTCCGGACTCGACACCTTCACTTGTCGCACGGTGCAAGGCATGGCGGTGATCACGCCCCACTCCACGGCCACTGACAACAACCGCCTGAGTACCGCCAAGACATTGTTGACCGTTTTTGGCGCTCGGTCCCGTAACTGCGTTTTGAGACGTTGCACACATTCCGTGCTAATGGCATCGAGCTTTGTCTCCCCGAACAGCGGGATCAGATGAACCCGTAAGATGGTTTCCTTCGCCGCCACACCACTTGGTTTCTGTCGATTTGCTCTCGCGTACCCCTCCAGAAATCTCGGGCCAAACTCTGCAAGCGTCGGCACCTCCTTTGCTGTCTTCGCCACACCATGACTGATAAGTACCCGCTCTCTCTGTTCGCCCCACCGCCGTGCAAGAGTTTTTGTGGACAACGCCACCCTTTTGCGTTCGCGGTGTCGTAATCCATTCGGTAGAACGACGCGGACATCTACCTCCCAGCGTCCACTGTGTGTTGGTTTTATTCGTACACTCATTGCCGTGAGCCTCCTGGCAATGACGCACAACTTTCATCGAGCCAGTCTACCAGTGCATCTCGACGGAACAGCAGTCTTCGTCCAATTCGTATCACGCCCGGCAATTGACCACGTGAACTCATTGCATACACTGCCGCGGCACTCGTTCGAAGCAGCAGAGCGGTCTCGCCTACAGTAAGCAACACAGGCATAACTTCTATGTGATTACTCACGATGAACATTTCGGAACCAATGATTTGGTTTCGATTACAGGATTGGCTGATATTTGATTCCTGCTGGTTACCGATGTTCCAGGAACCACAGGAACTTGGGAACTACCTTTTTCGTTGGAATTCATAGCGTTTTGTTTGATAGCAGTGTGTATAAAAGGTGGTTCCCTCCCTGTAAGGGGAACCACGGAACCAGCAACCGACGTCTCGTAGACGTACGGGGCATTCTTCTTTCCGGTTCCCGTGCGTACGATCCGACACGAATCGACGAGTACCCGTACGGCGGCGTTCGTGGTTTGTTTTCGACTGCTAATCAGTTCCGACAATTCAGAACGGGTGTATCTGGCACCAGGTTCCATTGCGGCGATCAACTCATCGGCCACGGCATTGATCTCAGCCGTCTGTTGCGACGAACCAGCGGTGACATTTCTGGTCTGGGGGTCGTACTCAACCGTGATGTCGTCAAGGCTTTGACCGATGCGCTGGTCAGACCCAAACACCCGATACCGGTTGAATTTCTTCATATAGAAAACATTTGCCACAGTGCCGCTCAGGGCTTGACTGCCTAACACGGAATCTACGCCGCCACGAAAACCTTTATTGGCATGGTGTACGCACAGCACTGCCGCGTGGGTCGACAATTCCAACAGTGGTGTCATTAGCCGTGTGACTTCTGCGTAGTTGTTCAGATCCTCCGCGTTGATAAATCGTTGGAGCGTGTCGATGATGATCAGTGAGGGGCGGAACTCCTCGGCTAACTTGGAAACGAGGTATCCGATGTCCGTACCTCGTTTCGGGAACACAAAGCGAATCGGTTCGTCGCCAGTCGCCCCCAGCGCACGGAAATGGTCTCGGATGTCCGGCGGCCGGTCTTCGAGGGCGAGGTAAATCACGGAGCCTTGCCCGCACTGACGGCCGAGGAACACACCACTCGTCGCGACCTGATACGCGAGGCACCGAGCGGTCGTTGACTTGCCCACCTTGGGCGCAGCAACAAGTAGGTTTAATGAGCACTCGTCGATCAATCCATCGACCACCCATCCGCGTTCCTCGTCAGGTTCGTCATACAGCTGACGCAACCCCGTCGTCTCCTTCAATAGGTGCGCCCGAAATTCTTTATCTGGATCAGATTTAGACACCACCACGGCCGCGTTGTCGGCGCTGCTAGGCATTGCTGACCTTCGTTGGGACTGAGCGGGGCCATGCATCGACATCGGCCTTATCCAGCCGGATGGCACTGCCACCGCTGACGCGATACGCCGTCAGTCGGTTGCGTCGAATCGCTCGCCGGAGGGTGCTGTGACTCACCCGCGCAAAGCTGGCTGCTTCCGCTACATTCATCCACGGGGATGGTGTCGATTCAGAATCGATGGGCTCGCCGGGTGCGTCAGGCATCGCGTTCGACCGGCTGTGTGGGCCGCGAACCGTTCTTCCCCGCCGCGATGAATGCTTGCACGTCATCAAGGGAATAAATCCGCTGCCCCGTGGCAGTGCGTCTGCACGGAAGCTTGCCGGTCTTCGTCAAGTAGCGGACGTTCTCGGCTGAGCGGTACAGGAAGCGGGCCACCTCGCTTGTCGTCAGTAGATCGCACATGACTATGATCATGAGCAAATACGTGTAACGTGACAAGAGTTACATTATGCGTTACGCTGACCCACGCGATGAGTTACACAGTGACCACATTGAATGGTGCTTTTCGATGGTCGTTCCCAGTGTTTGACTACGAGCGTCGCGACCCGGCTCCATCGGAGGTAAAGCAACAATTCGCCGGTTGGCCTCACTTGGCAGAGGGTGTGTTTATCAGTCGTCAGAACAGACCAAAAAAAATTATTTCGCAAGAGCAAGGAGCGGAGGTGTTCTCACACGCCACACGGGTCAACACCAATAATTCTGATGACATACTCGCGTTCGTCAACACGGTCGGCCTCCTAGGCTGCGCCGAACCACACTACGTGGTCCAGATGTTTGATTCTGTTCAGTACACACGAGCCTGTCTAAACAACTTCCAGCACTTAGTAAAGCGAGTGCAGACGCTGAAAGAGAAAAATGCTAGTAAGCGCCGATGGACAAGCTTACTTAAGGCGATCCAAACAGAACTGCATAAAACGTCTGTACAACCTGACTTTGAGATGCGCGCAGATACCGAGGGTGGAATGCGGCCGACACAGCTATGGAGGCCACAGTGCCTGAAGGATGTGTTGTTTCTTACCCTCTGGCAAGTGGCCCAAGCAGAGGACTATGGGCCACGTCAGTGTCTACGGTGCGAGGCATTGTTCTTCGTGACGAAGCGCAACAGCAGGAAACAGTACTGCTCGAAGTCATGTAGTGGCCTGGCGCGTGTGAATCGGCATCGCCAAAAAAAAATAGCCGAAACATCTAACTAACGAAAGGAACAGGCACTTGCGGCGTATAAACCCATGGGCGGGAAGCAATGAGCTATCCTGCATTAGCGAACTCCAGAAGGGAGCTGATCTGTGACCGCCATACCCCACCTAGAAAAGATCAAGGCCCTCGAGTCGAACGAAAAGTTGCCCTCTTATGACCGAGGTCGCCTGCCGGAACTCCGTAAGCGATATACCACTTGGAAGGCCGAGTCGAAAGCTGCTCACGGAACTCCCACAAACGTCCTGTCTGCTCTCACAAATGCGCTGAACCGCTACAAGATGTTCGTGGAGTTCGACTTCATATTTGCATCAAAGGAAGACTTTCTCTACCGCCAAAAGGGCCAACTGAAGCTAGACAACACCATCTTGGAAGAGTTCCTTCCCATGCTCGTCGACCCACGCTTGGTTCCCGAGATGAGCGTCACGCCAACGGTCAACGGACCAACGAAATGCTATGCGGGAATGAGTTTCAGTGGTTACGGAGTCCCTCTGTCAGAGGGAGGGGCATTCGTTAAGACAAAGGACCAGGATTTCGCTCTTGGCAGCAAATTCAGCCTCGAGCTTTCGAACGGTTCTTCGGATTTTCATTCAGATTTGCAAGTGGCCTACTTGGTAGCTGAATTGAAGACAAACCTCGACAAGACAATGTTCCAAGAGGCGAGTGCTACCGCGTCTGAGCTCAAGTCAGCAGTCAGTTCGGCCCGCTATTTTTTGCTCTGTGAGTGGCTTGATATGACTCCGATCGACACTCGACTCACGGCGATCGACAAGGTCATCGTTCTGCGAAAAGCTAAGCGAATGGGGTCTGACCAGAGGCGCACATTTTCGAGTGCTTCAGCTCGCCAGAAGGCGAAAAGTTTCTACAAGGGCTTACTTTCAGAGAATCCGATTAGCGAAGATGCTCTTGGCCTTTTCTTGAAAGAGATTCGCTCGATTTTCTCGGCCGCATCGACTAGCGTCGACGTAGCACTTGGGCGAGGGTGGTTTTGAGTGCATTGACCTACATCGACCTCTTTGCCGGATGCGGGGGACTGTCCGTCGGATTCGATCAAGCTGGCCTTCGGCCGAAGCTTCTACTGGAGAAGGACGCTTGGGGTTGTGCCAGTTTGCGGGCCAACTTTCCCGATGCGGATATTTGGCAACGTGATATCAGGACAGTCAGTGCGCCCGAAATCGAACACCTTCAGGGCGTCGACATCATCGCCGGTGGCCCACCGTGCCAAGGATTCTCCGTAGCTGGAGCCGGTCAGTTCGGAGTCTACGACCCGCGAAACGACTTAGTACTCTTGTTTCTTGAGTGGGTTCGCCTTCTTCAGCCTGCGGTTGCGGTTATCGAGAACGTGCCGACACTGGTCAACAAGCGCGATGAAGCTGGAAAGCGGTTCACAGATCTGATCAACGAATTCTTGGAGCGCCTTGACTACCATGTCGATGCTCTCGTCCTAGACGCCGCGGACTTCGGAGCCCCTCAACATCGTCGCCGAGTGTTCTTTATCGCTCGAAGGAAGGGAGTGCCCGCTCCAACTATCAGAAGGACTCACTCAGATAGCAAGTCCAATCTGCCGTTGTACGGAGACGAGCTAAAACCGTTCACTCAAACATGGGAGGCACTTTCGGACCTCCCACAGATTGGCTCGGGGCAAGGAAGCGATGACGCGCAGGAGTGGGAGTTGCCTCCACAGAACGATTATCAGGCGGAGATGCGCATCGGCTCGACCAAGGTCCACAATCATGTGGCGATGAAACACACCGCCAGGCTAATTGAACGATTCAAGCAGATCGGACCTGGAGAGTCGCTCAAGGATGTTGACAAGGAACACGGACAGCTACGGAACAGGGTGGGTGGAGTCTCGTCTAAGCCATTCAAGTACAACAATTACCGCCTCGATCCAGAAAAGCTAAGCCTAGCAATCCCGGCCTCGTTTCAGTCCCTATTCTTGCATCCGTTCTTGCATCGAAATCTCACTGCCCGAGAGGCGGCGCGGCTGTTCGGCTTCCCTGACCGATTCGTGTTCAAGGGCAAGCGCACAACGATGAGTTGGGAGAAGTATCTTTCGCAATATAACCAGATCGGAAACGCAGTGTCACCGCTCGTCACTCGGGCATTGGGAATGGCAATTCGTCAGTCGCTATCTTCGGCTTCGACGAAGAAGCTCAAACGAATCAAGATCCAGGAAACGCGATTGCGTGCATCGCTAGATCAAATAAGTGTCAATTCTAACTACTCGTTTGATCCTAGTCTTAACGAGATCCTCGATTCTTCGGCACGCGCGCTTCTGACGACATCTCAAGAATCAACCGTGATGAAAAATGGGACTGCACTCCACGAACTTGCCCTCTTCCTGTTTTTCCTCAATCTGGATGAATGCCCTCTTTGCAGGAAGACAGCGGCGCCATTCTCGAACCATAACGGACAAATCGTCTTCGCAATAAGCAAGGACGACGTCCATTCACTGATTGCACGTGAGAAGGATCACGGGATGGACTTCCATTTGAGAGTGACCCTTGGGACCGATCACCTCGACGTCGAACGAATCCACAATACACTCACTGCTTTAGGCTGGGTGGAAGATGTACAGCTGCGCAATCCCAGAACCGGGCGGCAAGTGCGCGGCGCACGCGCACTGAAAGTGCTAAAAATCTCGCCCACTGCCAGGGACCACCTGCTGCGAGGCTTGTCAGGAGCGGTGAAGCATACTGGCAATGGAAAATGAGTCTCTCTCGCACCGGTCTAGCAATCCCCCTAACCCGGAGACAACTTTGGCGTATCAGGAGAGTTCCAGCAGGGAACAGTAGAGTGCGCGTGGGTATGATGACCCGATAGCGTCAGTGCTAAGAGTTGGAACGATGCGTTCTGGCTCTCAGTGACGACATTTCCGTAATCACCTTGCTCCGCCGCGCGCCGAAACCATTTGACGGCACGGTGGTCAGCCTTCTCCCAATGGTAGAGCGACGCCAATGCATCTTGCGCAGTGGCATTCCCACGCGCCGCACGTTTCTGAAGTACCCGACGGCCGTTATCGTTCGGGGTCAACCTTCTTCCTTCGCTTTCTGAGTAACAGCAAGCTCGCCCGACTAACAGCTCAAGACTTAGCCGTGTGCTGAGTGAAACGCTGTCCACATATTAATAAACGGCTCCAGAACAACCTTGGCACACTGTATCGTCGTGCATCCATCCGTTGGGGTTGCGTTCCCGACACGTCGCACACACGCCAAAAAAACGTGAGTCGACAAGGACTGACCGAACCGCCTTGTCTACCTGTGCTTCAGATGCGTCCAGAGGCAACAGGGACACGAACGTCCAGTGTGAGACCGGTTCACTCGGAGTGGGCCACTCAATCTCACTGACCGTGATCACAACGCCATCCGCACCACGTTCAGTACGGATGAACTGCTTGATCAGTTCTTCATCATCCATACATGAAACCCTAATACTCTGCGGCTGTTGGTTCAACGGGATTCGAGTGATTCACGGATGCGCTGGAGCTTAATCTCTAAGCTCTGACGAGCGTCTTCGATCTCTGACATGGGAATCATCGATTCTGAGGTCGTGGTGTCACGTGGTCTGCCGTAGGCGTAGGCCATTAATGTCGTCATCACCGACGGATGGAGTTTTCCTGTTCGCGCATCGGCGAGCAACCGCGCTTGCACCTTTGGATCTTCAATAATCCCCGTCGCCCACTCACGCACGGCAAGACTGTTCTTGTTGCGAGACCCTTTCGGACGACCGCACGGATTACCTGATTGACCGGGTTGGAACGGCATTGTTTTTCCAATGTTGTTTGCAGTGTCCGTTGGTATGTTTCATTACTTAATCGATTAGTTCCTTCTCTGTTACCCGGGTAGCAGTGCTTGAAGACAAATGACCCGTGAAGGTGCGATGCGTGACCTAAGAATGTTTCCCCTATCTCTCCCCCACTGGGGTGGACACGAGGAGACACGAGTTAACAGGAGTGGACTCAGAATGCGTGAACTGCGATAGTGAATACGGGCATAAAGCGTGAAAGTCGTGCGCCATCAGCCTGTTACCGGAAGTGCGTCGAGAGGGTTCGACTCCCGCCGCCTCCACCATTTAACTCGAGTCCTGTCAGTTAGTTAGTGACCTACACTCGCCCCGTCTCCACAATGTCTCCAACAGCGGGGACATCTATTGGTTGATTTAGTAGTCTGATCGTCGCCTCTAACGTGGCGGGAGTCAGGTGCATGTACCGCTGCGTGGTCGCCAGGTTCTGGTGACCCGCCAGTTCCTGAATCGACCGCGCTGACCCGCCACGCATGGCTAAACGCGAACAGAACGTGTGGCGCAGAATGTGGACCCCGTGTGGCACCCCAGCTCGACGAGCTGCCCACTTGACAAGATTCTGGACCATCTTCTGCGTCAACGCTCGTGGGTGGTGGCGTTTGATCTAGTTCGCGAGAAACCCGCCGAACAACCCTTCGGGATAAATTGCCGACCATGAAAAATTAATATTACCTTCACGAACGCAAGATTTGCTTTAGTATGCAACACCCGTGGGAAACCGATTCTTTGAGCGACCGATCCTGAATTCGCCCTACGAATATCCGGGGCAACACTGGGAACTTGACGACAGTGGCCAACCAACCCAAACCGTCATAGAGGTGCGCCGTCCGGCACAATTTATTTCACCCGTACCGAAGCCAAAAAAACGCACGAAACAGCCAAAGCAGCAAGAGATCGACCTTGGCGACGCCCAGGGTCTTTCAACGAAAAAGCAGCTCTACGCCACCGCGATTATTAACGAGGTGCGCGGACACGTGGATGCTTGGCGTAACCTGCCGAACCCAAACCAATGGCAAGTCACACCTGAAACAGTGCGGCTCCTGCAACACTGGCGGCATCACCCCTTTAACGACATTCGGCCATTTTTCTGCCAGGTCGAAGCCGCGGAGACCGCCATCTGGCTCACGGAAGTCGCTCCTCACTCGACATCCGGTAAACGTCTTCTATCTCACCTGAAACAGGCCAACATAGCAGCGAACCCTGAACTGACTCGCCTTGCTTTGAAACTCGCGACCGGCTCGGGGAAGACCACGGTGATGGCCATGCTCATCGCCTGGCAAACCATCAACGCCGTGCGTCATCCAAGCAGCAAATTCACTCGCGGCTTCTTAGTCGTTACACCCGGCTTGACCGTGAAAGACCGGCTCCGCGTCCTGCAGCCGAACGATCCGGACAGTTATTACGCCAGTCGCGAATTGGTTCCGCTTGACCTTGTGACCGATCTGCAGAGAGCCGTGATTGTCATTACGAACTTCCACGCCTTTAAGCACCGCGAACAAGGTGACATTTCTGCTGGTGGCCGCGCCTTGCTCAAAGGTCGAACCGGTAATCTTCCCAGCACCATTGAGAGCGACGGCCAAATGCTACGGCGGATGATGCCAGAGTTAATGCAGTTCAAGAACATCATCGCGATCAATGACGAGGCACATCATTGCTATCGAGAAAAACCACCAGACGACGACGACAAAGAATTGAAGGGTGAGGCAAGAAAAGAAGCGGCTGACAACAACGAAGCGGCTCGGCTCTGGATTACGGGACTCGAAACCGTCAAGCGGAAGCTCGGCCTCTCCCAGGTCATCGATTTGAGCGCGACGCCATTTTTCTTGCAAGGGTCTGGGTACGAAGAGGGCACGCTCTTCCCATGGGTGATGAGTGACTTTTCACTGATGGACGCAATCGAATGCGGCATCGTAAAGCTGCCGCGGGTGCCTGTAGCGCAGAACATACCTGGCAACGAAATGCCAATGTATCGGAATCTCTGGGACCACATTGGCAAGGGTTTACCGAAAACCGGGTGGACCAAAGGCAAAGACCTCGATCCCTTGAAACTGCCTGTAAAGCTTCAAACCGCGCTTAACGCTCTCTATGGCGGGTACGAAAAGGAATTCGAGGCGTGGCAGAAGGCCGGCATTCCTGTTCCACCCTGCTTCATTATCGTGTGCCAGAACACCAGCATCTCGAAGTTGGTCTATGACTTTGTGGCTGGTTTTGACCAACCAAACAAGGATGGCACCACCACACTCGTAAATGGGCGCCTCCGGCTGTTTCGGAACTTCGACGAGACCACGGGTAACAAACTCGCTCGCCCCAACACGATCCTGGTCGACAGTTCACAACTGGAAGCGGGCGACACCCTCGACAAGAATTTTCGAATGATGGCCGCGGATGAGATCGACCGATTCCGTCGGGAACGAATCGAACGGACCAGAGACCACACCGCCGGCGACACCATCACCGACCAAGAACTCCTGCGCGAGGTCATGAATACCGTCGGCAAGCCCGACCAACTGGGCGGCCAGATCCGCTGCGTGGTCTCTGTGGCGATGTTGACCGAAGGATGGGATGCGAACACCGTCACGCACATCCTCGGAATCCGTGCATTTGGCACGCAACTCTTGTGCGAACAGGTGATCGGCCGCGCACTACGACGTCAATCCTACGATCTCAATGACAGCGGCGAGGCTGAAGGACATTTCAACACTGAATATGCCGATATCTTCGGGATTCCTTTTGATTTCACCGCAACCCCGGTCGCAGTGGGACCGAAGCCACCCCCGCGGAAAACGGTACACGTCCACGCCGTCACTCCTGATCGTGACCACCTCGAAATTTGCTTTCCCCGTGTTACCGATTATCGAGTAGAACTGCCACGAGAACGTCTCACTGCCACCTTTGATGACGACTCCGTACTAACCCTGACACCCGAACTCGTCGGCCCAACCATCACACGAAACCTTGGGATTATCGGTACAGGTATAAATCTCGACTTGGAACATCTAGAGGACACGCGCCCGTCGCAAGTCGTTTGGGAACTCGCAACTCATCTGTTATATGAGCACTGGCGTGACCCAGGCGGAGAGCCAGAGTTCCCCCGATTAACCGACCTTAGACGCATCGCGAAGCAATGGCTCGAGACGTGCCTAGTCTGCACGGGAAGCACCTATCGCGCTCAATTGCTCTATCTCGAACTCGCGGATATGGCTTGCACGAAGATCACGGCTGGAATCACTCGGACGATGCAAGACAGCACTCCAGTAAAAGCCCGCTTGGATGCCTACAATCAGACTGGGTCCACGCGGCATGTCCGGTTCAACACGTCCAAGCAAGACCTCTGGGACACGAGTGGGCCGCCGCCGAAAAATCACGTGAATTGGGTCGTGCTCGACAGCGATTGGGAGGCCGAATTCTGCCGAATTGCTGAGCAACACCCTCAGGTCGTCGCCTACACAAAGAACCATAGTTTGGGGTTTGAGGTGCCGTATCGGTTCGGGTTAAAGAATCGACAATATCGGCCAGACTTTATCGCGTTGGTGAACGATGGGCGTGAATCCGATGACCTGCTGCATGTGGTCGTTGAAATCAAAGGCTACCGCGGTGAAGACGCCAAAGTAAAAAAATTAACGATGGACACCTACTGGATTCCTGGTGTCAATAACCTGAAGGCGTACGGGCGGTGGGTCTTTGTGGAATTGACGGACGTCCATACCATCGGCACTCGCTTCAACACGTTGATTGAGGACGCCATACAAGCATCTCAGAAAGCTTCTTCGTAACCATGGCCAAGAAACCTCGGAAGAAGAAAGCGCCGAAACAGGTAACGACATTGACTCATGATGCCGCGACACGCAAAAACATCCCCACCGCGGAACACCAGTCGGTGCTGACAGCAGACGACACTCGCACATCGCCTCTCAAATATCCACGCAATCCCGACCTCGATCCGCAATTGGTCTGGCGTGGGAAAGATGTGCAAGACGCAAAGGATTTGGTGGTCCAGACGCCACCGCTGTACATCCAGGAAAAAGTGCATGCGAAAGTGCTGGTGGACGACCTCTTGCAACAGACCAAGGAAACCCGTGCAGATGAGTCAGGATTTCAAACGAATCTCTTTGCCGATTTCAACGGTCTTCCTGAAAACGCAGACAAGACAGAGTTCTACCAGCACGACCAGAACTGGACGAACCGGATGATTCTCGGTGACGCGCTGCAGGTTATGGCCAGTCTGTCAGAACGCGAAGGACTCCGCGGGAAAGTGCAGTGCATTTACCTCGACCCGCCGTATGGCATCAAGTTCAACTCCAACTTCCAATGGTCCACGACTGATCGTGTGGTCAAGGACGGAAAAGCCGACCATATCACCCGTGAACCAGAGGTGGTCAAAGCATTTCGGGATACGTGGCGCGACGGCATTCACAGCTACCTCGCCTACCTGCGGGATCGCCTCACCGTCGCCCGCGATCTGCTCACCGAGTCCGGTTCGATCTTTGTGCAGATCGGCGACGAGAATGTCCACCGCGTCCGGGCGCTGATGGATGAAGTGTTCGGAGATGAGAATTATGTCGCGAACATCCAGTTCCGAACCAAAATCCCGCTTGGAACAACGTATCTCGCTGCGGTCGGTGACTATGTCCTGTGGTTTGCGAAGAAGAAGGACTCTCTCAAGTATCGAAAGCTGCTGTTCAGTCGAACTTCTGGGGATGGGACGCAGTTCAAGTCCGTGAGAAATCCCAACGGCTTCATCCGGTTAATGACCAAGGAAGAAGCGAATGGAAAAGTTGCTCTGTCAGATGGCGAGTCTGCTTGCAGAGGGCTCGATTTCGTATCAGCCGGACGAACGGAGACATGTGTTTTTGATGCCGAATGCAATGGAAAAACCTATCGGACAGCGTCTGGAAAGAGCTGGAAAACAAATCAGGCTGGTTTCCTTCGGCTCAAAAAGGCAAGCCGGATTCTTGCGGGCAAGACATCCCTCTCTTATTTGTTTCTGCACGACGATTACCCAGCACAAGAGTTCTCAAACATGTGGGTAGATACGCAGGGCGCGTCGAATAAGTCATACGTTGTCCAAACAAGCGAAAAGGTGATTCAACGCTGCATTCTAATGGCCACCGACCCCGGCGACCTCGTGCTCGATCCGACGTGCGGTGCAGGCACCACCGCCACCGTCGCGGAGCAATGGGGCCGCCGCTGGATCACGATTGACACGTCGCGCGTCGCATTGGCCCTCGCCCGTGCTCGAATCATGGGCGCTCGGTATCCCTATTACCTCCTGGCCGACTCCCGCGATGGCCAGCAGAAGGAAGCTGAAGTCACCCGGACCGCCCCCAGTACACAGTCTGTCGGTGAGAACATCCGGCATGGGTTCGTCTATGAACGTGTCCCCCACATCACACTCAAGTCGTTCACGAACAATGCCGAGATCGATGTCATCTGGGAGACGTGGCAGGCGACACTCGAGCCACTCCGGGAATCACTCAACACCGCACTCAAGCAACAGTGGGAAGAATGGGAGATTGCAAGAGAGGCTGACGACGCCTGGTCCGACGACATCAAGCAGCTGCATGCCGACTGGTGGCAGGCGCGCATCGACCGGCAACACGAGATCGATGCGTCCGTCGCCGACAAGGCGGACGTTGAATATTTGTACGACAAACCCTACGAGGACAACCGCAAGATTCGGGTCGCGGGACCCTTTACCGTCGAGAGTCTCAGTCCGCACCGCATGCTCGGCCTCGATGCCGACGACGAACTCATCGACCCCGCCCAACACGACGCGCTCGGTGATGTCGCGCCACAGGACTTCGTGGCGATGGTTTTGGAAAACTTGAAGAAAGCCGGGGTGCAACAAGCTGACAAACAGGGACGCATCACCTTTTCGGCGCTCACACCGTGGCCGAGCGATGCGGTCGAGGGTAGCCATCTCATTTGTGCGGATGGCCGCTACCAAGAAGGCAAGACCGAAAAACGCGCCGCGATCTTCATTGGTCCTGAATTCTCGACGATCCAACGCGCGGACCTTGTGGCTGCGGCGAGGGAAGCCGACGATGCCGGGTTTGATGTGGTCGTGGCCTGCGCCTTCAACTACGAAGCCCACGCCACGGAGTTCAGCAAACTGGGTCGCATTCCGGTGCTCAAAGCCCGCATGAACGCCGACCTGCATATGGCCGAGGATCTGAAAAATACCGGCAAAGGTAATCTCTTCGTCATGTTTGGGGAACCAGACATCGACCTGATCCCAGAGGGCGACGACCAATTACGGGTCAAGGTCAACGGCGTCGATGTCTTTAAACCACAGACAGGCGAAGTTGTGAGCAACAACACGGACGGCATCGCCTGTTGGTTTATCGACACCAACTACAACGAGCAAAGCTTCTTCGTCCGCCATGCCTATTTTTTGGGCACGGCCGACCCCTACAAGGCCCTTAAGACCACCCTGAAAGCCGAAATCAACGAAGACGCCTGGGCGAGGCTCCACAGTGACACATCACGTCCCTTCCCGAAACCCATGAGCGGACGCATCGCCGTCAAAGTCATCAACCATCTGGGTGATGAAGTAATGAAGGTCTTCAAGGTCTAGCGTAATGGACTTTCGGATCGCGGACACGTTCACCGACAGCCTGGCACGGTTATCTGGTGACGAGCAGAAGCACGTCAAGACCACCGCGTTCGATCTCCAACTCGATCCGTCGAATCCCGGCATGAAGTT
>Ga0310344_10002326_pt1 | contig 14312 bp, 32 predicted proteins | sample HC15DNA20200_MG_FD_203801 | JGI IMG/M metagenome (GOLD analysis project Ga0310344, IMG submission 203801) | Marine microbial communities from station ALOHA, North Pacific Subtropical Gyre - HC15-DNA-20-200_MG | ecosystem: Environmental > Aquatic > Marine > Oceanic | place: Pacific Ocean: North... | reverse complement strand
CCTGCTATGTTTAAGGATGTTACACCATTTTCTGTAATGGTTCTAGCTACGGCTTCTAACTCCTCATCCGTCCATTCTTTTGATAAATCCATAGGAACATAGTGTTTATCGTCAGGAACAGAGTTCTTAGTTAGTTTCTCTCCCGCAGTATTGAAGTTAACTGCAAAGGCAATTGTCATGTCTGCTTTTGCTGCGTTTTCTTGTGTACGTTTTTTATAGCCTTTTGTATTTGTAGTCTCGAATGTAATGCCTTCTGGAGGCGGCGTAGCCGCCGACGACGAGTCTTCCTGTCTCTCAGTCGCTCCGCTCCCTTCGATTGATCCGGATGTTCCCTGATATGCGGACATAATATCGGATAGTTTATCTATATCACTAAACTGTCGGTTTGCAGTTTTCCCTGTGACACCTGCATTCGCAGGGTCAGCAATGTAATTTAATATTCCGAGGGCTTCAGCATAGTTCGTTATACCATATTCATTAACAAGGGCTTGGGCAACTTTATATCCCAATACCTTTTTATCATTTATTGTTGCATCGGATATCTGTCTTACCAAGTCTGGGGAAGTCTCAGTAGTCGTAGTAGTTGTTGTATTTTCAACCTCAGTCTCCGGTTCTGGTTCTGGTTGTGGGTCTGGTTGTGGTACTGACTGACTTGGCTTAATTTCTATATTTCCAACTACCCCATCTGAATTCTCTGTTCCGGTTGCGGATTGAGTTAAAAACTTGTTTATAAACTCTAGAACCTTCGGGGCTTTCTCACCTAACTTAGCTAAACCAGTTCCTAGTGATTGGACACCATTCTCGTCTACAGGGATGACAAACCCTTCAAATTCTGGAGTTCGTTCTACTCCACCTCCATAAGTACCTGTTACAAGCCTAAGTAATTCATTAAATGCTTTATTGACAATTAGCTTATTATCTATCTCCTCATCGTCGGTGGCATCACTAAAATAAGCATCGTCAGTTGTTTTAGGAGAATGCTTAGTAGGAATACCAAAAGCATTGGGTTCATCTCGAATAATTGCCTGTCCTGCTTTACCCGCTCTTTGTACATTATCTCCAAATAGAAATAGCTTAGTTGGGTTAGCCCGTAGGAGTTCTGGAGTCAGTTTATCTGATGTAGACTCAACACTATAGCCACCACCTATATCGTCGTCTAAATTATCATCGCCTTCAGTATCTTCCTCTTCGTCTACAAAGGGATTGTTTTCAGCTGATACAGGAGAGTTTTCCTTACTAGCGATAAGATTCCATATATCCGCAGGATCAACCTCAAGCTGTCTAGCTAGGTCTTGTATCTGCCATTCTCTTCCAGCATCACTAGCTTCTGCATCCATAAGGAGTTCATAATAGTTATGGTCTTCAATAGCCACTTCTTGTTCAGGAGTAAGTGCTTTTATAAAGTTAACGAATTTTTCTAGGTCACTACCTAAAGATAGTGCTAGGTTGTTCCTGTGTGATTGATTAGCCCTTTGTACCGCTTCTCCCATAACAACTTCTTCACGAGTCATGTTATTGGTAGCTTGATAGTCTGGGTCATCAATAAGTGATTGAAAGATCAGCTTTGCTGATTCCAATAGGGGATTATTATTTTCGTTATCTTTAATAACCATTATTATTTCTCCTTATAAATCTCAATTACAAGTTATGGTATATATAATATCTCTTATTATGTTTTAAAGATTATATATTATTTATATTTTATTCTTAATAACTAGCATAAACAGAACAGGATTAGAACATCAGTAGATTACTTTTACCTGCCTTCGTTTTTTTCTAAATGTCTTTATTACGTAAGTATATTCATGTCCGTACTGTGTGTCAACAGTTCTGGTACGTCTTATGTAAATTCTTTTCCTTGTTAAAGGCTCTAGAAGCTTCAATAAGCGATTTATTTTAAACACCAGTATCATCGATATAGATCGGAGTAAACTCTCCCATATACGCTCCTACGATGTTAAAATCATAAAACTCCAAAGCTTCCTCTTCATCCATTCCATCCTTAACTAATTCACTAATAATCTTACAGACACTATATACTGCAACTGGTAAGTCTGTTTCTTCCCATCTAGGTCGATACACACCTATCAATGCATTGTCTAAGTTGTCTGCTAATAAAGCTTCAGGGTTTTCGTCTTCAAGTACTTGACGAATCCTCTCAGCCTTGCTATAATGCTTCATGTCATCTAATAACCTGTTTGTCATATGTAACTCCATTCCACTCTCCTCTTAATAATATTATACTCAATCAGACCATAAATTCAAATAAATGTAAAGGGAAATATAAAACATGAAATATACTTCATACTACAACAGAAAAATCTACTCTCTCATTAGAACTCTAAGATACTATAAGGGCTGGAGTCCCATGATGATTTTTGCAGATACTCCGGGGGGTATGGGGTGGGGGGTACTACCCACAGAAATCAGAATGGAAAAACAAAAAGGCACTATGATAAATTCTTTACCTATGATAAGATTATCGCATAAAAAAACAGGGGCAGGTGCTAGCTTGCTAGGCTAACACCCACCCATTAAGAACATCTATTCGATGTTCTCGATGATCACCCTGATCCTGTTCTTATACTTTCCTATTGGGAAAGTAAATGTTCCCCAAGTCGCTTCCTCTGGAAGAGCTACAGAGAACTTCTCTGACCTGTTCCCGTTAGACTTGGTTTTATCTAGGATGTACTCATTCCTAGATAGAACATTGGCATCAACTACTGGTTGAGCAGTAGTTTGACCTACGTTAGTAGGTTTCTCGCCTTTGTTTGGACAGTCAACTAGATGTCTGCCCTGATGTTTACCCGAACATCTACCGCATTCATTTGCGTTAGATGATCCCGCCTGACCTACGTTAGTAGGTTGTTCTTGCGTTGTCCCATTCAACGCCTTAACAGCTATTTCAAACTGTTCGTTAGTGATTGTTCCGGCAGACAGCATAGCGATCAAGGACGTAATGTCCATGTTACACCTCCAAGTGTAATGTGTATATGATTCGGGAACCAACCGCCCCGAACTTGCAAACATCATCTCATCTCAGGTCGACTGGTAGCAAGTTGCGACTCTTTGAAAGAGTCCACACGCCTTATGTGTGATGTATATGTATGCGTTAATTAACATGTGTTAATTCTTTATTTAAATCAATTAACGCTATGTAACACCTGCTTATATACGCAGGAAAGTTACATTCATTCATCTGCTTCCCGAACATTTGTTTCCCATTCATCTACTTAACATTCCTTCTCGCACGTTTTCTAGAGGCGGCGACACTAAAGTGTTTGTATTGTTCTCTAAATACATACCATGTTATAGCTTGTAGTTCATTGACATTGATCTCATATTTCTTTGCTGTTCTATAGTACGCCCCACTTATTCGTTGATATACTTTAGGGTTACTTAATCTTTTCCGATCAGCTTCGATCAATGGTTCTCCATTATATACACCACTTGCATGTCTATCTATAACACATAGTTCTTTGCCATCTACTATTCCATCCAATGAATAAACATCTTGTTTACCTAACGGGGAATGAATAGCAGAATAGAATGACTTTGTTTTATAAGCTGTTCTACCTAGTATAGACATAGGATCATGACATAGACTAATCAACTTAGCCTTATCATTCATTACTTTAGGACTGTTCTTAACAGTTCCATTCTCGATGAACTCTTCTACATACTTTAAGTTATATCTCCAATCAAGTCTCGGACTATATACTGCTAGAAGTCCTGCCCCTACTTGTAAGGCTAGATCATCGGGATAACCATATGATCTTCCAAACTCTAATGCCCTTTGATTAGCTAGAGGATAGAAGTTCCTACCATAATGTTTATGAAATGATGTAGCTTGTTCATACCAATGTTCAATGTTCTTCGCTGATCCAACAATCATGTTCTGTGCTTGTGCCATTGTTTCACTCTGTTCCTTATATAAGTTATGTTAATGTTCTGTTTGTTGTTAACTCATGTGCTATATATTGTATTCTTCTTCTAGGCATATTCTCCATTGTTCTGTTTTATATAATAGCTATGTTCTATATACTTTTATATAGATGTGTTATGTATATCTATTTCATGTGGTATATCGTATATTCCATATACTATTTCATTCATCTCTTCTCCACATAGAGGACATTCCCATCCTGTCATTTCATTACATCCCCCACACATTCCTGATACATCAGGATGTTCAGGTGATCCACAACAACCACTAACAGCTTCTTCTATATGTTCTATACCATTACATCTATCTGTCGTTAACACTTCATCATCTCCGTTATGTTCTATATGGACTATGTTATTATTGTTCATTAAAGAGTCTTCGATGTTTCGTTCTTCTTCATCTCTAACAAACACTTGTTCTTCAATGTTCTTTACATCTCTGTAATGTTCACCAAGTTTCATACTTCTATACTTCGCCCACGCTTGTTTCTTACTTAGCTTAGTCATTGTTCTACTCCTAATGATTATCCCAATACCTTAGTGGATGTTCATGATCTGCTTTAGTATAGTTAGGATCATAAACAAACTTCTTTATTCTCCCCCACACTTTCCTTATAAACTTCATGCAACTTCTCCTTTAACTTTAAGTATCAGTTCATCTTCCTTAGAGTAGTGAACACCTTTGAATCCATCAGGGTATTGATCTACTTCATCTAACATCTGTGCTAACTCAGGTATGTCATACACATACCATTCACCTAATGCTCTAGTATATGTTTCGGGAACATGCCACTTAGCTATTCTAATAACTTCGTAGAACAACATATCACATTCCTTACACTTAGCTTGTGGATGATTACATGGATCGTGTCTACCAATAAACCTTTCAATCAATGTGTTTAATAGTCCTTGAATTGTTCGAACATTAAAGTTTCTATAATCCATTCTCCTATTCTCTGTCATTACTGTATGGACTAAGAAGTGTGAAGCTAAACCTTGATGAACTTTGAAGTATTGTCTAACACTATTCATCGCTATCTTCTGTGCCATCTCCCATTCATCCCAATTTGTTCTCATACTGTTACCCATTATAATACCTTCCTTTATATTAAATAAGCGGGGGAGAAGTCGGCAAACAACTCCCCCTAGAGAAGAACATCTACTGTGGTAAGGAGTCAGGTATGAAAACGAACCTGATGTCTAGGTAAACCCCACCGATACTTCTTCGATGGTCAACCCCTAAACAATAACCCACAGTAGTTTGCTCCAATCTTCTATGTATTTAGTTCAAACAACTCCTCATCTTCTCGGCTCTCTTCTATAATCTAGTTGTTTGATTTGTTTCTCGTCTAGTCCAGTTAAGCGTTTAACTTCTTCGTATCGTTCATACCGTAATCTATTTGATCCTTCACCTAATATAGACTTTGCCATTTCAATTATGTCAACTGCATGAACTTCATTACCGCAGGTGATGCACGATAATATAGGAATGTTCCTATTCAACTGTGCTTCAAACTGCATACTCTTTCGAAGTTCTCCAAAACATTTCGGACACTTATTATACATTAGCTATAACACTCCTGTCTCTTTGAACATATGACTAACTTCCTCCCAATCACTTTGAACTTCATTGAATGTCTTCTGATCAAACAATGCATTAGTATAGCACCAAGCATCTTCGAACTCCCCATCATCATTATGTTCTGTTATTCTATTAGCTATAAAGTTAGCAAACCTAACATCTATTTCTACTTCTCCTTTAGTTAGTTCTTTATATATATATCTAAGACCCCAAGCTAGATCAGAATCTTGTGGGAAGTTTGAATTGTTTCCTAACCATTGTTCTGTGTAATGCTGTGTATACCATTCAGTATAATCATTATGTTCTCCGTCCCACAGATCGCTGAAGAAGTTTAACACAGCACCACCTACGCAATAGCCACAATGATAATCAGTTGGTAGTTCGCTGTCGTCTTGTTCACCTATTCTTTCGGGTTCGGTATAGACTTGACGCAAAGTTGTATATAGTTGTTTAAGTTCATTCATCATTCTTCTCCGTATGTAGTTGTCGTTTAATGTCTAAGGCATCTTCGTTATATAAAGTATCAGGGAATATGTTAAACAATGAATCCCTAATGAATCGGTAGTCTTGAATGTCGCTGTTCTCTCGATCAGCCCCAGTTACTTGTTCTAACTGGTGGATGATCTCATACATCGCTCTACCCATAATGTATCTACCACGTAAACTTAACATAAAAACTAATGCTTCTGTTTGTTGATCATCTGAAATAGGTAGATCAGACTCCCATTCTTCTGGACTTCTATCTGCTCTGTTAGTATTATTCATTGTCCTTCTCCTCAAAGGCTTCTAGTATTGTGTTAGGTATATTATGGTTAGGGTCTTCTAACTCATCTATTAGAAGTCCTACGTGTTGTCCTAACCGTTCTATAGTAACGATGTCCTTATCTGCGACTAACTTCTCCATGAACATCATGTACTTAGTAAATGTATTATCTACCGTTAGATGAAAATGTTCTTCTTCGGGATTCATGTTCTCATAAACATCACACTTATCGTCATGTAGTTCTGCAAACATTTGATCCATCTCAGCTACTTCATCTATCAATAGGTCTGCTATAGTATGTAGATGTTGCATCCATTCATCTTCATTTCTAAACTCTTGTTTGTTTTTGACGGCATCTATTGTATTGATCATCAACTCACGTAATCTATTCATGTTAGTTAGTCCCCCAATGACATGATTTGCAATAGAAGAACTCTCGATAATTCTTCTGTATATCTTCTGTCCAATAAACTGTCCCACTATTCTGAGGTGTAGGTGTTAGACACCCATCACATATAGCACAGTTAGCAACATCTAAATACCTCCTCTTAACTACTGTGCCATTAGTTGTACTTAATGGTTCTATAAACGCTTTGATCTTCACAGCACTTCGTTTCATTGGCTGTTCTCCTTTGCCTTACGTTGTTTATTCTTTAACGCCATTGCTTTACGACCAGTCCACATAGCATCTTCAAACCCCATAGTATGAACTCGTTCATTACCACAAAGTTTACAAACACCTATGTATTCATTACCTTTACTTAACTCCGGTAGAACATATATATGTTTGCCGTTGTTCTCTTTGGACTTACATCTGTAACTTACTAATTTACTCATTTATAAAATCATCCTCCATAACGCTGTATTCTTCACCTTCGATCTTTGCAGACAACAAACGATCTTTCTTTATTGTTCGGTATGCTTGCTTCTGAACATCTCGTATAATCACATTACCTACCGCATCAGGATCATACTTTAGTCCAACACCTTTGACATCTTTCGTAACACCTAATCTACCAACTAGATCACGAACAGTATCATCAGCCTTAACAAACCTTACACTAACAAACTTACCACTAGACAATTTAATCTTGGAAAACAACTCATCTCTTGTTACATAGTTCATACTTCTATTCTTCACTCCTAGCTTCATTCATTGCTTCTTGTTTATACTCATACATTCGTTCTTCACATCCTAAACATAGTGGAACATTAGCACCATCTACATTACTCATTACCCAATCATCTTCATGTTGTTCTGTATCAGGTAGTTCTGTATTACATAGATAACACTCAATTACATATACACCATTATCACTCATTGTATAACTCCTCCATCAATCGGTCTTTGTAGATAATGTTTCTCGGAACTGAACTTAACTTCTCTATAAGATCAGGTGTTGGATGTGTATCTTTACCTGCAAACCTTACCTTAAACCTTAGACCACTAGGTATATGACAGACGATTATATACATAGTATTAGATGTTGTTACTACATCATCATCTAATGCATAGTTTCGATAACCTACCATAACATCATCTGTTACTTTAACATAACAATGAAACCAATCAACATCTTCAGACATTGGATGTTTGCCGTCAGGTACAAAATCTATTTGTTCTATCTCGATATCGGTATCGGTAAATATACTAGACAACATCTGCTCTACTCCCTACCCTTTCTATACTAGGATATGCTTCAGCTATATAATCATTTGTTTCTTCTAACGCATCAGTAACGTATGATTCATTTAACCATCTACTAACTTGTGATTGAGCAACCTCTAACACATTAGCAATAGTTACTTGAGAATATCCGTTAGCCTTTAGATTACGAACAATCTCTTTACGTAGTTTTCTGACTGCATCAATGTGTGTATAGTTACTGAGTAACATAAATAAATTATGCTGTTCATTTAACAACTCATCAGGTGTTGTAAGTTCTTTAAGTACCGCCACACTTACTACTAGTTTATCTAATACTTTTTCAATGTTCTCTATTTGTTCAGCGATTAGTTTCTTTTCAACGGACATCGTCTTCTCCTAATTTTATATACCAGTATATATTTCGTAGTTGATTGATTGTTTGCTTCAATGTTTTCCTATAACCATTACCCCCCTTAATGGTTGATTGACTTATGTATCCTATATCATCGTTACCTATAAATGTTCCTATTAACTGTGACCCGATATAGTATCTATTGTTTTCAATTCTCTCCCACATAGATAACTTCATAATGTATCCTTTATGTAGAAGGGGACTTACATGATCTGGGTCTGTTTCAACCGACTACATCGTTACCATTGTAGATTTTAATCAATGCCCCATCTCTTTGGAACGCTAACTTAAACAGGGTGTATGTGTTGTACTGGAGGACATGGTTGATCTACTTCATCTAAGTGAAGTTCGACTTCTGTATTGTTTCTTGGTAATTTATCCATAGCCTCGAAACATTCATTACATATGCAATGATTACAATGTTGTCCATCTAAGAAGTTCCTAACGGTCAACTCCATACATAATCCGTTAATGTATTTTTCACAACCTGACTCAATGTTCTTCACATTGAATTCAGTTATCTGTGGGTACTTACCCCACGCAGGATTAACTATAGTCACTACTTCTAACTGGTACTGTCTAGACCAATAGGTGTTAGATGTTATTTCGGTCTTGTCTATTGTTTTGGGTCTAAAAGAATTCGACATTGTATTACCTTAATGTGTTTAGTATATAAATAGCTATTCAGTTTTTTATGATTTCCTTACACCTCCTACTTTAATGATGTAACGGCTTTGATTAGTGCTTCTCTTTCAACGAACCACTTAATCTCTTTGCCATCTCTACCGCCATTTAACGGTATTCTAACTATTACGGAACTGCTGTTCTTATGACTAGACATCTCGAAAGTTAGCTTACCTTTTCCTAACTCGTCTGTTAGAGATACTTCAAACATCGCACTACTCCTTTAATGTGTATACGATTACATTTACGGGACAAGAACTTCTTGCCCCATCGACCTTTACAGAATAGCAAAGTTTTGTGACTGGTGACAAGTTGCTATGGACATGTATATGTATGTACGTACACGTTATATATATAGAGTTATTTTTAGAGCAGTAGAAAAAAGTCTTAACACACTATGATGTATGTAGCAGAACTTCTTCCTACTGCAATTTGTTCCCTCACTAACGGAGAAGTTTATGTAATTACTCTATGGAAGATTCGTCTAACTCTTCATAAGCCAGATCATTCTCTACGTCCATATCTTCTTCAGCAAGGGAGTCTAAGAATTCATCCTCAGTCATCTCGCTTATGTTCGTAGGGAGAACAGCCTTTCCAGCTAAACTCTTCCCTGATGCTATACGACTAGATGAACTACCTGAGACAGGTTTAGTTGTGTACTTGTTCAATCTTTTCGTATGTGTTCTTACCCAATCTTCTACGTCTTCAGCGATGAATCGCCATTCCCCACCTACCTTATGTGCGGGGAAACTACTGTCCTCTCGTAGAATTGTATTTAATCTACTAGGACTTAATCGGAGATATTCAGTTGTGTCCTGAAATGTCAGGAGTGGTGTAGGGAGTTGTCCCTTACGATAACCTTGTGTAGGCATATCAATATCCTTGTACTTTATTTGTATCTCCGTTAGTGAGTTTAACAACTAATTTAATCGGGAAGATATCCTGCCATCTGCATTCCATCTTCCCTATAGAACCATTGAATAGAGAAGTCTTCTTCATTGTTAAACTTCTCGATCAACGCTTCATAGATACCTTGCGGTGGACTCCATGCTGTATCAAATTCATATGTTATTTGGAAACCATCATCTTGCATATGAACATCATGTATATCCCACTTAGTACCCCAATGATCACAACACCAATCATACCAACTATCAGTCTTATGTTCAGTTAATAACATGGCATGTTCTTTCTTTGTAATAGGTCTACCCAAACCTATCTTTATATAGTCCCCATGATTTGCAATCCAATCATCTACTTCTTCCTGAGTATCAACTACTGTAGCAGGAGAACCTATTCCCTCTAGGGCAGAAGGCATCGGTATTATACTTTGGAAACAAAAGACTTCTTGTCTCTTGTCACATGTATCTTTGTATGGATCATCTTGTTCACAGAAACTTTCTTTCTCTTTCAAGTCCCACTTATCAGTTTCTATATTACGGACATGTTCATATCGTTCACTACATCGTCCGTGATAAGTATCTTTAGCTTTAACAAACTCTGCGAACTTCTCTAATGTTTCTTCTTTACCGAATACGGTAACTTCATTCGTACACCAGTTAGGCATTGTCTTCTCCTATACAATTCTTATGTTCAAAGAAATGATCTACTACACATTCAAATGTTTCATCGTCACTAGCAACTATGTGCATTAGATCATCGTCTATTATATCTACACCATTATCCTCTAAGAATTGAATGGCATCAGCTATTGAAGGGAACTCCATTGTTTCATCATTGTCATCAAGTAAGAATTGTTTACCATTCAATCCTATAACACCATCTTCTGTATAGTCTCTATATATACTGTAGCTAGACGTAGGAATTAGAGGTGATAAAAATCGATCAGGACTCATAACATCTACATAAGTTTTCTCATTCATCTCGGAAGAACTCCTTTGTATCTCGACCCATAACAAATGTTTGTTGATTATCTATAGGAAATGATTCTGATTCCGCCCAAACATATGCAGACTCAGGTGAAAGAAACCCTTTCGGACTTCCATCTTCATTTAACATTAGTTGAACATTACCATCAACAAACCCTAGTTGTGGGTTCTTAAATTTAATTATCCACCAAACAGTATCAATCATCTATAGACTCCTCCAATTCAGGTGAGTAGCTTAACCAATCATGGTATCGTTCACGACTTCCCCAAGCTATTATAGGGGCTTCATTGTATAAGAATTTAATAATGTCATGAAGACATGCTCTATTGATCTCGTCTGCTTTTCCAAATGCCCCTGTTAAATCATTACTTAGAACAGCTTGAAGAAATCCCCCTGTAGGAATATGCCATCCTAAGTAATTCTTTAGAGAGGGTTTAACTGAATTAGGACATAGTGTCCAATCTATTTGATCTATGTACTGTGCTACTACCTGTTCATCATTCATATTCTAATATCCTTATATGCTTGTTTACCGCCCGCCACTTTACGATCCCAACAATCCATACATAATCCATTGCCTAGATCAGTAAGCCTCCCCCTAGACTTACACTTTCGTTTAGCTAACCAACTCTTACACATACCAACTTCATGTTTAGGTCTAAATGATTTTGACCTCATCATTGAACACCTCTCGATTCATTGTCGTCTAACTCGCCGAATGCCTGTTTGAATATGTCAGGTATTTCAATATCTTTTTGAGTAAGGCGGTTTATTATATCTTCTCCTAACAACTCTTTTGCCCTACGTTCCATTTCATCATCATCAGGATATTCTCCTATCTCCTGTTTATGTTTCTTAATTGTTAGCATAAGAGTTCGACTAAGTTCATTCAGACTACCAAGTGTTAATGTTATATGACTAAGCATTGAAAGGAAAGTATCATCGGGAGTCACTAACTCCTGAGACATCAATGAGTTAATCAATACTTCAAATGTTAAGGCAGTATATATAAGTGCCTGACCATTATCCATCATACTGATATTATCACCATGTACTTCAGTAGTAATGTAACAGGCTCCAATCTTATCCATATAAACTTTCAGAATTGCTGAGAAGTCTTCTAAGGATTCTATTTGATCTCGGTATCTATCATCTTGTGGATTCATTATCAGTCTCCTTTAGGAACTGTTCTGCTAGTGTACCATAGTTTTTAATGATATAGATATGTATATCTTTAGTTACTATCCCATCAGATAAATCTTCTACTGCAAAAGCATCCCACATATTTGTTGCACCACTTTGTCTAACATCTTCAAATGCTAGAAACTCTTCTTTAGTTATATTCATTAGAAACTCCATTAGTTGCTTTACATATATCTATGTGTAAATTAAACGCATGACTTAGATTTAAATATCTCTTCTCTAATTGTTCTAGTCTTTCTTTATAATCCTCCTTCTCTCTTCTTTCATCTTGGTATCTTCTATATACATATAAGATCGAACTGTCATCCTGCATCATTATATAATCCCTTGCCAATCAATATCCTCACTACTTAATAAGTCTATTGTTTTAATCAATGACCATCCCCCATCACTAGATGTCATACCAAAGAACTCCGTTGTATGAGAGCCATCTCCATACTGCCGTTCATATATATGTAGTAGATCAGTTTCATCTTCTATACTACTTTCAAAAGCATATGCAAACTCAGCACCACATTCACTATCCTGATCAGCTACCCAACCTTCTTCACTTCTATCTCCATGACAGAAACATTGTGGAGCATTGTTGTCATCAATACCTGTTACATATCCTATAGGCTGTGACCAATCAACTCCGTTAATACTAGACCAACCCGCAGGATGTTCATCTATAAGTAACTTAGTTAAAGTATTTAACTCCGGTACATGTTTGTACATTCTATATAATGTTTGTCCTAACCCAACAGGATAACCATCCCAATGATGATAAACTCCTGCAAAACCTTCTTCAGTCTTTCTAGCTATTATTGATCTTGTACTCATCTAATCCCATCCTTTACCTTGATGTTGTTTATATTCTCTTCGCCAGTTATCTATAGCTTGACGTGATATCTTCTCGCCAAACATCTCTTCAGAACTTTTAGCAGTCGCTACAGAATCTCCAATACTAATTGCGTACTTAGCAACTTTAATCTTTAGTTCTTTAGAGAACTTCCCTCTATTCCATCGCTTCTTAGTAACCCCTTTAGTCCATAGACCTATGGTAGATCGAGGTTTGTTTAGTAATCTAGCTGTACCATTGACACCGTGTTGTCTAACTAAGTTTTTAATCTTCTCTCTCTTAGTATAGAACCTTTGATGTCTACGTTTCATATTACGTTGAATACGTTTCTCTTCAGCTTCATTACGTTGTTTTGTTTCTTCTACCTGTCTCCTCATTGTTGTGGTCTGATAGTATATAGGTTTGTGTCTTACATTGCCACAAGCACTACATACATATTCATCATAGTGGACTAACATTAAACCGGAACATCTCTTACATGTCATATCATATACACCCTCCTTCTAGTTCTTCTAATATAAAAACCCCCACCCTTTTCAGAATGGGGGTTAAGGACAGGGAACGGTGGCATGGCTCTCTGATACATCATCGCACAACTGCCGTCCTTTCCTTTATAGTAAAGTTGCCTTACTACCCTGTCCCATTGTATGTAGTATCTCTGTACTACTTTATACAAGGGGCGGTATTGATGTCCCATCTTCGTATACAGCCTAGAATGCTGTAATCGGAACGCATCGCCCTTACTACTTTATTTATATTTGTACATTCATCTCCTCTGCTCGACTTATGGCACTACCCATTTCATCTAGCTTAGTATTTATTTCATCAAGATCATCTATCATCTTTTGAACTGTGTTGATTGAATCGTCTAAGCTATCAGCTATTTCTTCAAGTTCATCTTTAGCTTTATTAGTAGCTTCCAACATCTCTTTACCATTATCTAACTCAGACTCAACTTCGTTCTTAAAGGACTCGATATCTACATTCACACTATACTCCTTACTTACTTTAATTGAACCAACGATTCTCTAATCCTCCCCTTTTAAAATCATCGGGATACTTATATTTAATTGTTGCTTTATCATTTAAGAACTCGCAAGCAATGATTCCATATTCGTCATCTCCTGATGGTAGGTATTTCTCCCACGTTTGATTCTTAGAAGATGGTTTAGATCGTGGTTTCGTAACACGTTGTTCTATAGCTACACCATCAAATAACATTAGAGTAATTAAACTCACTATCCACTCAGGGAGATCAGAGCCTAACTTTTCTCTTAACGCTTTCTTAGCAAGGTGTAGATCATTTGGAAAGAATGGTTTTACACAATCAATCCAATCTTGTGT
>Ga0310344_10002325_pt1 | contig 14317 bp, 11 predicted proteins | sample HC15DNA20200_MG_FD_203801 | JGI IMG/M metagenome (GOLD analysis project Ga0310344, IMG submission 203801) | Marine microbial communities from station ALOHA, North Pacific Subtropical Gyre - HC15-DNA-20-200_MG | ecosystem: Environmental > Aquatic > Marine > Oceanic | place: Pacific Ocean: North... | reverse complement strand
ATACGTCACTGCCAATCCCATGACAGGACCTGTCCCTGGCGGTCCCCAATGAGCCCCCAGCGTTAAGCCAACCACCAACGCCAACAACAACGTAACGGTTACTACCACAGACGCCTGCAACAAGCGGTCGGTACGGCTCGCCGATGCAAAGACGGTACCCAGTAAATTAACAAATCCCAGCACAACAATGGCTGGCGCCAATAGCGATAGGATTCGCCCAGCCGTTGACCAACGGTCCCCGCCCAAAACGTGCATGATGTCGGTGCCGATGATGGCCAACCCAATACCACAGGGAAAGAGGACGATGGCAACCATGCGATAGAAGCCATGTAACAACGACGCGTATGATTCCGGTTGGCCCCTCACCCGTGAAAGGGCTGGAAGCATAATTTGACTCAACGGTGAAGTAACCAGGTAGACAGGCTTCATCATCAATTGAAAGGCCTGGGTATACATCCCCACAGCTGCCAATCCATTGGGAGATGCTGCCACCCAAATCCCCAACAAAACCTTATCCAGACATTGCCCCAAATTCAGAATGAAACTACTTACTGTCCAATAACCACCGAATCTGAGGAGTTCCCCCATAGAACCAATGCGCTGTGGAAACCGAGGTCGCCACGGTTCCAGAAGCCATGTGCCGACTCCCAAGAATACAAGCTCGGAATATTGTTGGACCACGAGTGCCCAAACGCCCCAACCCGTAAGAGCAGCCAAGACAGCCGACCCACCGCCAACAATTTGGGCGACCAGACGCAATAGACTTAATCGTGTCATGCGCAAATGGCGTTCCATTAAGGCTTGATGTGTGGCCCCCAGTGACACCAGCAATGTCGTGGCAGACAGTGCCAGAACAACTGGTACTAACTCGGGGACTCCGTAGATCATGGCCAACCAAGGCGCTCCTGCCGCGGTTAGTAGAAACGTGATGAAGCCGGAAAGCTGTTGGGCCCAGAACAAAGCGTCCAATTCGCTCTTGGACAAAGATGACTTTTGAACAGCAGCTACGTTCAGTCCCAAACTGGCGAAGATTCGCAAGAATAGGATCCACGGTAGCACCATGCCCAGATAACCGTATGGTTGCGGGCCTAGCTGATGGTACAAGACTGCCAGAATGGCCACCGCGACCAACTGCGTGGCAACTTGACAACTAGCTACCACCACTGTGCCCCGACGCACGGCACTGTGGACGTCTGACCCGAGCGGCAACTCATCGTCAGGAGTTAGAGCTGGCACCCTGTACTTTATCCAAACAAGAAATGAAAAACTGACCCTATGGCACCCCATCCAAGTGGATTGAGTACCGCCCCTCAAGCGCCACTCAAATTTGGGCGAGATGATCCATAGTATCTGAAATTGGGGATCGCATCGACATCAAACGAACTGCCAACACGAAGTGAATTACGGAACCATCTGGGCTTCGCCGTCTGGAGCTTGACCACCTATTTCAAATACCGCTTCTTGGTCCAACTGCTGCATCTGACGCACAAGCTGGCTTTGGCCAAGTACTTCCTCACTATTTTGTGCGAAATCACTTACTTGAAGCATGGCGGGAGCCATCAACAGAATCAAAGCTGCAGGGGCAAAACAGAAGACAAGCGGAAAGGTCAACTTGACGGGTGCCCGGTTGGCCTGCATCGTGGCCACTTGCTTGCGAGTTTCTCGGAAGTGATCGGCTTGTTCGTGCAAGGAAAAGGATAGCTGGGTACCCAGCTGATCTCCTCGGGACAACAAGCTAGAAAGCTGCCGTATTTCGGGAATATTAATGCGACTCGAAAAATCAGCAAGAGCGTGTGTCAAACTGCCAACATCCGCTTGTTTCTGTAGGATGTGCAGCTCTTGCGACAAGGCCGGATGGCTATCTAAATTCCGCGCTACGTAGTCCAGGCTGGTCGCTACGGGAAGCCCACCGCTGAGACACATGCTGAGCATGTCCATGGTATCGGGTAACCCACTGCGGATTTCTCGAATTCGAGACTGTTGCCTCAGATAAATATAAAATCGGGGCAGGATAGAAAGCACAACCGAGAGCATCGCACCACCAATTAAAACCGAAAAGCCATACGATGTTGGCACGATCAAAGCAACAACCAAGGTAACCACGAGCGGCACAAATAATAGTGCGAAACGTAAGGCGTACACACTACCGCGGGCACTCGGACTGTAGTAGCCTGCCTGACGCAAAAGTTGAACGAAATCCGATCGTTCCTGGGGCGATTCGGGAATGATTCCTGCCAATGATGGAGTCAGAACGCCGAAGATACCGTCGGTCGTTTCCTCTTCGTACATTGGAAGGGCATCCAAGTGTGAGCTGTCTTGCTGGAGGCTCCCTAAGACGCGTTTGACCAGCATGAGCGCCACAAATACCAACAGGGCAATCACGCTAACAATCAACCAAAAAAGCGCATTCGACATTTGCATCAGACTACTCCCGAACTAAAAGCCGACACGCATGACCCGCCAAACCCAGAAAATGCCAATCAGCTGCAATACAGCTGCTAAGGTCAGCAATGCTGGACCAACGGGGTGGAAAATAAACTCGTGAATGTACTCCGGTTCCAACCACGCCAAAACGCCAACGGCAACAATCGATCCTACGACCAACCCGACAACCGACAGTCGACTGCCAGCCGTTACAGCATTCACATGCCCGGTGAACTCCTGGCGCTGCCGAGCTGCATGCGCCAGACGCTCCGTCAATAGTGGCAGATTACCGCCCGCCGTTTGGTGTACCATCGCTGCGGTCGCGAACACACGGAATTCAGGTAGAGAAATTCGTTCAGTCATTCGCTTCATCACCAAGGTAGGGGGACTTCCCAGTTTTAGGTGCGAAGCGCACTCCCGAAATTCAGCGGCCAAAGGTTCCGACATTTCGCTGCCGACCATATCGGCAACCTGTTCTAACGAGTGCCCAGCACGTACACCATCAGCAATGATCTGCAAAGCTTCTGGAAGTTGCTCTCGCATGACACCAATGTGACGCCAGCGGCGAAACAACAGCCAGACAAACGGAATCACCAAACCAACCACCATGCCAATGGCAACGGCGATAAGGTTTTCGGTAACCACAAAGGCAAAAACGGCTCCGACGATACTACCACCCAGCACTAGCGTCAGGGCCGTCGGCACATTGATTCCCACACCAGATTCACGCACCGACCGGTAAAACCATTGGTCAAAACTGCCGCCGTGAAGATCTTGTGTACGGTAGAAGGCTTCAATATCCTGTGCTTGGGCATCAATACCCAGCCGACGGTCATCATCGTTGTAACGACTCGAGCTCATGTCTCGGAACAGCCGAGCAATCGCCAGGACCAATCCAACGATAACGAAAAAGGCAATAAGCACAGCCAACCACGTCGTCACGACAATCCCTCCTCAAACGTATCATCCAACAGATCTGGTGGCGAGGAATCTTCTAAAGATTCCGCATCCATGGTCGCTTGTGACGCCAAGTCTTCCAGCTTGGTCTCGTTGGACACCAGGGACGGCTTTACCAATTCACGCTCGTTGAACAGATCCTCTGGCAGACGAATCCCAAGTTGTTCTAAGCGTTGGCAAAACGTTGGTCGGTATCCCGTGGCGAAAAACGACCCGGTGGCAATCCCATCGTCATCCACGGACTGTTGGCGGAACTCAAAAATATCTCTCAGTTGGTACTCTCCGTTCTCAAGTCCTGCCAATTCGGAAATCCGTAGGACACGGCGCACACCACCCTGTAATCGTGCCACGTGAACAACCAGTGTTAACGCCGAAGTCACATAACGGCGGACGACACCTACGGGCAATTCAAAACCGGCCATGGATACCATGACTTCCAAACGCGACAATGCGTCCTGGGTATCGTTCGCGTGAATCGTCGACAGGGAACCCTCGTGACCCGTGTTCATGGCCTGCAACATATCCAGCGCTTCCGGTCCTCGAACCTCACCGACAATGATTCGATCCGGTCTCATTCGTAATGCGTTCCGTACAAGGTCTCTCTGAGCAATTTCACCGGTACCTTCAACATTGACCGGCCGTGTTTCCAAGGAAACAACATGTTTTCGTTGCAGTTTAAGTTCTGCCGAATCTTCGATCGTAACGAGACGTTCTCCCAAAGGCACAAAGCGCGAGATATTGTTCAACAACGTCGTCTTTCCAGCGCCGGTACCTCCACTAATGAGTATGTTCAGTCTCGCTTCTACTGCCGCCGCCAACAGTTGTGTCATGTCAGGAGAAATCGAGCCGAATCGCTCCAGATCGTCCATTTGCAAGGGGGTATGACCAAAACGACGAATAGAAAGAATGGGCCCCTTAAGCGACAACGGTGGAATGATGGCGTTTAACCGTGATCCATCAGGTAGCCGCGCGTCCACCATAGGACTGTTTTCATCAATACGCCGCCCAACACGTGCTACAATGCGTCCAATAATCTGCATCAAATGCTGTTCGTCGGCGAACATTGTGTTGGTCTCTTGTAACCGACCGAACCGTTCCACATAAACTTCGTCAGGACCGTTGACCAAAATATCGGTAACGTCGGGATCCTGCATGTAAACTTCCAGCGGCCCCAATCCGAAAGATTCGGATATAAGCTCGTCCACCAATCGTTCCTCGTCCACACGAATGGACGATTCTGGTCGACTTTTCAGAATCCCTTTCGCTAAACGGCGAACGTGACTTTTGAGCTCAGCTTCTTCGAAGTCCGCAATACGTGACAAATCGAGCGAATCAAGCAGTTCACCATGAATCTGCGTCTTGAACTTCTGAAATTCGCTCTCTTGCACTGTATCAGCAGGGCCTCCTTCACCATGCCCATTACCACCGTCAACAGTCTCCGTCCCGCTTTCGGAATGAAATAGGTTAAACTTCATGGTTCGACTCCTCTCGCGAAATCATGGAAAACGCATGAGTGAGATGATTCATTTCAACTTCTCTTCATCGGTATATCTGGACTTATTGCACAAGTCGCAACTTGTGAATGTAAGTGTTCTCTGGCACACCTGGACTTACCGCATCGGTCATCACCGTCGCGTGAACCAGGAAGGCAGGTTCCAACCTGACACGCAACTGATCGCTCGTTCCACCCACGTTTTCCGCTTCTAGTACCGTACCGGCAACAAACCCTGTGATTTCGAGCGGGTTGGAATAAGCTCCCGAATACATCGCAAAAACACGCCTAGGATCCCCACTCTGCGCGACGGCGTTCAGCGCTGCCACGATCGCATCGGTATTGCCTGGACTGGAATCACTAGCAGGTAAGGCAACCGGATTCCCCGGATACGCCGGTCCCAAAACTCCCACGGGCAAATCGCCCGGCAACAGTCCGTCAACGATCAGTTGAGGAACGACACCCAAGTCCAACGGAGACGCGCCGTCCACATCAATGAATGCCGCATTGGCAGCGCCCCCTCCTACCGATGGTCGTAGTAATACGTTCAACTCCCGCCGATTGTTCCTGTTCGAATCAAGATTTTCGTTAAGTCGGTCTACGAACCAGGCCGCGTCTTGAATGGCCAATGAAGCAACCGGTGTGGATACGTCGAGCCGAGGCCGAAAACCAACGACACGATTGTCCAGAGTGGCCACGCCAGCAGTGGTCACGTCTGCTGCATCCGGCGTACCAAATCCGCGAATCAAAAGACGAGCCGGATTGGGACCGCCAGCATATCGATGCAACTCGACGCGAAGTGAGTTGTAAGGTAACTCTCGAACAAATACCGGTTGACTCACATTTTCGATGCGGCCAAAAGCAACGCTTACATTTGGCGATTCTAACTGTTGCGAATGAGATGCGACTCGGTTGTTTTCCAGTCGAAAAGCTTCGACCACATCTTCCGCCGCGAGGATGTCGTCCTCCTGGTTTGGTGACAGATCAGCAAGCAGGTTTTCATCCAACAACTCTTCGACCGACACCAATGCCAGCAAATCGCTACGACGTTGCATGTCTCGATTATGAAGAACCAGCCACGAATAATTTATCACCAGCACCAGCAACCCCATGGCGATGACCAGCAGCAGCATGGCAAACAGAGTGAGCACGCCAGCACGTCGAGCCCGGATGCGGCGACCGTGGCCGAACATTTCCGCGAGGAAATTGGTCCCGTGGAACCTTCGAATTGTCGTGCTGAAAATCATCGACGCTGATCTCGTTTCGCAGTGCCAACTCGCCTGACATTACATCGGCGAGAGACTCCCTATCTGATCGTACTCCATGCCAAGGAATTGGCATTCGAGAGCATTCACTTCAACCGAAACGCAGTCGTCGGCGTGGTTGTGTCGAGTCAAGCGGCACGAAACTCTCGCGTGTCGGCAGGCGGTCGCGGCTGGAGGGCTCTCTCAATTCTCGAATCGACTATACAACGATTGTTTTTGCTCACGACGGACACTCGCATAGATCCGCTCCGTCAGATTAGCTTTTGCATCGGTCGAGTACTCTTTTTGGCTGGCCACAACACGAGGATTCTTTGTTTTCCCAACACGCGAGGGCTGCACCATAGGAGCAGCCACTGTGGTTGGCTTCCTACGAGGCGCCTGAGTTGATTGACTCGGTGTTGATTCGGCCATTGCCGAATCGGACCCCGATAAATCCTGACGCACAGCAGACTCGAGATCATCTCGACGATCCGGGGTTGCCGGCACCGGTACGTCACTCTCGGTGGGCTGCAAGAAACGGTTAGCATACGAGCTGGGTGGACCCTGAAATCCTGGCAACAGGCTGGAGTCGCTCACATAGCTGTTGGGGACTTCATGCATCCCCGGAAGCTGCTCCAGGTGTGAAACATAGCTTGACTTCGGCGGAATCGCAGATTGCATCGCATCTGGATGAACCACTTCTGGCGTCGTTGTCACAGCAGGTGGAAACTTGGGGGTTGTCTGATGTTGACTGGAACCTGATGCGGTTGTCTCTGTCAGATCAGCCGGTTGTTTTACCGCGCGGGAACTACGAAAGCGGGGACGCGAAGAACGCCGATCTTGACCCTCACTCATCGATCGCGATTCATTAATCTGTTCCGGACCAAAAGTCTGCACCTGCATCTTTCCACCGCGATAGTGCTCTACCTGGAACACCTCCTCAGGTTCGTCCGGTGGCAGTGGTGGTGGAATTAGAGGCGGAGCCGGTGGGGTTGGCAGGCTCAGACCAATTAAGTCGTTCGGCGTAACCACACCGTCTTGGGCACCTGGCCCAGCGTCTCCATTCCCGACAACACTGACGCTCAAACTTCCAATCTTTTCTGCGAGCGCCAAAGTGTTCGCTTGGTCAGGGGTCACTTCGACGACGATACTGGTCAAACCGTTCAAAGAAGCACCCGCTCGAGGCCGTTCTGGAGGATTGATGACGGCCAAGACGCGGATATTCCGCTGCAAAGTCTTCGTGCCAATCCCCTTAAGGCCTATCGATTTGACGTCGGGATGATCGGTTTCGACAGTAATCGCAATGTCAACTTGACTGTTGTGACGGATGAGCGTACTACCATACACCAATCCATGAACCTGGATCGTGCGAGCTCGCATGCCGTCGGCAATACGTTCTGTCAATCGCTCGATTGGATTCTTGCCGATCTCAAAAAGCATATCGTCGGTAATAGGCGTTTGGGCGGGCACAATTAGGCGAACAAACCTATTGGCGGCAACATCGATACTTTCGATGGCGTGATCAGGCATTTGTTCGTTCGGCTGCAGCGGTCGCTGCTCGAGAACTCGTCGGTTCAACCGCTGATTCGCTGAAAGATTAACACGAGACACGATAACCATCTCTGGTATCTCGGCAACAACAGGAGCTTGTTGCATCATCTGCTTGATGACGAATGCACCCAATAAGCCAGCGAGAATCGCGACGACAAAGACCATCACGGTCCCAGGACTAATACGTCTCACAGTTTCATTCCTTCACGTTGAGGGGCGGAATTACGGCAACGAATGAATCCGCCAATCCGTCCGCGGACAACGCTATTCGGTAGCTATTTTTCTGGCTGTTTTCGCACTCCTTGTTGCAACAAGTTTAGTCTCCATACAGATCAACCAATTACTATTCCACTATAGGTCATGAAAACATGGAGTCCTGTACCTACTCTTTACGCATCACGTATGTATGGTGCAATTCAGTATTTGCAATTGATATGCCAATCACACTTAAAGCATTGGGGGCAACTCGTGCCGCGTTCACACGTACTGTGACAGTAACCTTATCGCCAGTTGTTGCCGAGATCAAAGGTTCGACCAAGTCGGGTTGACCGTTGACAAAAACCAACACTTCGACGTCATTTTGAAACGACCAACCGTCAAGAGCTTCCTGCACCGAATTAAACACCGACAGAGCACTCGACCCGGGAAGTGCTGCGTTTCGAACGCCCGAATAAGCAGAAGCACTCACGGCCTGAGAAGCCATCAGCATGAGGCTAAACTGGACAACCGCAATCCCGACAAGCAACAAAGTCGGCATCGTCAGGATTAATTCCAGAGTTAACACCCCACCACGCTTGCGCGACCTGTTCGCAGAGCTCTCAGCAAGCCGTCGGACTGGTGTATGGTTCATTTTCGCCATGGGACCTCTATATTTTCGCCAGGGCACCTCTATATTCTAACACTCGAAAACGTGGCGAACGTCCTCAGCAACACAAATCCCCTGAAGAGAAAATCCCCCTGGTGTACAACGATGCCGCGCAACGGTTATGGACGGAATAACTCACTTCCTCGGAAATACCATAACCATCCTAAGAGGATCCAAGTACTCAAGGCTACTGGAACGGCAAAAGGCAAAACTCGCATGGGTCTAGGAGCGGCCGATCTGTGCTTACTCTGGGAAGTACCCTTCCCCGTTGTCACAGAACGTTTTTCTACATATCGACGTTTCGCTGCCCCTACACCGCTCGTACAGGCCACCTTCACCATCACGCCAAGTGCCAGAATGGCTGCGATGAAGACGCTCAGCACGAAAGCACACGCCATATAAACGGGGCCCAACCAGGCACCCAATGCGGCCAGTAACTTCACGTCCCCCATCCCACTGCCGCCCAGTAACCAAGGGACAAACAAGAGGACAAATCCTACGCCAAAACCGGCCAAAGACCACAAAATGCCGAATTCGGTAAAAAAAGTGTGAAACAACAGTCCAACTAGGGCCGCCGGGACAGTGATGAAATTGGGGATTCGATGCAAGCTGATGTCCACTGCAGCTGCTAGGGTGGTGTATAAGGCCACCAGCCCTACGAATACGTACATGACAACCATCCTCCGCTCCTCCGAGTTGAATCAAATTCCGTTTACGATTTGCTATCTCCAGCAAGTGTCGTCACGAATTGGCTCTCCGATCATATACCCAAACTCGCAGCCAAATCGTTCGTAATGTCCACTATAGGCGGAAAAAAGGGAGGGTCTTCTCGTCCCAAAACGACAGAAGCCACCTAGCCAACAAGGACCAGGTGACTCCGCGTATAAGCTTCGCAATTATATTCTACGACTGAATTGTACGACTGAATATTTTATGACTCAATATTGTCGTAATAAATCGCAACGATAATGCAAATTGTCAGCAACATACCGGCTGACTTACTTGTTTTTCTTTGAAACCTAGGATGGGGTATCAAAATCCAACAAGGCATTGCCTGTTTGACCATTAAACTGGTCATTACGATTACAATCCTGGAATACTGCTGCGTCGATAAAACTGGAATTGCTCGCACCCTGATTACTGGTGTCGTGCACTTCAATCAGCAATGGATGGAGAATCGTAAATGACTGGTCCAGCGCGAGCATGGCCTGTGCTACGTCGCCAAGTTCGTCGATGATGGCGTCGCGTACGGCGGCTACGCCACCGACGATTCCGATCACCAATAGAGTTACTAGTAATACCCATTCGAAGGTCAAAACACCTTCGTCCTCCAACCAGATTCGATGCAACAGTCTCTTCACGGGTGACTCCTTTTTGAGTGTTTAGGACCACGAAAATTTATTTTGGAGGGCTACAGCAACCCACCAACATTGTGTTCGGTCTTGGAACACGTATCTAGGCTCATTATCTGCACTTCTTGTGCCTGATGCAGACAAAGAACCAAACAGAGGACCTCACCCGTCCCATAAGTTGTTTGCAGAAAATAAGTTAACAGCTAACCACCAATTACGAAAGACGGCTCACCGATTGGAGCCAATGATTCGTTCGCAGAACATTTTCTGGCAATGTCGCTGAAATACGTTTGGTTTTTTAATCGAAACGTCAACAAAGTGGAGCTTTCGGGCCAATTCGCATCTAAGATGCCGTTATCTTATTTGGTCACCTCGCGGCAGCCAACTTAGGACAATAAGGTGTTATATGACAGTAACTTATAGTTACACATGGCAGTCACACCCAGCAACGGGCCGCGCTACCAGCGACAAACACATTGAGATCGAAATCCAACGAACGTTGTATTTTGGCAACGAGTCCGTTGCCAATTGTCAACAAGAAAAAGGAAACTCCGCGACACGAAGGGCCATCCGTACCGCGGAGTCACGCTAACAAGCGTACCGGAGAATTCTCGGTAAGGAGAAAACCCCGGCCACATCACCCGTAAGCATCTTATGTCTGGTGTCTGAAAAAAGACGAGGCGAACGCCAGCGACCACCCTGTGCTGACGAACAGGAAACCTAGGATGGAATATCGAAATCCAACAAAGGATTACCTGTTTGACCATTAAACTGGTCATTTCGATTGCAATCCTGGAATACAGCCGCGTCAATAAAACTGGAATTGCTCGCACCCTGACTACTTTGGTCATGAACATTGATTAGCAACGGATGCAGGCTGGTATACGACTGGTCCAGTGCCAGCATAGCCTGGGCCACATCACCCAGCTCATCGATAATCGCGTCTCGGACAGCCGCCACGCCGCCGACAATGCCGATCACAAGCAATGTGACTAATAGAACCCACTCGAACGTGAGAACACCATCGTCCTCCGTCCACAATTGTTTGATAAATCTTTTCACAGGTGACTCCTTTAGTCATACAAAGTATTCATAAACCCGAAGCGGCCATCCTGCTGATGACTCATTGGCCCAGCGCCGAAACGGTCGGCTCTTTTAGGTAAGTGCTGCCACCTCCATTGCACAATTCATACCAATCTCATCGTTGTCATATTTTGAAACAGCCAATTCGTCAAAGTCCTCAGTCTATATGCCTTTAAGAGATCTATCCAAAGGTCAAAAAGACGCCCAAACGCGTCGCCTCTGTTCATTCGCTAGAACACTGGACTGCCGGAGTTGACGCAATGTTCACCATATGAAGCACGCCAGAAGAAATCTCCCACCTTCCCGGGTCTTCCGAAGGGCTGGCAAAATTCAATCTCACGCTGCCTGTCCGTCGTATGGATCGTTGCGGTCACCATCTTGAAAGACAGCCGCATCCATAAAGAGAGAAGGATTACCACCCTGTTTTTTCCTGCAGCTCCGCCACGGATGGATGGAAGGTGGTAAAGGACTGATCTGCAGCAAGCTTCACTTGAGCCACGTCTACCAACTCGTCAATGCTCGCATCACGAACAGCCTGCAGGCCACCAGCGATCCCGATCACCAACAAAGTCACCACAAGGACTCATCGGAAGTTTAATTTTCCTCGTCGACCTGCCAAATTGAGCACACCAGGGTTGTCATTGCTGCTTGCTTCAATATGTAAAACAAACTAGTCAAACCGTTTACCTGGCCAGCGACGTGTCCACCAATCTCTGTGGGATAGAAATCGTTGTTTCTTCTCACGAGTTCTCAGTTCTTCACAAATCACCAATTGACTCGGCTTGATGGACTGCACGTTACATCACAGCGACACTCGAAAACAGTTTTACGTTCCTTCAGCGCCAGGCAATCGAAACATGCATGCATGTGTATCGCATGACAAAAAGATAGCCATCGGAACTCGTTAGATCGCGTTCTCTGCGCATGATGCAAAGAAAGTTTGTTCGGTACTGCTTTTGCGTTCAGGCTCTAGAACCATGCTCACCACGTTTGGCAAGATGCGCAACCACAGACACATTCACAAGACGGTCAATATGGTTGCTCGACATGGCTCTCTAGCCGAGTCACACTCTGAACATCATCGCTGATCGGCTAATCGCCAGCAGGCAACAGTCGCACGATCAGACTCTGCTCGTCCTGATAGATAACCGCCGCCCTCGACAAACGTTGCACATCCCGGACCAATGTCTGGTTTCGTTCCCGGCTAAGAATCAGAAAATCCAGCTCGTACTTGTCGGCCAACCGTAGCCAACTGCGGTCGCCCTGGTTCAGGAGTAAATAATCTTGCCAAATCTGTGGCTGAACCAAATGAACGTGAGAGAATACCATTGGTTTGATCGCACCTTGCGTGCGCCAGATCAGATAATCTCCCCAATCGAGGGGACAAAACGTGTTCCCACCCAGTTCACGCCAAACCATTTGATCTGCCGCATAAAGAGGGGTATCGGACGAAGTAATCTCTCGCAGACCGCGAGGTTTCCCTGAAATCAATGAGCTGCTGGGAGGTGACCAGCAAAGGGCCACGGAAATACAACTAAGAGCGTAAAGCGTCCTCATCGTTCCTTGACTGGCGGGTGAGACCGGGTTCTGGTCCGCGTCAACATGGCGTTGCTGCCAACAATTCAAAAAGTGTGGCATCATCACCCACGGCCAGACAATGGCCCACCACACGAGCATCCGCATCGACAACAGTGAAAACAGACCAAAAGCCAGCAATAACATCACTTCCGCAAAAAGGAAAGCACGTGAGCTGTACCGGACGAGAACGATTGTCACCAACAGGGAAACAAAGAAGAGTCCACCACCCAAACTGCGAAGCACCAATGGTCCCCACTCAATAATCTGCTCCAAAGCCGGATTACCCCCAAAAGCGACCACCTGCAGCAACAAACGTGGCCCCATCGGATTCAAACAGCAAGCGACTGTGCACAAAAGAAACAGTCGCCAGTCTACAAGAAGCGACTGCACCGAGTCCGACCCTTCGGACGAGCCAGCGACAGCCAATCCAGATTCCCCGATGGCAGCTGAATCCGAAAACCACCGTACTTCCAACCATCCACTAAAGGTCCACAAAAAAAGGGCTCCCAAACCTAGGACGAATGATCCATGACAGTTGGCCCACAAGACGAATACCAGCGGCAGCCACAACAGTGGATGACGACGAGCACGAGACAAGATCCCGATCGCCAAAAGAACAAGCGGAAAAGCTACTAATCCGCACAACTGAGGACGCAGCGTTCCGACGCTAGGCATCGCAATCACATACATCAGCAGCCCCCCAACCACCGCCGACCATCCCGGTAAGCCACGGACCGCAATGGCCAACATCAGCAACCCGCAAGCAACAGTTGCCAACAAAGAATGGATGAGTACCAGACCTTCTTGTCCCCCGACTCGATAGACCTGGTAGGCAGACCATTGTGCCAACCACGGCAAATTAAAGAATCGACCCTCTGAATCGGCTCGGTGACTTGTTCCCCCAAAGGGATCACTGTCAGGAATTTCCCTTGTTTCAGCAATCCAACGACCATATGCCAAATGGCCCCACAAATCAGTGTGATTCAGTCGATTGAGACTGGTGAACCAAAAAACAACACATAATCCAACCATCGCGGCCAAACACGTGGGGGACGTTTGGGAGATGTAGGGAGAGGACGCGATAGGTCGCGGAACGGGTGGATAAGCATCGCGTGGTGTGCCTGATGAGGTGGGCCGAGACATCCGAGGTTTTCGTTGGTTAAAGTGTGAACGGGATGTTTGCGTTACTTTGTCAATAGATACGCTTAAGAACTAAACGCCAGAACATAGCTACGGGAACCGTACTCCCAAACTGCCTTCTACTCGCCCTGCTGTTGTTGATAGTTGCGCCAAGCCTCATACGGATGTTGGTTACGCCATAAACATAGAGCTCGTGCGGCATGTGAAAACGGACCATATCCTTCCCTAAGAGTCTTGTCGTCTACTTCCAGCATGGCTCTGACGACCCACTGAGACGCAGCCTCCACCATGTCGTGAGGGACGACAAGTTCCTCGGGTGCCAGCGCCAACCACTCCAAATGGTGTCCCGTGACCAGGATACGATCAGACAAGGATACGTCTGTATCATTCTGAGATTCTACTCCCAAATGCCACAATCTTGTCCAGGAACCAGACGTCGCTAACCCACTGGCATCCTGGGCCTTCCGCAACAATGAGACAACATGTTTCAATTTCTCTAACATGAGCGCACGCAGTCGCTCACGCGCCCTTTGTTCTCCCAAGCTTTTCGCCGAGTCCAACCCGGCATCAACACCGCACAGAACCACCATCGCTTCCAAACGATGGAGTCCGTTGCAAGGACCATAGGCGA
>Ga0310344_10002323_pt1 | contig 14328 bp, 12 predicted proteins | sample HC15DNA20200_MG_FD_203801 | JGI IMG/M metagenome (GOLD analysis project Ga0310344, IMG submission 203801) | Marine microbial communities from station ALOHA, North Pacific Subtropical Gyre - HC15-DNA-20-200_MG | ecosystem: Environmental > Aquatic > Marine > Oceanic | place: Pacific Ocean: North... | reverse complement strand
AAGACGCTGTTGCTGCCCTCCAGACAATTCTCCTGCACGACCTGTTCGTCTTTCCGTTAGCCCTACCAAATCAATAATGTCGTCAACGTTGCGGGTGTGTGTGTAGAACGATCCATATGCGTTTAGGTGTTCATCAACATTCAGCTTAGGAAATAGTGATGATGATTGAAGCTGTATGCCGATAATTTGTCTAAGGCTATTTCGATCTTTTTGAGGGTCCAGCCCAGCTATTCGGACAACACCAGAATCTGCTTGTCGAATCCCTTCCAAGATTTCCACTGTGGTGCTCTTTCCTGCCCCATTTGGACCGAGCATGCCAAAGATCTCACCCTCTTCAACATTGAAAGATATTCCGGCTACTGCACGCAAATCACCATAAGCCTTAGTTAGCTTATCAACTTCAACGACTGACATTTACGGCTTCCGCAGAATACAAGGCTAGAAAGGTCAACCTTACGCAGGCCTAACCCAGATGTAGGGTGATACAGAGCTATCTACGGGCACCACCTGTCCGTCTATTTCAACAACTACTGTGCCACTAGGAGTCCGGTCTCGAGTCATCAACTTAGTTCCAGGAACCAATTTATGACTTTGAAGATATTCGAGCAAGTCGAACTCTTCTTCTATTAACTCCGAAATACGGATAATTTCCGCAGTTTGCCCCAAGGACAGCATACTAAGTTCGACAAGTCCTTCACGAGACCAGGTTTTTACATTGCCCGGGATTGGATTGCCATGAGGGCATGTTTCAGGATGGCCAAGCGATTCAGAAATACGGTCCTCCAGAGCATCAGAAATAGCATGCTCCAATCGATCAGCTTCCTCGTGAATTGCAGACCACTCGAGGCCCAAAGCATCTGCCAACCATCGTTCGATGAGTCTATGCCTACGAGCAATCTTTTCCGACAGTTGATTTCCATCGATAGTCAGTCGAATCACATGCTTTGCGTCTACCTCTACATAACCGTCCCTCACCATACGGTCGATTGTGGCAGACACCGTAGGAGGTGAAACATCTAAGCGTTCGGCAAGCCGAGCCGCAATGACTTCTGTGTTTTCATATTCGAAACTGTATATCGCCAACATATAGTCTTCAACCGTTGGAGTAGGCATATTAGTTACCAGTCATTGCTTGGATAAGGAGGGTGTTCGTCCCCGACGATAAGTATACGAGAACTCGGGCAACAAAATACTAATATTGTGTTTAATGGTCCGTGACTTTAGTTTGCCTGTAGAAGGTAACCCGCTCCACAACCGAGTCGATTGCCAACACACCCTCTATTAGGAGACAATACCGGCAAATCATACAGCTCTGTGTAAATTAAGGAGTTCAACTTGCCAAAAACCTATTTTTATCACAAAAGCACTTGAACTTCATGCCGAAAAGGCAAAGCCATTCTGGACAGAAAAGGCATCAATTACCAAGCAGTCGAAATTTTTAAAAACCCTCTCAGTCGAGCAGAACTTGAATCTCTGATCCCGCATAACGGAATCGATGGGTTACTTAGCAAGCGCTCCAAGGCATTCAAGGAGCTTGGATTAGAGAACCTGATGCTGACTAAAGATGAATTACTGGACCTGATGTTGACCCATCCAACTTTGATCAAAAGGCCAATAACGAAGCATGGCAAACAAATACTAATTGGGTTCAAACAAGACCTGTTCGAGGAATTAGAATAGTTAGATAGTTAACTGGTTAGGTGCACCGTAATCCCAATGAAGCGCAGACAATTATTCAAGTTTGCTGCGTCATCGGCTGTTGGTTTGAGTGGGGGTATTGTCCCTCCTCGGTATTTGATGAGTGTTGCAGATTCGTCAACCAGCAATCAGTACGGACCAAAACCCCTTCAGAACAAACTCTTAGATCGATTAAAGGATGAGCCAGGATCATGGTCAGTAGAGGCCAGCTGGCTAGGAGAAGATCAGCCGTTAGTTGAAATTAACCCGGGCCAGATTATGAAAAGCGCTAGTTTGTGGAAGCTTACTCCACTGCTAGACAGCTACAGTAGGAGGGCTAATCTGGAATTAGCGTTCGACGATCCCATCGTAATCACAAAATCAATTTTCGAACGCTCTGTAAGTCCTGAAAAGTTCAATCCTGGAGACATCATTACCGTTGCGCAAGCAATACAGTCGATGATTGTCACAAGTAACAACATTTCAGCAATTGCTTTAGGAGATCGGCTGGGCTGGCAGCAAATGGACGATAACATGCGGGCATTTGGACTGACACAGTCGAAGGTGAACCTTCGATACACGACATCAACTGCGAGGGACATTCGTAAGCTCCTAACTTTCATAGCAGGATACAAAACGGTTAGCACCAATAACCGAATCATTGATCGTCACTACCGAGAGATGTGCTCATTGCTCATTAGAGCTAAGCCCAATCAACGAATTGCTGCAGGAATTCCGAATGATGTACCGGTAGCTCATAAAACTGGCGACCTAGTGGGTGTTGTTAACGATGCCGGAATAGTTTTCTTGCCGCAAGCACCATTCAGCTTAGTTGTTTTATCCAACGACGTTCCTAATCGAATGGTGGCTGAGTCAGTCATCATAGATATCACAAAAATCGTATACGGCGAATTGCTTAAGGCTGAACCTCCAAATGCATCTCACACACATCTACATGGCATCCAACCAGCTGCAATTGCTAAGGAGCACCCCACCACCCCCCCAGAATCTTACCCGCCACCAGCCTGGATAGACTCTTGGCTGAAACAGACAACATAAGGCTATTTGATCCTTGTTTTATTGCCTAAACCAAGCATTACAAAGACAGTTTGGACGGGCCCAAAAGACACCTCTTCTGGGCTCACACAATTACCAGCTCACCGGTATTGTCTTCTAGGCTATTATAGTCGTCATACATTTCCAGAATATACATGTTATAGCCTCAAGTTATGAGGACTATCCCACAATAAATATGAAAGCAGTATTCACATGGCTCTCTCATCCAACCTTGGTTATCCCAGGATAGGTCCGAATCGAGAACTCAAGCGGGTGTTGGAACGTTATTGGTCCGGCAGAAGCCCGGAATCGGATCTGATCGCAACCGCAGGTAGTCTACGTAAAAACAACTGGCTGTCACAAAAAAATGCTGGTATAGACCATATCCCTAGTAACGACTTCTCATTCTACGATCAGGTGCTAGATACGGCCTATATGCTTGGAGCTGTACCAGATAGATTTCAGGAATTAGCCGGGGATCCATTAGCTAAGTATTTTGCAATGGCCCGTGGCTATCAAGACGGAACGGACACTTCTGGTATACCTGCTATGGAAATGACCAAGTGGTTCGATACGAACTACCATTACTTAGTTCCAGAATTTGATGAGAACACTAGCTTCAAAGCCAACCCCGAAAAGCCTTTGTCTCAATTCCGGGAAGCTGAACAGCATGGCATCACTACCAGACCTGTACTGTTGGGCCCTATCACGTTCTTAATGGTCGGTAAGCCAATGCAGCCGAATTTCAGTCCTCTTGATCTTTTAGAGCAGCTCCTTCCTGAATACGTCGAAGTGATCAAACAGCTAGAAAAGGCCGGAGCAGAGTGGGTCCAACTTGATGAGCCATACTTAGTCATGGACTTAGATGACAAAGCACAACAAGCATATAGAAGGGCTTATGACTATATTGGATCCTCGACTCAAACAAACAAGATGTTGACCAGCTATTTTGGCGACCTTAGAGACAATCTGTCCCTAGCTAACGAATTACCGGTTGAAGGATTGCACATAGACCTCGTCAGGTCTCCAGGCCAAGCCACTCAGGTAGCAACTGAATTATCTCACAATCGCTGGTTATCACTTGGACTAATAGACGGACGGAACATATGGAAGACTGACTTGACCCGAGCTATTACTACAGCTGAGGCTATTGCGACACTGCGCGGAAATGAACATCTTTTTGTAGGTCCGTCTTGCTCACTACTTCACAGCCCAGTAGACCTAACACTAGAAACGTCGATAGACCCTCAACTGAAAGATTGGCTGAGCTTCGCTGCGCAAAAGTTAGATGAAATCCAAATCGTTTGCAAGGCAATAAACAATGGGCGAGATTCGGTGGCTGATTACTTGTCACAAAACGAATCATCATTGTCCAAAAGGTCATCATCGTCACAGATTCACAACCCAGATGTAAAAAAGCGACTATCATCGGTAGACGAATCCATGCTCGAGAGAAAAAGTAATTACCAATCGCGGGCCGAAGCTCAGCAACAAAAACTTGGGTTGCCGGCGTTCCCTACTACTACTATTGGATCTTTCCCTCAGACAAGTGCTGTGCGTAAGGCTCGATCAGCGTTCAAACGTGGCAACAGTACTACTGAAGAGTATGAGGAATTCCTGCGTGAGGAGATACGTAACACTATCGCTATTCAGGATGAATTAGGGCTTGACGTCTTGGTTCATGGTGAATCCGAACGCACCGACATGGTGGAATATTTTGGGGAACAAATGGAAGGGATAGCCTTTACTTCAAACGGGTGGGTACAAAGCTACGGTTCTCGCTGTGTACGACCTCCGGTAATATTCGGAGATATAAGCAGGCCAGACCCTATGACTGTCGATTGGACTGTCTACGCCCAATCGTTATCTGACAAGCCAGTCAAAGGGATGCTGACAGGTCCAGTGACCATATTACAATGGTCATTCGTTCGTGACGACCAGCCCAGATCAGACACGTGCTACCAAATTGCAATGGCTATACGGGATGAGGTGTCAGACCTTGAGAAGGCAGGCATAGGGATCATACAGATTGATGAGCCTGCCATGAGGGAAGGATTGCCACTTCGTCAATCAGATTGGAATACCTACCTGGACTGGGCAGTTGATAGTTTCCGTTTAGCGGCCTCCGCTGTAGCTGATGACACCCAAATACATACTCATATGTGTTATGCCGAATTTAACGACATCATTAACTCAATAGCAGCCATGGACGCTGACGTAATCAGTATAGAAAGCTCCCGCTCACGAATGGAATTACTAGATGCCTTTCTCGAGTTCAATTATCCCAATGCAATAGGACCAGGAGTTTGGGACATACACTCACCAAGAATACCGGAAACCACCGAGATGTCTGCCCTGCTCTCCAGAGCACTAAAGGTTATACCTCCACATCAGCTATGGGTTAATCCGGACTGTGGACTAAAAACCAGAAACTGGGAAGAAGTGCGGCCTGCGTTAAATCACATGGTTGCCGCTGCTCGCGAACTACGTGCAAACAGCCCCTGAGATACCGCCTTTTATTCTGGAATCGATCAATCCGTTCTCTGATAAATGGTATGTAATACGGCGGATGCCGGAGCTCCTTACGGAACAGTACAGGTCTGAGATTAAGCTACGCATCAGACGCAATCACTACCCGAATTCGACGCCTATTTCGGTTTATTCTTCGGGCTCAAAAACCCAATGATCTATAGGACGTTGATAGTCCATTATCTCACTTTCGACAAAGTACACCGCATGTTCATGTTCATAGGATTCTACTGAATCGGCTGCGTGCACTAAATTACGCATCGGGGTTTGGCCCAAATCACCTCGAATAGTTCCACCCGTAGCCTCTGAGGGCCGCGTGGCACCTAGCATATTGCGAACGGATACAATCGCATCCGGAGCCTCTAACACCATTGCAAGTACGGGGCCAGAGGTCAAATGATCGACGAGATCACTAAAGAAAAATTTGTCCCGGTGTACGGCATAATGCTGCTCAGCCTGATCACGTGACGGCACAAGCATCTTCATCGCAAGCATCCTGTATCCGCGCCTGTCAAACCTCTCCACTATTCGACCAATTAAGCCCCGTTGAATGGCATCTGGTTTGAGCAATACAAATGTTCGTTCCAAAGTTTTAAAGTATCCTTTCGAATTAATCGTTATGTAAAACTGGCCACACGGAATCAACTCTTGAGGCCACTTCAGTCCGTAATTCTGCCACAGTTGATGCCCTAGAGGCGACAACAAGTATTTGCAAATCTGACACCCTGAACCCTACACATTGAAACGACTCTGATTGCCACCAAAGCTGATCTATGTTTCCCAAACCCAAGTCTTCGACGCCTTTCTCCAAATTACCAGTCAGCGCTGAAAGCATGCCAGCAGTGGCGTGAGAATATTTATCCTTTTTCCAGTTACTGACAGGAAGTTCACCAAGCCGCCACACCACCACCCCTTCAACCGAATCGATATTTGTCAATTCGTATACCAGAGCAGAGTAATCAGTTTCTTTAGCCATTTATTACTTTCCCATAGGCTTGGTATGCCAAATCAGGCTGACTTCTTCGCATATAATAATCACCAAACAATTGCCACATCTCAGGCGAGACACTCTCATTAGTTGCTAACAACTCATTAAAAACAAAATCCACTAGCTGAAAGTCAGTTGTTCCCCGTGTATTCAGGAACGTTCCCACCTCATCAAACTTACCCTGCGTTATGGTATCCATAAACTCAACCGAGTATTCATTAGGGAGCTCATCTTTCGATGTTCCGGATCGATCTACTCTAGGCACCACATCACCAATTACCAGATCATGTTGGTGTTCAAGCATGGCACCTGTCTCCAATGATTCATCACCCTGGTCTGAAACTGACTCAATGTCACGGCTAGCTGGAGCCCTCAGTGAATCAATCTTCTCGCCTAATCCCAAATCGAAACCAATTTCACCATCAGGATTTAATCTTTCACCACTATCAACCCTTAGTTTTACGACTGGTTCAAACAGTACCGTTTTATCTAAATCACTCCCAACAGTCGTGGAAGTCTCTTGAGCCTGGTTATCATGCTCTGGCGACACATCCTTGGGACCGTTTACAGAACCCTCTATTGTTGTCACCTGTAGCTCTTGGGGACTACTTCGCATCTGTTCTAGTAGTAAACCACCTCCAGCTGGCAACATTTCGGGAACAGGTATTTGCAACCTCGTAACCTCAGATCGCCTGAACATTTCTCTAGCCTCCAGGCACTCCGGATCGACCTCAAAAGTACGCTGTAGTAATTCCTGTCCCTCAGATACCCGGCCTGTCTCAGCCAACATATGAGCGATCAATAGTGCAGGCTTCAGGGCTGACGGCAAATGATCCAGTACTAATCGACACTGCCTAAGGGATTCTTCATGCTCACCCTCCAGCCAGAGGGATTCCGCATAAGCTTGCCTTACCTCTAAATACGGACTGCCATTACTTAGGCCCTGTCGAAAGCTTTTGGTTGCTAGCTCATGCCACCCACTACGCAAGTAGCTGAACCCAAGACTGCCATCGTCTAGAGAGGGTATGAGATTATGATCCCGCATCATTTTCACGACATAGGTATTGGACGGGGCCAATGAAGCAGCTCGTATAATCAACTCTGCAACCGCTTCAGGCGATCCGTCAGATTCACCTAACCTCTTTGCTTTGAGCACCAACGCTTCGGCGTAGCCCGGATTAATTGATAAACATTGCGCTATGTCATCATCGATTAGTTCCCTCGCCCCCGTTTCGAAATCGATTTCCGCCCTCATTAGCCTGGCCTGGTGTAACTGAGGGAAATGCAACAACACAAAAGCAACACATTCTCTAGCATTGTCAAAGCGTTTCGCCTCCATCATCAAGCGGGCCTTATTGAGCATGTCAGATGGAAGCATTCATTCCCTCCTCTCTATCCCTAGAAATAAGAGTCGATAATTGCCCTTTAGGGGGATTAGGCCCTACTAAGGACAAATACAGCTTGTCAGGGCTGAAAAGTTTGCTGGCAGCAAGAGCAACATCTTTGCTTCCAACTCGACTCAATTTACGCACAACCTCATGAACTGTCATCTTGTCATGCTCTAACAATTCCTCCCGTGTATGCCAGGAGGCAACATTATGACTGTGTTCCATGCTTAACACTAACCCACCTTTCACATACTCAAAAGCGCGATGCAACTCATAATCTGTAGGGGGATCTACGCTCAATCCATGACATTCATCTAAGGCCGCTGCGACTGTATCCATGACTACTTCGGGCGATACAGTGGCCGATATAGTCAATGCTCCAGTGTCACGATACTGGTAGACCCCAGAATATATATCATAAGCAAGTCCACGTTTTTCCCGAATCTCCGTAAATAACCTTGACCCCATCCCATCACCAAGCACAGCGTTCAAAATCTCCAACGTGTACTTGTCAGGATCTTCATTCCCCATAGTCTTAGATCCTATTACAAAGCTAGTTTGCATTACATCTCTAGCCTCGCAAAACAAATTGGACCCGATAGTTTTTTTTACAGATGGCCAAACAGTTCGTATCCCCGACGGAATACCGCCGAACGCCTTCCTCACAACCGAAGTGGCATACGATGCATCGATGTTTCCAGCGATCCCGACAACCATGTTAGGCGCTACATAAACACTATTCATATGCCGATGAAGATCTGGCGAAAACAACCCTTCTATATTCCCGATGTCGCTAGAAACCGGAACCCCAAGACCGTGATTCGGCCACAGAAGATAGTCTAAATTCTGAGAGGCCCAGTCCTCCGGAGTGTCTTGAGCAACCTTTAGTTCATCTATAATTATCTGCTTCTCTAAGTCACAGTCATGCTCATCAAACTTGGGATTCTGCAGAATGTCTCCTAGCACTTCACAAGCTTGGGCAAAACCCTCAATCGGGGTATGAGTGTAATAAGTTGTCAACTCTCGATCTGTAGAGGCATTCACATACCCACCCAAGCTCTCTACATAGGAAGAAATATCTGTAAAGCTGTCTCGGGATTTTGAGCCTCTGAAGATCATGTGTTCTACAAGATGGGACACACCCCTGTCCGATCCAGTTTCATAACCGAACCCGGTGGCAACAGCAACCTCGATCGTTACTGCCTTAGTACCCTCATAGGAAGCCACAACCGTCCGTAGCCCATTATCTAATTCAAAGCGACTTATGTTCAAAGCTCATCACGAAGGGGAAATGAGGCCCTTAATATATTGGTTAATACACATCAGTAGACAATGATACAGGAGCCTGACTAATGACATTATCCAAGCGAAGGCAGTCTTCTCTCTCTAAACTATGCACAGTGAAGATACCCGATAATTAATGGTGAAGGTCAAATGATCCCTGTTACAGAGCTGATGGCAGCTGAAATACTCGATAGAATCTATGGGTGCCGAGTCTTAGTTGTGGGTGATATGGTAGTGGACGAACATCGGCTTGGCCAAGCAACACGATTATCACGGGAGGCCCCTGTCTCCGTCATAGAACAAAATGAACATTTGTTTATGCCAGGGGGTGGCGCGAATCTTGCTTACAACTTACACAATTTAGGTGCCACCGTAGCAGTAGCCGGAATCGTGGGAGATGACCAGTCTAGTTCCCAGCTGCACAATATGATGTCCTCATCCAACATTCAAACAGTAGGGTTGATAAGGGATCCGAACCGCCCGACACCAGTCAAGTTGCGGATTTGGGCTAGTGGAGACAGGCAAGACGAACATCAACAGGTTGCCAGGATAGACATAGTAGATCGAACTCCTATACAGGAAGACTGCCAGCAGGAACTAATGGCATATCTGGCAGATGCCGTGCCAACATTCGACTGCATTATGATTTCTGATTATGAAAATGGAGTTATTGACGATCGAATCCTCACTCAGTTGATTCCCTTAGCCAAAGCTAACGGAATCCTGGTCGCTGCCGACTCCCACGGGTTTCTTAGCCGATTCTCTGGCATAGATGCCATCACGCCTAATCAGCCGGAGGCAGAGGAAGAATTAGGAGACTCATTATCTGTCGATACTAGTGTTCTAGAACGTGGATCATTGCTACAACGCAAGCTGCAATGCAAGCACCTACTCATAACGTTGGGAGGGCGTGGCATGGTACTTATAAGCGACGATTATGACCCAGAGCTTATCCCTGCAAGAACCACCAGTTCAGTAGTAGACACTACAGGGGCTGGTGATACTGTAGCAGCTATGTTCACTCTTGCTTTACTGGCTGATGCTCAACCGCTACATGCTGCTCAACTTGCAAATATCGCCGGCTCAATAGTAGTAACCAAACTTGGTGCAGCGACGGCTAGCCATGACGAGATACTATCTATCCTGAAATCTGGAGCACCCATTTGAAGCTAGCTAGAGCTCCAATTATTGCGGTCTCTGACGTAGATAAGATCATGCACGATATGGACGAAAAAAAAGTCGTCCTTACGAATGGGGTTTTCGACGTATTTCATCGTGGGCATTCGGATTTCTTAAGCGCATGTGCCGAAAAAGGAGATTACCTCATCGTCGGTGTAAACCAGGATCATTCTGTCCGTAAATTAAAGGGTGCTGACAGACCATTACATAGTTTTTCAGCTAGAGCCTCGGTTGTGGCTTCGATACGATGGGTTGACGCAGTGGTGGGATATCACCAAGACACGGCCGACGAGCTGCTACAGCGTATTCGCCCAAACATCTATATCAAAGGATCTGAATATAGCCCCAGAACTTTAGGCAAGGTGCTCCCTGAATGGGAAACTGCCAACCGCTTAGGCATAAGCGTTCATTTTGTCGACTTAACCCCGGGATATTCTAGCACTGCGATCATTAATAGCCGGGTACCACGAGACATTGATTAACTCGCTGGGCCGCCGAATAGCCCTTGGGGCTATTTTGCTAGCTTCAGGTAATTTGCTCAGCAGAATAATTGGGTTTTTCAGGGAGCCTGTAGTTGCATCTTTGTTTGGGACAACAGGCTATGCAGATGCATTCGAGCTTTCCACTCGACTACCAACAATGATTTTTGATGTCGCTATAGGTGGGGCAATGTCGGCAATTCTAATACCTCTTTTTTCTAGTCGGAACCTATCCCCAAATAAGGCTTCGGCATTGTTTTTCAGCATCGCCGCTCTCATAGGTGCAATAGTATCAGTAATTGTAATCATCCTGATGCTGAGCACAGAATTGATCATTGATGTATTAGCACCGAGCTTCTCCCAAGACACTCGCAACATTGCCATCATAATGTTGAGAATCACTTTACCCGCAGCACTCATTCTTTCAATTTCCGCACTAGCATCAGGCCGACTATATTCACTGGAAAAGTTCATTTATCCCTCATTGAGTGTATCTGCTATGAACGGAACACTAATCGTTTTCGCCTTGGCTCTGACCCCAATTGTTGGACCCACTGGTGTTGCAATTGGTTACCTGTTGGGCTCGATAGCACATCTATCAATACAAATCCCTGGCTTGATAAACACCGGAATGAGACCCGCTATGCCCCAAATCAGAAACAATCCAGCCCTAAAATCTGCTCTCATTCTGTATGCTCCAATACTACTTGGCCTGCTATTTGCTCAATCCATAACTTTAGTAGATACATACTTGGCTACACGATCTGGAGAAGGTAGTTTGGCCATGATGCGATACGCAACTAGGCTTCAACAACTCCCTTTAGGCCTAATAGTCGCCGCTATATCGATCGCTTCGCTTCCCACATTGTCAAAACTAGCTCCTAAAAATGCATCTTTACTAAGTTCTTCTACCGATTTTCGAGATCTTCTATACAAGCTGGCAAGGTACATGATGGTAATCATGATGCCGATTTCAGTCCTAATCGTTGGGTTAGCAGATCCCATCATCCATTTGGTCTATGTCAGAGGGATGTTCGGAATGGAATCTGTTAAGCCTACTGCTAACGCTTTATCTATATATGGCCTACAGCTCCCTTTCGTGGCTATAGATCAACTTGTCATTTTTGCTTACTATTCAATAAGAAACACCATAACACCCGCAGTTTTAGGGGGATTAGGGGGCATCGTATATCTATTAGTGGCATTACCATCAGTTGACCGAATCGGATTTACCGGATTAGTTTGGGCTAACACAGCACAAAACATTTTTCATGGCATAACTCTGTCTTACCTGATGTTTCGAGCTCTAAAGGGCACCTTTAGCCTTACATTTATAAAAGATTGCGCAAGGTTGGGAATCGCTACCATGATATGTGCAATAGTGCTACTGGTATGTAGAAACGCAATCGACGACGTAACAAACAGCATTTCATCCTCAATACTCCTGATTATTTTTTCTTCTTTTGCTTGTCTAATCACATACATAGCCGCACTACACTTATTACGGGTTCGGGAATTGGCAGAAATGGCGAACACTATCACATCATTAGTGAGAAATAGACAGCCTAATCACCATTAGAGACCGACTCATTAATCCCTGTAGGACTTGCCCAGTCAGAGGCGACAAGAGTCTTTTCTTTTCGAAACCAACGAAAAAAGACTATCCCGATCGCCAGCCAGAAAATTAACTTACCAGGAACCCACATTAATAGCCCAGCTAGCTCCTGGTCCGATCGGACCGCTATTTCCCAGAACCTAGGGGCAACAGCATATAACGGGTACAAAACATCCTCAGAAAAAGCAATCATGGCTCCCAGGATGGACGTTGGAACAGGCAGCAAGAACAAATAGACCAATAACACATGATCCGCAGCTCGGGGTAACAATTTAGACTCGCTTAATACCGGCCACCAAATAAGGATACCTGCCGCGATAAACGTTAAATGCTCAAGGTCATGAACGACCGAATTCCTCATTGCCGCTTGATACAACACGGGAACGTGCCAAACAACAAGCACCAATTGTGAAACAAGAAACGCAGATAAAGGTGTAAGTACATATCTGAGAAAAGATTTGATCCCAGGTAGTTTTAGTGCCCAATCGATAATCCAACCAGGCGTGCCATAAATCAGTAACGCAGGAACTAGAAACACTAAAATCAAATGTTGCACCATATGGACCCAGAAAAAGTACTGCTCACCTATGCTGTCCATAGGAGACATAACAGCAACTGCAAATATCGTGATTCCCCCAAGAAATGCCGATACTTGTGCTACGCTCGCCGATTGCTTAACTTTTAAATCGACGCGAAGAGGGCCAATTGCGTACGCATAACCTGCCAACACAACTACCAATTGCAAACAAAGCGGAATATCAAAGTTCCAATTAGCAGATAACCCCTCGTTCAAACCAAGCCTCTACCGTAACTCAAGGTATTTCGGAGGAAATCGCTGCTAAAGTGAACAATAATACGTCCGAAGGGCCACCCAACATTCATAGGCGTTAAATGAACCTGCTGCATTAACCTTTACTATCGCCTTCCTATGCTAAACCCGAACATCCTGGAAGCAAAATATACCAAGATCACAATAAATACGTATCGCAAATATTGATCGGGCACGACAGCACCAGCAATGTACCCAGAGATAAATCCGGCAGGCACTGAAAGCACCGATATCCATATAGCAGTCTGCCATTCCACATTACCTAATCGCCAATGGGCTATTGTTCCAGTAATAGATGTTGGAATCATCACAGTCAATGCGATGACTTGCGCATCACGTTGGGTCTGAGACAGCAAGAATACAGCTGCCGGAACTACAAAGACCCCCCCACCAACCCCTAGCAAGCCGCTTAAAAACCCGCCGACAAGCCCTATAAGAATGGCTATCAATAATTTGCCGTCCCATGACGTTCCAAAAATCGATTCGGGATTAGATATCAACAACAAGAGCCCGGCCACCGCCAACAAAAACGCCGCAAAACACCTTCGGAGTGAAAGATTATCAATATTGCTAGCCACCCTAGCGCCAATAGGGGCTATGATCAGAGATGGTATAGCTATTGCAATGACCAATGCCCAATCAATATGTATAGATCTGCTGTATCCACTCGCACTTGCTAAAGCTGTAAAAACAACGATAGCAAGAGAAGTTCCATGCGCTTTTACTTGACGCATACCTATGTACTGAACCATTAGCGGCACCATCACTGTGCCTCCACCAATCCCAGCCATCCCACTAAACACACCACCCACTACACCAATCATAAGCTTAGTACGATGCTTCAAAATATTGATTGCAGATACGCTACGCACTGAGCACTATTCCCTTTCATCACTGTGATTATCTAATTCATTAATCAAACTACACGAACCATCAAAGGCCAATATTTGCAGACTGCACCATCACCGCACTCTGTTGGCAACAAGAATACTTCTAATTAAAGGCCGGGTAATATTAACTTGATTCATACACAACGGCAGATTGAACAGAGTTCACACAGAACATTGTAGGGCTTTCAAAGCCCCGAAATCGGTTAGTATTATCAAACATTGGCAACCACTTACTGTTACTAAATGATTCTCTAGAGTCAATAGTTCCGGTATCCATGTGAGATGAGCATATATATGGCAAACATTCGCGGACTACATATGCCAGGAGTGGCCTCAGACATCACTCAGTTAATTGGAAACACGCCTTTGGTACAAATTAAAGGAGTCATCGAGGGTGCAAGTGCTATTGTCCTC
>Ga0310344_10002321_pt1 | contig 14331 bp, 10 predicted proteins | sample HC15DNA20200_MG_FD_203801 | JGI IMG/M metagenome (GOLD analysis project Ga0310344, IMG submission 203801) | Marine microbial communities from station ALOHA, North Pacific Subtropical Gyre - HC15-DNA-20-200_MG | ecosystem: Environmental > Aquatic > Marine > Oceanic | place: Pacific Ocean: North... | reverse complement strand
GACAAATCTGAAACAACCGATACTGACCCGAATTGATCTCGTAATATGATCACCATTTAATGCTACCACATTCACTCCCCTTTCAAGCGGTCGCCATTATTACGCCGATTGTTCTGTGTGTTCGGTATAATATTCGGCAAGGCTCATCACTCCCTCAATAATCTGTCATACGATATCCCGCCAGGAACCTCCCATGAGTTCAAATCGCTTTCAAACCGTCCCGGTCACTCTAACCTGTCTGACTATGATACTCGCTGTAACTCTGCTTGCAGCTGAGGAAAAACCAGAATTGCAGGAATCACTCCCGCAGCGTTTTTTCTATAACGACGATGGGGATCGACTGGTCTTCCTGCTGAATGGACCTTTTCATGAACGGCAATTGCAATATCCGGTCGATGCTCTGGCTGGAACGGGTGTAACGACCCTGGTATTCTGTGCAAATTTCGGGTCAGACCAGGCCTATTATCCGTCCAAAGTGGCCTCTTCACTGGGATGGCGGGAAGTTGAAAGTACCGGAAAAAACAAACGCTTCACCTATTTCAACCGGATTCATGAAGTAGGAAATCTGATAAAAAACCGAAAAATCGATCCACTTGGAATTGTGATGCAGCGTGCTGACACACAAGGACTCGAATTCGTACCTTCGCTGCGGATGAATGATACCCATTTCCTGAATAAAGTACCCCCAACCGAACATCCCTCTACCGGGGAATTCTGGATGAACAATCAGGATTTGACCATCGATGGTGGAGCGCTCGATTTTTCACACAAAAAAGTACGTGATTACCGAATGGGCCAGATCATTGAACTGATCAACGGGTATGCCACAAACGGTTTCGAAATGGATTTTTCAAGACAACCGAAAGTCTTTCCAGATGGCAAGGGGCGTCATGGAATGAACCTGATTACAGAAATGGTCAAGCAGACCCGTCGTCGGCTCGATGCGAAAAGTCAAAGGGATGGACAGCCACGTTTTCTGATCATACGCGTTCCACACACGCTCGAGTTGTGTCAGCACTATGGATTCGATGTAGGTGGCTGGATGGCTCACAATCTTGTCGACTATATCGTACCCGCGTCACCAGACCGTTATTTCCAGTTTGATATTCCGCTCGATCAATTTGTGGATCTGGCCCATCAGACGGACAGTCGATGTCGAGTGATTTCAGGTACCGACTCGTATAGGGCAACGCCCTCCATGTATCGGGCAGCCATGAGCAACTACTATGCCATGGGACAGCAGGATACGTACCTCTTTAATTTCTTTGCAGCGAGAGCAGAACAGCGCAACTATTATCCGTTTCGAGATGAAGATTACGCTCTGCTGCGTGACCTGAAAAGTACCATCACGCTATGGGGACGTCCCAAGCATTTTATGTCAGCCGGCTGGTTTCCGGGACAATCCATTGACGTCACAAAAGAAGGTGACACACACGAGACGGTTATTTACATAGGTGAGGATCTGCAGCTCTGTCACAACGAACACATTCTGAAAAATGCCCGGCTTCAAATGGTGATCGACGCCGTTCACACCGATGACCGGTTTTCATTTCAACTGAATGGCATCGATCTGGATAACCATAACTTAAATCGAAATGGATCGATCTTTGCATTTGACGTACGAAATCAGTTACCCAAACGAGGCTGGAATACGGTTTCGGTTATCTGCACTAAACTGAGTGACGATTCACGACCGGTGATCCGACAGACCGAACTGTTCACCGACTATGATCTCACAGGAATTTATGAAACCGAGCCCACGCTCAACGAATAGTAAGTTGCGCCGATGACACCACGCAGAACCTGTAACTCCCAGGACCAGTCTCTTCATCCAAAGTCGATTCGCACCTGATCAAGCGTGACATAGCCTTCAGGCAGTCTGTGTCGCCATACGGGATAATCCCGTTCAGGCCGGAGCCGGTGTGGATAGCCCTCGATCTCGCCCATCGGACGCACGTCCAGTGGAAACAGCACGAGCATCATGTTGACGTTCACATTCGACAGCACACGATCAAGCGGCTGAACACCGTACATGTCCTCTCTGCCGGTACGTACACCCAATGCGGTCCAGTTGTCAGGCTCCGCTTCAAGCGTGATCGAGTGCTCCGACCACGAAGTCGTCACGTCCATCGGATGCCCCGTACACAACCAGCCGCTGGTGATACCCGCTACGTTTCCCTGAATAAGCAGAACGAACTGGCTACGCTGACTCTGTAATTCACCACGGACACGAACCGTCAGAGCGGCATCGGTAAAATCCGTTGGACAAGCGTCGGAAATGAAGCGATTCGCCCCGCCGACTTCCATATAGACCTCAGCCTGTGGACCAACCGTAGCAAGGCTGAAAACCATATGCATATACCCGGCACCAGGAGGTGCGTGATTATAGTCTATCCACCATGGACTGCGCGACGTGATCTGCCCCTCCTGCCATTCGAGCGGCTTCGGTCCGCCGGCATTACTGATCCAGCCGTACCAACCCCCTGGCCCGTCTTCAAACCGCTCCTGATAGACACGATTGCTCACGCTTCTCACCCTGATCGGAACTTAACCCTCAACTCTCCGAATATCACATAGCCTGATGGCTCCGGGATAGTCATACTGCTCGAAACCATCCACAACCGAGAGGCTTAAGTTAAGCCCCCCGGAACCTGAAAACATTACGCCTTGATCAAGGCTATGGAAGCTGTGCAGCCGCAGCCATCCCAGCACCAATAGTGGACAAAATCGAGCCACCAATAGCCGAACCAAAAAAACCAAGCATGATCAAACCTTTATGCTCATGCTCAAATTCTACAATCAAGTAGTACAAGCCGTAAATAAAACAAATAAGGCACGCAAACCCTTTCCAGACTGCATTCTGGAAAGCATGAATAAGAAACATGATAGCACAACCAAGTGCTATAAAATCTAGAACAACGCCCACTGCCATCAGAAGGAAACCCATACGTCTTCTCCTTGTCTGTTGAAGTAAGAATCCGTTCCCGTTAACGACTTACAGAGCTTGCGCCTGCATCTAAAATAAAATTCGAAATGCAGGTCATCACATGTTTTCAGAAGTCTGACTTCTATGAATGGGGTAACTGGAGAACATCGGTACACGCAGAGGTCCCGTTGACCTGCCCCGGACATTTTACCCCGGCAATATAATATCTTAATCGACTGGAGTACGGTTCCAACATCAGACGGATTTTGGAAGAGGGTGACTCCAGTCCATCATCCTTCCTACCAAGAACCCTCCTCACGAACACCATTGGTGTCAAAACGCGAATATCCAACGGGCCAATTGCCGGTCTTTCGTTCACCGGATCCGGATTGTTAACAGGGTGTTTACGAAAATATTGGCCCTCTGACTCATCCCACACAGTCAGAGGAACAGCAATACGCATCGCTACTTTTACGTAGTCTTATTCCGGACAGCACCGGATAATTTTTGCAGGCCCCTATCTGAACCAGTACCCATGTTACTTCCGCCTCACTGGCTGGGATGCCTTGGGCACCATCATTTCACTTGCTGATCAGTTCCTTTATACTGGGGATATGTGGAAACTTCCGGACCAGCGTATTGCTCGCCGCCATATGTTGAAAGTCGGCCTGTTGGGTACCCAGTCACTGGCACTTTCAAATGTCCTGCGTGCGCGGTCGCATGCGGGCGTAAAGAAACACGCAAAGGATACTTCGGTGGTGTGGTTGTGGCTGCAGGGTGGAGCCCCACATATCGAAACATTTGACCCGAAGATGGATGCAACCTCTGACTATCGCAGTATGGTTGGATCCCTTTCCACATCGATTCCCGGAGTCGAATGGGGCGGCCAACTACCGAAATTGGCAGCGCTAGCCGACCAGATGTCCGTCGTTCGTTCTTTCCACCACACCAACCCCGATCACCTCGGTGCTTCCCACTATGTGCTCACCGCCATGGACGCTCCCATCGGAGCCAGCCGTCAGTTAAGTCCATCCTATGGATCGATCGCAGCCAAGGTCCGTGGACCAAGCCATCCCGCAACCGGCGTTCCAACCTTTGTTCGGGTAAGCCGTACCGTCAGTTTTGATTTTGATCAACCCCTGTGGCTGGGAGTCGAACATGCTCCCTTTGACGCAAGTGGACCGGCTCACAGCAATCTCAGCCTGTCTTTAGATGCAGGTCGCCTCAACGATCGACAGCGTCTTCGTAAACAACTGGATACGTTACACCGTACGGTTGATCAAACCGGAGTTATGGATGGTATGGACGCGTTTGAGCAGCAAGCCATTGACCTTGTGCTTAGCCGATCCAAAGAGGCTTTCGACATCTCCCAAGAAGAGGCCTCACTTCAAGAGCGTTACGGCCCTGGCCTGGGCGCACAGCTGCTCGCCGCACGGCGACTGTGTGAGGCTGGATGTGGCTTCGTGATGTTAAATTACGGTTGGGCACCGACCCCCTCTCAGACTCCTTTTGCCTGGGACATGCATCTCGGACCAAGCCAGCCAAAAGCACCCTCCATGAAATCACAATTGGAAGCGATCTTCCCGATGTTCGACCACGCGATCGCAACGTTTCTTGAGGACATCAGAGATCGTGGCCAGCAGGAGAACATCCTGCTTGTTGTCACCGGTGACTTTGGACGTACTCCAAAAATAAATACCTATGGCGGGCGCGATCACTGGCCGGGCCTGTGCACACTGGCCCTGGCCGGCGGCGGGCTTCGGCATGGACAAGTGGTCGGCACATCTTCTGCGAAAGCCGAATACCCTCTGTCCACCCCCTACGAACCAAAAGATCTGATGGCAACGCTCTTCCATGTCCTGGGTATCGATCCACGACTTCAGTCTCGCGATTTCGCCGGTCGACCAAACTACTATCTTCCGACCGGGGCCAGGCCGATTACCGAACTGATCTGAAACCGCGCGAACTATCGATCACCTGCTCGAGGACTCCCTTTCCAACGCCAGTTTCATTTTAGTTTGCGATTCTTCGATCACGTCACTGAGGTCAAATCCCAAAGGTTTACCTCTTGCTGCTTTCTTCCTTGCAGAGTGTATTGCTTCAATGGAACCCGCGGGCGTTTTCAGCTGATACCCTGATTCCCACCATCCCATATGCTCGCTGTACAGCCAGACATACTCATCTGTCGTATTGAGCGCGTTGTAGATATTCTGTTCAAAAAGCCTCAGACGCTGATCGGCACTCATGTAATGGGGTACCCAGTACCGGCTGGTCGTCCGGGGAACAGAAAGCTGGTAATTCGCATAGACGGACACGGCTGCTTCCATCTTATCGCGATATTTACTCCACAGCTCACGAGGCACCAGTTCCAGCGCGCGCTGCTGAATGTCGTGATAACCACGATAATAATCCTCATCCGTCAGGTAGCCGTAAGCCTGTTCCTGACCATCTATAATACGAACATTCGGTCCAGCGGCTTCAATCAAACCATTGACGAATGCCGGTAAAAGACCGTATGACAATTCAGACAACTTTTGATTCGCTTGAGGCGTACGGTTGACATAACTGTGAGCCAGGGAAAGCAACAGTACAATGTTTGGATATCCGGCCTCAATGGACTGCATCATCTGACGCCCGCGCAAACGAATCTGATCCGAGTACTCATCAAAGCTCTTTCTATCCGCATATTTCTGCTTCCGGTAAATGAATGTCTTTTCTTTGTAGTCTTCCAGGTCAAATTTCCATCCGATCACCCCGACCTCATGAGCCACTTCAGCCCAGAATCGGGCATTGTGAAGCGGTGCACTGAAATCATCAAACCAGTCAATATCGCCCGGTTGCAGGTTGAATCTCAGAAAGTTATCCGTAAATCGCTCAAAATTCGTATGCTTTAATATGTGAATCATCTCGCCGAGATGTTCGCGATTGTATTTTTCCCGACCAAAACATTCCCAGTCGAAGGTAAATGCTTTACCCTCTTTTGTACCACTGAAATTGCTTAAAATGATTCCGTCCAGTGGAAGCTGCTCGATTTTTCGGATGTTCATTTGAACTTTTGACGGGTAGGCGACATCTGTCCCCCAACCAATCAGTTTTTTCTGTGGCCGACCTATATACCGAGCTTGCTCGGCAGCACATGTTCCCTCCAGGGTCAGAGCACTCAGCCCCATCCCGGAAGCAGTCAGAAACTGTCTCCTCGAGTGTTTTCGTTCTACCAACTCAGAAATCTCCCCAGAAATATCAACACCTGCCAAAAGTTTATGAGGTTTACTCTTCATCGAAAAGCGAGGCTACACTGACATGGATACTTCAATCGGAATCGGCGGCCAATGACATCCATCAGACGGGACATTCATGGCCCCATCCTTCCTATCTCTAACGAACTCCGTGATCGCTTCACCATAAATCCTATCAGTGTACTGATGTTATCATTCATAGCTGATGCCGTGATTGTACGGTGCATCATGCACCTGTGAACGGCAAAATGGCGTCTTCTTTCCATGTTAGAAAACCGACTTCTCCGTTTTGATAAACCCACCTTGTGGTTATAATACGATTTGGCTGTAAAGGTACGGTAAACCCCATACCTCCCAACCCGTGAAAATACCATGCTAACCATTCATCAGACTGCCCGGACGAACCGTTCTGCTGTAAAGCGGCGTGAGTGGCTGCGTATCGGCGGACTAAACTGTCTGGGTCTGTCTTTGCCTACGTTACTTGCCAAGGAAGCACCTGGGAACATTCAGGATGATGGCGGTCCCATGTTCGGGAAGGCAAAAAATGTCATCTATCTCTACCTTGCGGGAGGGCCACCTCAACACGAGACATTTGATCCAAAACCGAATGCACCAGAAGCCATTCGTGGAGTATTCAATCCGATCCATACCAATGTACCTGGAATTCAGTTCTGCGAACTCTTACCACGTACCGCACGCATTGCAGACAAACTGGCTATCTGTCGGGCCATGTCGACCAATGACAATACCCATTCCACAAGTGGTTACTGGGTTTTAACTGGTTTCCCTTACCAAGGAACCAACGCACGCGCGATTCACCCGACCGACTGGCCCAACATCGGATCAGTTGTAAAAGCACTTAAACCGAGCGATGATATTCCTTTCAGCTTTGCATGGTTACCCGAACGTCGCGTTGCCAATCCTGGTGTTCTCGTTTCAGGACAGACGGGTGGTTTCCTGGGGACACATGCCAATCCTGACCAATTTACCTGCGATCCACAGAACGAAGATTTTCAGGTCAAAGAATTCCGGTTGCCGGACGATGTATCGCCACTGCGTCTGACGGGAAAAACGTCCTTACTTCATCAGATCGACAACCATTTTCGAGATATCGAAAAGGTGTCCGCAATAAGGGATTTCAACCGACAACAACGGGAAGCCTTCCGTATTCTGACCAGCGGAAAAGCTCGCGATGCGTTTTCGTTAAACCAGGAGCCCAGAGCCCTTCGTGAACGATATGGCTGGGGGAAATGGGGGCAAAGTGTACTGCTCTCGCGTCGACTGATCGAATCCGGCGTACGTTTCGTACACGTCCAGTGGCCCAGAGAACCCGGTGACCTGAGTTCCAACCGTCCACTGTGGGACACACATTCAGATAACAACAATCGAGTGAAAAACATTCTCTGTCCGCAGTTTGACGTCGGCTTCACCGCACTGATCGAAGATCTCGATGAACGCGGCTTGCTTGATGAAACGCTTGTTGTAGCCGTAGCGGAATTCGGAAGAACTCCCAAATTCAATGCTGCCGGTGGACGCGACCACTGGGGGCCGGTATTCAGTTGTGCACTGGCAGGTGCTGGCATCTCGGGTGGCCAGGTTTATGGATCCAGCGACGCTAACGGCGCCTATCCTCATAGCGGCCGTGTGTTACCGCAGGAGTTGGCCGCAACCATCTTCCATCTCCTGGGGATTGGACATAACGCTTCCTTTCAAGACCTTGCCAATCGACCTCACCCCATCTGCAATGGTCAACCGCTCTACCACTTACTGGGCAGTTCACCAGCAACTTCTCTGAGACGTGTGGCTACCGGTAAAGTTGATCCGATACCGGACTTCCGTCCTATTCACAGGGACCGCACTTCCTAAACCGATCCAGATTGAGTGTGCCCATCTATTCGGCGCCTACTGCGCGAACACGGTATTGATCGAAGGCGTTTTCCACCGGACTATCCACCCACATTTTTCAGGGCGGCCTTGAAAGATGAAAACCCCTCCAATACATCGGATTTTCAGACCCTTTCAAAGCCCGTTACTTTGTCTGTAAATAAACTTCCCGTTCAAAGGCTCGATATAAGCCGTATGCATCGGGGTCACTGAATGGTAGAAATTGGCTGTAATAGATCACGACCACGCCTTGCTTACGGTCCAGCGTATAGTAACTGTTAAAAACTCCGGCCCAATACGCCGTTCCTTCCGATCTCAGACCATCGGGATTTTCACCTTCCAGTGCCCAACTGAGCCCCCATCGATCATTCCGCAAATCTCGGTCGAATCCCCCGTCCGTTACTAGCGGGTGATCAGCAGGCGCATCCATAAAACCAGGGGAGATATGCTTCGGAAGGTGATCCTGAAACATTGTTTTGACCGTTGTCTCCTTCAATATTCGAGTCCCGCCAAATTCGCCTTCCTGGTAAAGACACGTCAACAACTTCAGGTAATCCTCAGCGGAGCTAAGTAGTCCTCCCCCTCCGGAATAAAAAGCGGTTCTCTGCGGTACCCGTGGCTTTTCCAATTCAAACTGTTCAGCCTTTCGAACCCGGTATGCAACGATTCGGTCATGCAACGTTTCTGGTGGGTTAAACCAGGTACTGTCCATTCCAAGGGGACCCGTAACATGGTCTCTAAAATATTGTTCCAAAGACTGGCCACTGACCTTTTCCACCAATCTACCCACCCAGTCCATATTCGTCCCATAGCAGTATGTCGCACCAGGCTCGGCCACCCGTACCCAGGTAAGGACCTCGTCAATGTTGGAATCCGAATCGGCCTGGTTCAAATAATGATCCAGAGCCTGTGATGAAAATCCATAGCCAAAACCCGCGGTATGGGTGAGTAACTGCCTCAGGGAAATGGGCTTATCACTACGATAGGTCTGGCCATCGTTACCCAGTATGGGAATATTGAACATCTCCGGCAGCCATTCATGGAGCGATTCATCCAGATCCACTTTCCCTTGTTCGACCAATTGCAGTGCTGCCACTGCCGTAATGATTTTAGTCATGGAAGCAATGCGAAAAATATCATCCCCGTTCTCCGAGTAACCATATGACAAAGAAATTTGCTTACTCGTTTTCAGGTTTACCCCAATCATGTAAGCTGCCGGCAAACCACTTTCTTCGAATTGTTTTCGGACTGTGTCCAGCTCCGTCATTTACCCATACTCCTGTCGCTGGTCTTCGGCACATCCAGAAACCATAAAAGCCATTCCGATCCGTAACACAACATTTTGTTTTATCCACTTTTTCATCGATGGATCAAGCCCCTTGTCTTTACAGATACCATGCCAAACAGGCAACGGCTCTCTTTCATCCACATCTCGTATTTTACTTGAGATCAGCAAAGGAATGAAGCGGGGGCCATACCGTGTTTCGAGTTGCCCCCTCTATCTGATTTAATGCTGGCGACTGACGAACCAGCGCATCGGATGTCGGCTTGCGGATTTTTCAAAAAGCAGCGTGTAGGGATTACAGAGCCAGCGTGCCAGATGACCGTCGCTGCGTGGCATGACCCACCCGAAATCCCAGCATGACGTACCATAACTCAGTGGGATCACAGGGTGTGTACGTACTACAGGATTGGCTGATGCCATAAATTGTTTTCGCTCGGTGTAATAGTAACCGGCACCGATATGTACAAATACCTCATGTTCCATCACGTTTGCGTCAGGGGAACCAAGGTCCGCACAAAGACCATCAATCGCTACTTTCACCTCATAGCCCTCGGAAAATGCTTCCACCAGTGTGTCCAGCGAACCGGACTCAACAGTCCCTTCTGAATCATGGGAAAGTACTTCCTCCCAGCCCTCGTACACGAAATAGCGGAAATATTCAAACGCGTAGATAAAATGGCTGCTGGGCGCATTGGTTTCGGAGTCCCAACTCGCCAGTTCATGATACTTTGGCATGTCGGGATGTTGATTGACAGAACATGGGCCTGGTTTGCCAGTGGATCGCTGACCATCCAGGTGAGGCCGAGCTATCGCCTGATGACCATCCTGATTGTAGATAAAAAAAGACATTGAAGCACGCGGCCCAAAACCATCCGGCAGTGCGATCGGCATACGAAGCGTTTCAACACCTGCAACCCATTGCTTTTCCAGTAAGTAGGTCACACGAAAGTCCATCACTTCTCGCACCTTTTCGTTACACTCGGAACCGATATCGATGTGCTCGTTGTGTAAAAACTCGGTCCCTACCCGAAGATCAGCCCCGGCATAGATCGCATCACGCAATGCGGTTTCACTGCCCGAAACACGTTTTCGCTGACTGTCCAGCTGCAGTACACAGGTCCATTCTGTCATCCGATATCCCTCACCACACGGTTGAACCTGATACACAGTTGATGATATGGAAACCCGTTAAAGATCTCCGTATTTCCTCGGTTTCCATGACCGTCCATTCCATACGTGATACCCCTGTTTGATACGTAACCCGCTCTAAAAAATTGTACAGAAAACCCATTTCGTTGTCACAAAACACACCTGCCCAGCAATATATAACTAATGCCAGGTAACATAATAATCATTAGAGGCCCGTTACTATCAGCGGTATCATTGAACAAGTAGTTGTCCCTCTTATTAACCTAAATTAAGAAAATAATCGATGTCTGTAACCTCTTCCATTCCCATGACATCGGATGGTACAACCTTTCAGTTGATACCTTGCATCTACAGGACAGAACGATCACAAACGTGGAGTTGACCAAGTCATGACAAACGGTTCCCCAAGACACTGGCGGATGTTTATCGGTCTGACACTCAGTATCCTGTTCTTCTGGTTCGCTACTACTCACAAACGAGCAGAGTCTGACAACCCATCCCGTCATGTCACGGAAATTCGAACCTCGTCTTCTCTCAAACGGACAACATCCGCTGTACATTCCTCATTTATGAGTCCCCACGTGTCTCCGATTATCTTAAACGGGGGTTTTGTCTTTGTAGTCAACACACCCGCTGATACGGTTGATGTCATCGACCGAAGCTCCCAGGCTCTCCATACACGGATCCACGTCGGCATCGATCCTGTCAGTATTGCCACACGTCCAGATGAAATGGAAACATGGGTTGCGAATCATATCTCGGACTCGGTAAGTGTGATTGACACCAACCCTGTAAGTCCAACTTTTCTTCAGGTTATAGCTACTGTCCAGGACTTCGATCCCGATACGAAGGCCACCCGCTTTGACGAACCTGCGGGTATCGCCTTTGCTAACAATGGAAAAGCGTATGTTGCCTTGTCATCGGAAAACATCATCGCGGTCGTAGATGTGGCGACTCGTACTATTATCAAACGACTTACCATAACCGCACAGGATCCTCGCGCTATCACCGTACATAATGATCGTCTTTACATTCTTCCGTTCGAATCCAACAACCAAACGCAACTCTCCGGAGGGACCGGCCCCTTTGATGGTAACCTGACTACGTTCGACGCACGCAAACACGTTATCGATAACAACAATGTGTTGTCACTGGGAGCCGTGCTGGACATTGTCAAACATCCCAGGGTTCCAGACCGAGATCTCTATGTTTTTGATACAACAACCGACGAATTGATAGAAGTCGTGAATACGGTTGGAACCCTTCTCTATGGACTAACCGTCAACTCTACAGGTCGCGTGTTCGTAGCTCAGACCGACGCGCGTAACGAGATTAACGGTCGTGCCGGCACAAAGAAACACGGACTAAAAGAGCTGGAAAACCGCGCTTTCCTAAACCAGATAACCCGTATCGATTTTGAGACCGGAGCGTCAGGACGGCCCACTTTCATCGATCTCGAACCACTGCCACCAACGTCCCCAGACCCGGGCATGGCCCTGGCAACACCGTACGCAATCCAGATATCCGCTGATGATTCAACCCTGGTCGTAACCGCAGCCGGATCTGACAAGCTCTTTACTATGGACGCGATAAACGGTGCAATCCTTGGTCGAATCGATGTCGATTCGGTTCCCAGAGGTATTGCCCTTGAATCGGACAACGAGGGACGACCGGCCAAAGCGTGGGTTCTCAACGCGGTTTCCAATACTGTCTCCCTGGTTGATGTGTCCCACAGGTCATCGCTCGAAAGCGTCACAACGATCTCATTAGAAGACCCGACAGACCCTGTTGTCAAACGTGGACGCGTCGCGTTTAACCAAGCTTCTGCATCCACTACGGGTACCTTCTCATGTGCAAGCTGTCATCCGGATGGTCATACCGACCAGCTGCTCTGGGTTCTGGACACCCCGATCGTTACAGGAGGCAATCAGATCATGCCCCGTTCAACGATGCCGATTCGAGGGTTACGTGATACCGAACCCTATCATTGGGACGGGATTCCCGGAGACCCCTACGGTGGCAACAACAGTGCCAATGTTCATGGCAACGATGCACCCAACAGTCGTATCGATGATCCACTGAGCAGTACACGTCATCTGATTGATGGAGGGCTCGCAACCACCATGAGAAAGGTTGACGATCCCAAAATGAACGACGAAGGTAAAGCTGGAAATCTATCATCCGTTGAACGAGATGCCATGGCTAAGTTCCTGCTGAGTGTCACATATCCCCCTGCACAAAAGCGTGCCTACACCAACGTCCTGTCTTCACGTGCAAAAGACGGATTTGAGTTGTTTCATATCAAAGGCAACCATGAAGGCAAACGTAGACCCAATGTATGCGGAGACTGCCATCGAATGCCGTTCTGGGTCAGTACCAACACACCAGGGACAGGCATGGACGCGCCTACCTGGAGAGGTGCATACGATCGTTGGCTGATCCTGCCGCAAGGTCGCCTGAACCTGATTGATTTCGATTTCTATCGTAATATTGCCGAACAAGGCATTCCCGAACGAAAAATGTGGCGGTTTTCATGGCGCAGTCGCCAACGGTTCGACCCAGTTTGGGATATGGTTCTTGAAGGCAGTACCGGATTTTCCGGATCGTTTGCCCGCCAGCTCACACTCAGTAAGAATTCGTCTCAAAACGATCTGACTGATGACCTGTTCAATGCACTCGAGCAGTCTGCGCGCGAAGGAGGCATCGTGCTTCAGGGCGAAGGTGTATTCCTTGACAACACCCTGCGCGTTTCACCGGTATCGCTTCAGTTCAATCACCAGTTCAAAGGTGGAACCTACGTTGACACAGATGGTGATCGTGAATCCTTCACACGAACAAAACTAGTTTCACTGGCTTCTGAAGGTCAATTTACAGGAACTTTTACAGCCAGACTTGGCACTCGAGTCGATGCTGACCACCCCCAGCCTGCGCTTTGGACACGAGGGCCGATCCACAATCAGCGCGGACACCAAAGGTTCCCAACCCTGCATCATGGCAAATCTACGATGCGGATCAGCGGACGGCACATTCGCGAAAACGCCAACTTGATAGTTGACGGAAGACGAGCTGGCGGTACGATCCGACTGAACGGAGAGATCGTGAAAATCCAGTTAGACAAGTTACCCGGCGAAGGAATGCACTTACTACAGGTTCAGAATCCCGGAGGGTTATTCAGTAATGATTTTATTTTCCACGTGACTACAAAAACCGAAACACTCGAACCCTGACTTCGATTGCACCATGCTACCTAGCAATGTCCGGTTCCTAAACAAAAACAGTACTATTTTGTTCGCTCCATCATGTCGGAAGCATTGCGGCAGTTGCTACGGAAACCGACCTTTATCTGACACCTGAAAGCCATCCAGTACCAGATGTCTCCCTTGCCCCCGCTTCCACACGGGATTGATTGGTTCCATGCCAAACCGGTATAACTCATCCGGTCTGCAGCGTATTATAAAGCCCCTGATACTGAGAAGATGGCTGATTAGGTATCGTGTAAAAGGTATTACCCTCCTATCTCCCAAAGAACGGAACGATAGTTTTACTGTGCCAGCAATCACCTATGTCTCCTATCCGTACATCAACAGCTAGTTCTCCCCACAACCTATGACCGGCCTTTTTCCAGCGGAATGTATTTTGTTGTGCGAACAGGCTACCTCATGACCAACCAGCGTCCAACTCGAGCCCGCTTTACGGTCATTACGGCCATCTGTGTGGCAGCAGCCATTGCCTACATGGGCCGTAACTGCCTGGGCGTGGCATCGAAGCATGTCCGCAGTGACCTGGGTCTCGATCTAGGCGAGATGGGATGGGTAATGAGTGCCTTTTTCTGGTCGTACGCGCTGGCACAG
>Ga0310344_10002320_pt1 | contig 14334 bp, 11 predicted proteins | sample HC15DNA20200_MG_FD_203801 | JGI IMG/M metagenome (GOLD analysis project Ga0310344, IMG submission 203801) | Marine microbial communities from station ALOHA, North Pacific Subtropical Gyre - HC15-DNA-20-200_MG | ecosystem: Environmental > Aquatic > Marine > Oceanic | place: Pacific Ocean: North... | reverse complement strand
GACTTGGTCCCCTTTTTTATATCGGTGCCACATGCTGCCGGAACTCTTCATATTGGATAAGCTTTGTTTGAGTTCCTCAATGAATTGGTCGGGGATTGATGGAACGTTATCGCCAAATCGTACCCAGCCATATACTTTACGGCCTAGTCGGAATGTGGGCCAACCACCTTCTTCAGGGTTGCAGCGAAGGAAAAGATAGCCAGGGAATAACGGGGCATCAGTGCGGCCAGGCCTGGGGAGAGCCACACTGATACATGGTAGATATACCTCTATCCCGTCTCGTTGCAACTCGCCGGCAGCGAGGTATTCAGAGCTAGGCTGCGTTCGAATCACATACCATTTGGCAGACACTTTTCTTCTCCACATCATCACAGCACTGGTTATGCAAAAAAAGTAACTAACTGTTGGGAGTCGGCGCCGTGGTCGCGCAGCAACTCGTAAATATCCTCGGCAGATCCGAGACTGCCAAGCATGATTTTGTCATACTGGTCGAGAGGGACACTAGCGATTCCGAGCACTGGAATTCCAAGAAAACGGGAGCCTTGTTTGGAAGTCTCATCAAGTATGTCAATCTCTTCTATTTGAAATTCCCTGAGACCCAGGTAGACAAGCTCAGCAAACTCGCCTGTCCCGAATATAGCCACCCGAGACTCAGAGTGGAAGTTGAAAGGCAATAACTGTTCTCTGAGGGTCACTCTGACCTCTTTGTACTGAACCAACACCCTGTGGATATAGCCCGTCATGAGGTGGATTTTCCGTAAGAGTCCCTCGGGTGTTAGCAGATATATCCAACGTTGCCAACCGGCTTGGGAAATACGGATATAACCTTTCTGGGTCATGTTTCTCAACATGATGTTTGTTAGACCCAAGGCGATACCCATCCGTTTAGAAAGGGCTCTCTGGCTCACCTCTGGAGTACGGTCAAGCTCAGAAAGCAGACTCAGCTCACGGTCTTCTATTGATTCTGACGAATCTTTATGTTCAGTGCGTGAACGCATATATCTCATAATAGTTAGCGGCTGAGCATGAGTCAAGGCTATTCGCATCGGATATTGCTGATTATATTTACATAAGATTGCCATTAGGAACGAGAAGCTATTATAAGGATTAATCTCGGATTAGAGCCGCGGGTTCTGTTTAACCGGGAGCCTGAATTGCTTACCCCGCAGATTGGCTATGTCGTAGATTATACAAATGGTCGCGATATTGAACTGGGCTAAAACTCTTATATAAGGTAGCCAGTTACTTAGTTCAGATGAAATATATATTTAAGAAAAATTCTCCGACGTATTAGACAAGTGCATGTGGGCGATGATGTTTAGGTGGAGGTATTCATTACTGCGAGCCTATGTCGGAATTTCCCGTCGTAATGTTTTACAAAAGGAATCCCGATTCCTAAGAGGCGAGGCCGTTTGGGGGTCGGGAGGCGCCCGATGAAAAAAGCAGGCCAAGGACAATACTCGTCCACTAAGTATTCGTCTTTTTCATCCCAGGGATAACGGAGAAACTCGGTTTCTACTCCATTTCCCAAGGATTTCTGCTCACGGTTGAAGCAATAAAAGAGATTCATCTCGTTCAAATTTGTTCGGAGAAATCGGAAATAATGCCAGATCGTCGCAGGGGACATCTCTTGCATAGATGCGATATTTATTGCCAAATCAAAACGGTAATTATCTAGGTCATTTAGATGTTCGGTCGCGCAGAACGCAAAATCAGTGTCTTCTGGATCGGCTGCATCACTTGCCATTCTATGGCGTAGATAAGGGTAGGCTTTTTGGATGTGATGGGACTGGTAAAAAAGAGTTTTGCCTATATCCACCAGAGCTATGGTGGAATCTGGGAATTCAGCTTTCAACAACGCTGATAAGGCTCCAATGCCGTCGCCAATAACAAGAATGTTGACGTGCTTTTCTCTGAATTCAGCTGGCAAGTGCCGCAAAATCAATTCAAGACTGCAGACCTGTCTAAATACAGTGAACGTCATGTCTATCCCCATACGTTTTACAACGCCTCGCGCCCTCCAAAGCATTCTTGCTAACTTGGCTTTGTTCGGAAGAATCAATAGATGGACAAGTGTTTCGCATGGATCTAGGATTCTTCTGGATAAGCTTGTCCACTTGCATCCCCAATTGAATTCGGACGAGGGGGTCGGAGGATTATCACCGTCACAGACAGCTTTGAGCAGTCGCCGTTCTTCCATCCAATGGTTTGATACGAATTCATCATCTGGAGAGGTTTCTCCTGATTGGTAGTAGGTTTCAAATAAGTGCCGGGTTATGTCATTTGTAGATGTTGAATTTTCCATCATGCTTCTAATAAAAGCTTCAATTGTTGTTTAGTTATCGTGACGGACCCAAATATTTGAGATGCGTAACTTGAAGGTTTGTACTGCCTTATTAACGCTAAGGGAAAATGGGTAAAAATCTTGGGTAATGTGCTAACCTTTCTTTCGATCTTTTATGGTCAAAGAAGATTTGTGAGATTTGAAGGTGAAACCATCGATTTAAGTCGTTGAGCTTAAGTCTTGGCGATCCTTCTCACACTTGAGGATAATTGTACGCGACCATCAAACGTTCGTTCTACGGGGACAGCTGTAATATTGGTTGCAATTGCAATTTGGTTTGTTTTACTGGTTAAGATCCTTCTCTGGAACCTCTCCGAAATTTTTTGGTTGCCAAGTATGCGAATTTCAAAGTGTTCAAAGGTATTCAATAGTAAATGGGGACCGTACTTGGGAATATAAAGCTTTGTTTGCCCATAAGTTAGGGTTTTCGGCGTTTACTAAACAGTCAGAGCGCCTGGGGGCTTATTATATGAGACATGAAATTAGTTCGAAGAGCGTCCTAGAAGGACTTGAGATTCCTTGGTATTGGTCTTGTGGTGAATAGAGATGGTCATACGGGTTGGATTGATTGTTAGAGAGTGACGACAAAATAAACACAGCGCGGTCGACCGGTGTTGTTTCTACTGGAGATGATCAATACGATTCAAAAAAAATGTCTGGTGTTGTGACAATAGGTTCTGCGCGGCGACTATTTATTTTGGCCGTATTTCTTGCAGTGTTTCTGTCTCCATACGTTTATGTAGGGAATTTTGCGGGTGATTCCCAGGTACACTTGATTTATGGTGAGAACGCCTCTCGAGGTGATTTCTTTGAGTTCAACCCAGGGGAAAAATCATCTGGCGTGAGTAGTCCGGGATACATGTTGTTGGTGGCGTCGTTCTTTAAGGTCGCCCCGGCGCCCTGGGTGCCTGTAATAGTGAAAGTGATCAACATCATGTTTTGGTACGGGTTATTGGCTGTTGTGTTTTTGGTCGCTAGGAGGATTTCTGATTCAACCGTATGGTCGGGGATTGCTACGGCTGCTGTCGGATTGATGCCGGGTTCTGTGTACAACTCGACTATCGGTATGGAAAACGGAATATTTGGTTTCGTGGTTGTCTTGTGGGTCTATCTGGCTATGCGTGCGCAGTGGTTCGTTGCTGAAAAAGTTGACCACTACTCGGCGCGTCATGAATTGCTTTTAGGATTTGTGGCTGGTATCGCTTGTTTTGTTCGTCCGGAAGGGTTCATCGTGGCGGCGATAGCGCTGGCCTATAGGGCCCTTAGGTCTACAGAGACTAGGCAAATGTTTATCGATACCATCGGACGGTCGGTTGTGTTTCTGTTGCCGTTCTCGTTGATGGCGGTCAGTCTCGGCTACTTCCACCATGCTCAAACAGGCGAAATACTACCAACCTCCGGGGTATCCCGCATATTGATGAGTAATATTTCAGGTGACTCATTGATGGTAGGTCCAATCTTTATTAGCCTTAAATTTACTATTAGACTTTTGCAGTATTTCCCTATAACACTACTAGCGGTAATTGGCACTTGGCTCCTGGTTACGAAACGTTCTGCAGTTTCAAAAGGACACCGTGAGGTATTGGGTTTCTTGGTTTTGCTATTTGCCGCGGCCTACGTTTTTTACAGTGCCGTCGTCGGGTCAGTGCATCTTGCTCGCTACATAATCTTCGTAATGCCTGGATTGGTACTGGTGGCAATGGTTGGATCCAAGTGGTTGTGGGAGGTTATAAACGAGATCGCAACGACGAGCCGTCGAATGGTCCTTAAGGCGACGATGCTTGGATTGCTAGTGGTTTTAGGAAGCGTATTTATTATTGAAACTGACTTAAGACTTGGACTCGACTCAGACTCGTCCCTATGGAAGACTGTGAAAGCGTCGTCAGAACGTCAAGACTTGAGCGAGGCTATGATTTCACGGATAGGTACCGCGTCAGAAATGCCGATTTCTATAGCTTTACAGGAAGTCCAGATTCGTTACTGGTTGGATGACCGGTTTTTAGTGCGCTCTCTGGACGGCAGAGTCGATTCCGTTTTGCTGGATTATGCGACTAGGAAAAGTGTGGATCACATTGGATACCTCAAGGAGCGCGGTATTCAATTTCTTCTGTCTCTGCCAAATTACAACCGAAATCAGGAACTGTGGTCGTTAAGGGCTCTCAAAGATCTGCCCCCAGGAGAATCCACCGAGCGGGATGGAGTTATTTTATATCGTCTTCCGATAGATCGAACTGACTTGACCTTTACGACCGAAAATGAATCAGGCAACAGTAGATGGACTGCGAATACCCGCGCTTATGAGGTATTGGATTGGTTTATGGAAGATCTGATTCTTGTAGAAGCTCCGCCGAACAGTCAATAACTGTCATGCCGTAAACACACTGGCCTTCTGCTGTTAGTGACTTGTTCGGCATATGATTATTGCTTGGTGTGGCTGTTAGCGCATTACGTTCTTTTTGGGAACGTATTATTGTTCGGTTGATTCGTAGATTCAACCCAATCCTCGGCATTTGCGACGGCATAATATTTGTTGTATGTCGGACTTTAGGAATTGAGACTCTGTGGGATCGGAAGTGAGCGAATGTATCGGAGTGGTATCTCGAGACTTGCAGTGGGCGCTTTCTACTCAAGAGATCAATTATTTGTTGAGGACGTTAAAACGTTAGCGGCGACCCATTTATAGACAGGAAGTCCAATCCTTGTCTTGAGTTAGGCGGTTGGATGGAGAGGAGGACCTGCTTATCCGAGTGTTGATTTGGAAACGCACTTCGACCAAAAAGGAATGAGGAGTGCTAGCTGTCAGTGATGTCTATGGTCTAATACGGTTGAATACCGCCTGAAATCTGCGAAGCGTTGGCCGGTAATAGAGGAATGCCATGGCTGCGCCCATTATAGCTAAGACGGCGGCTATTGCTATGATTTGCGCTAACCAAAATGGTAAATGACGATAGGATGTAAGTAATAGAGTCGAAGTCAATTGGATCATGTTTTGCGCATTTTATATTTGGTCGTGGAATACGTGTATGTTACAAAATTAGTGTGTTATCAGTTACCGAAGCAAACAAATATGGAGGTCAATGAGCCCGCTTGTCTGGGATTGGGGTTTATTTTTTATTAGAGACATCGAGATATGGGTAATAGATGTTTTAGGCCTGTGCAGACTTCAACGTATCAATATGTTCGGCCAATATCGTTGCGATATCTCGGTTTGTCCAGTTTTCTATGACTCTACGGGAGTGATTTCTCATCTTAAGCCAATCTTCATCGGTTAGGTTTAACACCTTGGATAGCTGGTTTGTAAGTGCCGATATATCACCAGCAGGGAAAATATATCCGTTTCTTTGGGGTGTGACCAGGTCTACTCCTGCACCGACTTGATCTGAAGCGATTATTGGGAGAGAAAAACAGAGAGCTTCATTTACAACCATACCCCAAGTCTCTCTTATGGATGGCAGGACTAGTATGTCGGCCAAAGTGTAAAATTTCCCTATGTCGTTTCTATTCTGGTACCCCATGAAATAGACTGTATCGAGCTTGTACTCGGCGACGATTTCTTTCATAGCATCTCGGAGAGGTCCATCTCCCACCAAAACTAATGCTTTTCTATCATTTGGTACTTTTTCATAAGCGCGTAGTAGTTCAATAACGCCTTTCTCGCTACTAAGTCTTCCACAATACAAAAAAATAGTTGTGTCTGAAGGGAATCCATATTGTTTACGTAATGCTTCCTTTTTGTTCTTAAGCTCATTGGACTCTAATAAGAATTTTTTATACCCCCAGGAATAGGCAAATGGAAACAGGCGCTCTGGAGGCACTCCAAAGTGTGTGTAAAGCCGTCGGTTTGCATCGCCGGCACATAGAAAACCTGATATGTGGCTGAAGATGAGGTTACCTAGTAATTTACGCTTGATCCATGATTTCCACGGCTTTTTCAATTTTTCCGAATGAAAATTGGCGTCGGTCATGAACATCGTGGGAATTCGGTGTTTTATGCAAGCAAGAATGATTAACCACCATGTGGGGTTCATCCAAGACATGATTATGACCACATCCGGACGATCTTGGGAGATCTGCTTCCAGACGCCTAGGTTGGCTAGACCGACTAATGACTTTAAATATGATCCATTGGGAGCGTGATTTTTGAGAAATTTCGACTTATAGCCCGCTAACAGTGTGGTTTCTATTTCCAAATTGTTATTGGTTCTGTATGCGATCTCAGTGTCCACTCCTGTGATTCCTTCATCAGAGCAAAAATAGACCGTTAGATCTATGCGTGGGTTATTAGCTACTTCTCGGAAAAGCTCTGCTTGATAGTAAAAGCAAGTGGGGGCAACGATTACGACTTTGTGTTGATTGAGTTGAGCCATCGTTAATTGGAGATGAATGTGTTGAGCCCGGTAACCATGCAATTTTATACCAAGGGCATCGTAATATCACTCGCAAAAATTGTAAACATACGTCAAGTAGGAAGATAGGATGAACATTGATTAGATTTGCCAGTCCTATTGTCTATTCTGAATCAAAATTTACCATGCCTATTGTCTTACGAGTAACTTAAGCCAAACTCTGTGAACATGAGAGAGGAGGTCGGAGTAGTTAGATCATGGATGAAATCTGTGGCGTATCTGGGGGTATCGTTTCAAGTGACGCGACCGCATCTCATGCAGATAGATCCAGTGATGTCATCAGATTAAGAGTTGGGTAGTGCCTCGTTGTTACGTTGCCGAGGAGCGTTTTCGAATCATAATTAAATTCTTTACATTCTAGTGGCGGTTCTGCTCGGTTCACCTTCCATATTCCAACCTTGCCACACTATCTTGTTACATCCGCAAAGTTTAACTATTCAACACCAGCTTTGAAGTATTCTCTTCGGTATCAAGGGTTTTCCGGTTTACTGTGATCTGTCCTACTGTTTTATGCCGGATAGACGGTTTTCTTTCTAAACGTATAAGACTTTACTCGTTTGGCCATAGATTTGCACCGCTGGGGAACGATGGTATGTATGTGGTTACTAGTGAGAAGGTGCACCTAGTGCTTGTTGCTGATGTTGTAGAATTTGACGAGGATTTCCAAGTCTCCTGAGTACTGCTTGTACTATTGCTTCCTGGACATTAACAAGGAATATTGTCCATATCGCCTTCCTTGAGATTGATTTCCAAATTATTCTCGGCACTAAACTGACTTCAAGTTTCGCAAAATTGCAGCGGATGTTTCTTGGAATTCGTTATCTGACAATTCCAGTTTGGGGAAATCCGACTCCCATATCGTAGACTTGGGATTTGGGTCTGTCTTTCGGCGGACAATCATGTGCCAATGAAGGTGTGGGATAGTGTTTCCAAATAACCCGTGGTTCAGCTTAGCATTCGGGAAGGTTTTCTCAAGTGCCTTTGCCACGCGTGATGCGTCGTCCATGAACTGATGCTGTAATTCAGTGGAGAGGTGGTGCAATTCGGTATCATGCCTTTTATATACTAAAATCGTCGATCCACGGAAGAACTGCCAGTCTCGGTTCAGTATTGCGGTAGAAACGCTCAATTCGGCAATCTTCTGTGGATATTGGCTGCCAACTTCAGTGAACATTGGGTCTTGGCACATAAAGCAATTTGGAATTTTTGTCATAATCTCCGTTTTCATTTACGCACGGCCACCTTTGCAGACCGAAGTATTGGAATAGATGTGTCCGTTGGCATCGAGATTAACTCAGTTCCGATCCTGACGCATCCGATTGACATACAAGCGTACCCTGGGCAACCTGCGTCGCGGACCTCTGTATTTGCGGTATGCTTCAGCGATGACATTGGCTAGTTTATTAGAGTCGTGTCTGGCGGCGCTAGAGCGATCACTATCGTCAATGACATTGGCTTTAATTAGTATCACGTCCTCCGTCCATGTTTTATTGATTCTAATAAAATCTAGACCAGCGGGCGTGGGGCCTTCTGGAACGTTGATATTTGCGATTACGGCGTCCACGGAGGCTGTTCCACCGTAATGTCGAACGATGTTGAGGTGTTCGAGGACACTATACCCCTCTGTTTGTGCAGGTTCCTCAGCCACGTTACACACGTAAATTTTCAACGCTTGAGAATTGATCAGAGCAGTTGCGATGTCGGTAATCAAAAGATTTGGCACTATACTTGTGAAAAGGCTGCCGGGACCAATAACCACCATATCCGCGTCTTCGATAGCCCGAATGGCTTCTGGATGAGCTTCAGGTTCCGCTGGGATTAGGCTCAATGACCTGAGGCGGGTAGATGATTGACCAACCATGGTTTCGCCGATCAGGGTTTCTCCGGAAACCGTGCTGCCTACTAACGTTACATAATCTAAAGTGGAGGGGAGCACCCGTCCCCTTATCGCCAGCAATTTACCAACGACTTCTACTCCTCGATAGAAATCACCGCGAATGCCAGCGAGTGCGGCAATAAGGATATTGCCAAAATTGTGTCCGTTGAGTTGACCTTCTGACTCGAACCGATAATCCATGAGCTGTTGCATTATTTCTTCGGAGTCGGCGAGTGCAACAAGACAGTTGCGAATATCACCGGGAGGTAAGATACCCAGTTCTGTTCTAAGCCTTCCGGAACTTCCACCGTCATCGGCAACGGTTACTACTGCGCTTATGTTGGAGGTGTAGTTCTTAAGGCCACGTATAAGGTTTGGCAGTCCGCTCCCACCTCCAATCACTGCTATCTTTGGCCCTGAGCTGAGTACCCTTTCCACATAAAGGGAGTCAAGGATTGGCCAGTGCCTGGTTCGGTGTCCGACATTTCCTAATGAACGATTGAGGCCGAACCCGGCGATTGCTGTTCCTAGTAACCCGACGACAATGAAAATGCTGCCTCTTATGGCTGGGGATTCGTTTCTGAGGGATACCGATTCTATGACAGAGATGAACGCCGGTCCAGTAGAAATTTTCAAGCTGAATATCACGCCAAGCGTAATAGACGCAAGCCCGAGAATTCCCACCCCTAGCCAACGCTTAAAAGAAAGCCCAGGAATCAACAAGAGGAGAAGGTATTGTTGGAACTGCCGGCTGGTTAGCGCTTTAAGCGCTCGGATCATGTTCCTCCGTGGCTAGCGTAATTGTCCCGTTTCGTTCAATCCGAATCTTGAACTTGTTGAGGCGAAAGATGGGCGTTCTCAATTCAGATGCCAACCAAAGTCGATTCTATGGAGCGGTGGGTATGGGTGTCAAGGATTTTGAACCCAACCAGCACAGCAAGAATGGCTGGACTCATTTTAGTTTTGCCAAGAGGGAATTTATGTGTTTTGCATCGTAGGGGCGACCATTGTGTGCCAAGTTGTTGCCTGCTCGTAGGAGTATCCGGCCTGAAACAAAGTCTTCTCTGCGAATGGCCTGGCACCAAGCTGAAGGCCGATTGGTAGACCGTCTTGGGTGAATCCCCCGGGTATCGATATAGCTGGTAATCCAGTTAGCGAATAGCAACCAGTGTAGGCACGACGGAAGAAAAATCGAGTTCGAACGTCATCTTCGTTCTCGAACCTGGCAGTCAGATCAGTGTGCTTGGGTGCTGGGTAAGGGGATGTGGGTGAAATTAGGATATCGACATCCTGCAAAGCCCCCATAACCTGTCTCCGCAGCAGAACTCGCGCTTTAGCGGCGCGGTTATAGACCTTGGCTGGTACCAGGGCAGCGGATTGGAGTCTGGTTCTGCTGGCTTGATCTAAGTCACCTGGGCGAACGCGCAGGATTTCATCCCTTGCTCCCGCGCCTTCGGTGTCGGCAATTCCAACGAATATCGCTCCTGCCAGCTCGGCTAATGGGATAGAAACCTCTTTTACTTCTGCTCCTAGTACTTTGAAGGTATCTAAGCTTGCTTCAATGGCGGTTCGGACGTCAGGGTGCATATCTTTGGTGTAATGTAGTTCCTTGATCAGTCCAATTTTGAGTCCTTTTACCCCGTCCCGTATATGAATGGTGTAGTCTGGGACGGGTTGGTGACTGGTGTAGGGGTCTTTTTTATCGTAACCGGCAATGACGCCAAGCATGACCGCGCAGTCCTCTACGTTCTTAGTCATCGGCGCAGCTGCGTCCATAAACCAGCACATGTGTGTCATGCCGAAACGGCTGACCCTAGTGAATGTAGGTCTAAGACCCACGACACCACAGTAGGATGCTGGACCGCGACCTGATCCGCCAGTGTCCTCCCCCATGGAGGCAGCGCAAAGGTGCGCAGCCAACGCCACTCCGGACCCACTGCTTGATTCACCTGGTGTGCAGGCAAAATTCCAGGGATTGGCCGGTATTCCCCAGGGAGGATTCTGGGTACCGCCCATGGCTAATTCGCTGAGGTTTAATTTGCCTAGTAATATGCTGCCGGCGTCTTTTAGACGCTTTATAACAGTCGAGTCCTCCGTTGGTACGAAATCTTTATATACATTGGAACCGTTGGTCGTAATAATACCTTCAGTCCAATACTGGTCTTTCACGGCTATAGGTACTCCAGCTAAAACGCCAGGGTCTTCCCCGTTCTCAATTCGGTCCAAAATCCGTTGAGCGTTATCCAGAGCCTCTTCCCTCACAACTGTGATATATGCTGCCAGTTGAGTATCAAGGCGGTCGATTCGTTCCAGGTAGGCCTGTACGGCATCTATTGGTGATATCTCTTTGGTCTTGATAGCTCGTGCTGTATCAGTGGCAGATAGAAAAGCTATTTCAGTTGAGTCCATAGAATGCTCCAATTTAAATCATATTAATGGCAGGGTGCGTCTGAAAACCGGTAGAATTAGCTAAATCTGTCCTTCTTCAGGAAATATTGAAACAGGGAATATGTCCTCTAGGTCCAGGTCTTTTAAGCGGTCAAGCTCTTGCATCAAGCTGCTGAAACGGCTGGTTACCTCTTCAAGCTCGTCATCTTCGATCTCTATACCGGCTAGATGTGCTAGTTCGCTTACTGTGTTTTTGTCTATTGCCATTCCGGTTCACCTATTTGGGTATATGAATTTAAACTGCTACTGCCAAGTGTGAATTCTTGGGCCAATATAGCCCCGCCGCATAACCATGTCCAGTGTTTAAGTTGTAATTTTAAAGATTGGTTTCACGATGAAATCATCTTGTTTACCGGTGGTTTCTGTAGTTTCCATTAAGGAGGGATCCCCAAAAATAATCGAAATTGATACGCTTGGTGAGCCGGTGCGGACACGTTTGCCTTGCTACAGTTGCACGGAGTCCCAATGCTGTTAACTGACACTACTTTATCTAGGAATATTGTAATCGCATTTGGACCGACAGGTTGCTATACTTTTTGGCGATCAGACTATCACTTACAGGAGTAATGAACATGAAGTGGACCTCAGCGATATCTGAAAATCCAGTATTAGAAGAAGCCATTGCAGAATGTGGTTTCTCTATTAATAATTCTATTAATAATCGGGATATTGATCTAGCGGTTACCTTTATTTCTCCTCACTATGAACAGTCATATGACCGGGTGACTGATTTGATTGCTAGCAGCCTGGGCGCAGAACACGTCCTTGGTTGTTCCGGCGGGGGTGTGATTGGCAATGGGCTTGAAGTGGAACAGCGGCCCGGTCTTTCGATAACAGCGGCTGTTCTACCAGAAGTGACGGTTAGACCGTTTCACCTAGAGTCGGGTCAGCTTCCAGACATGGATGCAGCTCCCGAAAAATGGGAAGGTATCATGGGCGTTGGTCAGGATAAAGATCCACATTTTTTGGTACTGGCGGATCCTTACTCATTTCCAGTAAACGATCTCCTTATGGGCCTCGATTATGCTTTTCCTAAATCCACAAAAATCGGCGGCTTGGCCAGCGGGGCTGGGCATCAGGGTGGCAATGCATTGTTTCTAGATGGAGAAGTTTTTCGCACCGGATCAATAGGTTTAGCATTGGACGGAAATATAGCCGTAGATACAGTGGTGGCGCAGGGCTGTAGACCCATTGGGGAATCAATGCGTATATCCAGAAGCGACCGGAACTTGCTTCTGGAGCTTAACGGTGAACCTCCTGTGGAGATTCTTAAGAAAATGCTCCCATCTCTACCTCAGCGAGACCAGGAACTATTGGGACACTCTTTGTTTCTGGGTGTGGTTATGGATGAATTCATCGATGATCCAGTCCACGGAGATTTTCTGATACGGAATGTTGTTGGGATGGATCAGAGATCCGGAGGATTGGCGATTGGTGAAATGCTCAAGGAAGGCCAGTTAGTCCAGTTCCACCTTCGTGATGCCGAGACTTCTAAAGACGATTTGCAGGCTGTGTTGAGCCGCTATGCTTCAGAGCATCGTGAGAACGAGATTCCGGGTGCATTGCTCTTCTCTTGTCTGGGGCGGGGGCAGTTCCTTTACGGGCGACCCAACCACGACGCTGATATGTTTCGCGATAATCTGGGCGATATTCCGCTGGGAGGATTTTTCTGCAACGGAGAGATTGGACCAGTGAGTGGCACCACATTCCTTCACGGATACACTAGTTCTTTCGGTCTATTTCGGACCAAACTCTAGGGTCATACGATACTGGAACGGGTCCATGACTTTAATTGTTGGTATGCCTGCTTCTTTAACTGGTCAGTTTCACGTCCAGGGACGTCAGGCATTGGCCGGTTTGCAGGCCTGGGCTCGAGACGCGACCGACAATTCTTCCGAATCGTTTAAAGTCATCTACTATGATGACGCCAGTGACAGATCGGTAGTACAAAATGTCACACGGCACCTGATTGTTAACGACCGAGTCGACATACTCGTCGGACCTTACTCAAGTATGCTCACATCTGCGGCAGCCGTCGTTGCGGAGGAATATTGCAAACTTCTATGGAATCAGGGAGGTGCTTCGGACAGTATCTACCAACAGGGATACAGCTCTATTGTTGGAATCCTGACTCCAGCTAATCGTTACCTGATCGGTCTACTACCGCTGGTGCGAAAAACCAATCCCTTAGCAACGACGGTTACCTTGGTTAGGGCCTCAACTGGTGAGTTCCCTAAAGCGGTATGTTCTGGGATAGTTGGATCATCGTCTGAACTTGGTTTCAGCATAGCTCTGGAAACAGAATTTGAAGGTTCGGCAGTTGATTTCACTAGAATACTTGCGGATATCAAAGCCTCGCAAGCTGACGTGGTGGTGATTGTTGGTCGAATAAAGAACGACGTTCAGCTTGCTCGAGAAATAGCCGAGAGTAATGCTAGGGTGGGAGCGATAGTAGCTGTGGCTGCAGGTATCCAGGGGTTTCAGGATTCACTTGGGCCTTTGGCTAACGGATTCATTGGCCCAAGTCAGTGGGAACCTGGAGCGGCACTCGTTCCCGATTTCGGTCCTACATCTCAGGAGGTGGTGAAATCGTTGAGGAATTCCGATTATAGAAACATAGATTACCCTATGGCACAGGCATATGCAGCAGGTTTGATCGTACAACGATGTCTCATGGAAACAGAGAGCGCCGATACCCGGTCTCTGAGAGAGGCAGCTGCCAACCTGCATTTTTCTACTTTTTACGGAGATTTCCATATTGACCGTGAGACTGGTAGGCAGATCGGCCGTGAGACGTTATTGGTCCAATGGCAGGAAGGGCAGAAAATTATTGTCTGGCCTCAAGAGTCGGCACAGCGAAGCCTAATCTATCCGTGGGCTTAAGGGTTTACGGACGATAATTAAGGAGAATATGCCAGAACTAGAAAATAAGATCGCGTTAATTACTGGAGCAGGCCGGGGGATTGGTCAAGCTATAGCTTTGGCATACGCCCGAGAAGGGGCCATCTTATCATTGGCAGCCAGAAGTGCGTTTGAGCTGGAAGAAACTGCGGAGGAATGCCGGAAGTTAGGTGCAGAAGTCCTGGTGACTCCCACTGATGTGACCAACCTTGAAGAAGTGGAACGTTTGGTCGATGCCACTGTCCTTCGCTACGCAACAGTTGATATCCTGGTCAACAATGCTGGTATTGCCGGTCCGATAGGATCGTTGACAGAGAATGACGTTGCTGCCTGGATTGATACTATTCAGGTCAACTTAA
>Ga0310344_10002319_pt1 | contig 14335 bp, 13 predicted proteins | sample HC15DNA20200_MG_FD_203801 | JGI IMG/M metagenome (GOLD analysis project Ga0310344, IMG submission 203801) | Marine microbial communities from station ALOHA, North Pacific Subtropical Gyre - HC15-DNA-20-200_MG | ecosystem: Environmental > Aquatic > Marine > Oceanic | place: Pacific Ocean: North... | reverse complement strand
CAATACAAAATTGTCAGATATCTGGATCTAAAGATTTAAAAACAATTTTTTCACTTGGTTATTTGCCGCCAGTTAACAAGTTAAACAAAATCAACAGCTTACTATGTGAAGATATATTTTTTCCAGCAGAATTAGTTTATTCCAATAAATCCAAATTAGTTCAGCTCAGCACTTTAGTAAAAAAAGAAATATTATTTCCAAAAGAATACCCCTATACAAGCAGCACAACAAAAGTTTTAAGAGATAATTTTAAGGAACTATATAAAGATTGTAAAAAAATTATCGACTTGTCATCAAATGATCTAGTAATAGATATAGGCTCTAATGACGGAAACCTTTTAAAAAATTTTAAGGATAATCACCGGGTTTTAGGAATAACACCTGAAAAAATCGGAAACTTGGCCATTAAGCAAGGAATAAATACTATTATAAAATATTTTGACAAAAAAACTGTAAACTTTGTTTTTAAAAAGTATGGACAGGCAAAAATTATAACTGCAACGAATGTTTTTGCTCATATAGAAGATGTTAATTCTTTAATGAAAAATTTAATGAAAATTTTAAAAAACGACGGTGTATTTATATCTGAGTCACATTATTTAGTTTCATTAATTAAGACTAATCAATATGATACTATATACCATGAGCACTTAAGATATTATTCTCTTACAAGTCTTAAATATTTATTTAATAAGTATGGAATGGAAATTATTCATGCAAAAAAAATTAATACCCACGGAGGATCGATTAGGGTATATGCAGCAAGAAAAAATAAGTTTAAAATTAAAAATAGTGTAAAAAAAATATTAAATTTAGAAAAAAGTTTTTTAAATTGGAAAACTTTCTTTAATTTTAAGAAACAAATCGTAAACTCAAAAATTAATCTTTATTCGATACTTAAAAAAATTAAACGTAATAATAAAAAAATTTATGGAATCGGTGCTCCATCAAGAGCATCAACTTTGATTAACTATGTGGGATTAGATGAAAATATTATTGATTGTGTTTTGGAAATAAAAGGGTCTTATAAGATTGGCCATTATATTCCTGGAACCAAAATTCCAATATTAGATGAAAAAAAACTTTTTGTAGATAAGCCTGAATATATAATTTTATTTTCTTGGCATATAAAAAATGAATTGAAGAAAAATTTGAAAAAGAAAGGATATAAAGGTAAATTTATAATTCCTCTTCCGCTACCAAAAATAGAAAGCTAGAATTTTATTTTATTTTTAATAAAGAAATAATAAAAAGCTGCTATATGTGATGAATTATTAAATTCCTGTTTTTTTATTAATTCAAATATTTTTTTTCCACTACATACAAATATTTTTAAATTTTTTTCAGGTTTAGAAATTTTTTCTATTTTATCAGTATAAAAACAATACATTTTTCTTCTATTTCTCCCTGGGTCAGGATAAAAAACCATTATTTTTTTTGGTTTAATTATACTTTTGTAACCCGTTTCTTCCAGAAGCTCTCTCTTTGCTGTTGAAATCGAATTTTCTCCTTTATCAATCCAGCCCATAGGAAATTCATAATTTATTTTATTTATAGGTTCCCTCTTTTGCTTTACCAAAATAAATTTTTTATTTTTTAAAATAGGTATAATTAAAGAATTGCTAGGTTCTTCTATAAAGTGATAAAATTCATTCTTTTTGTATTTTTTGTTAATTAAATAAATGCCTTTTGTAAGTAAATTTCTTTTTTTCATAAAAAATATTTATTACTTAAAATCATCCCTGGTTTTTATTTTTAAAATTATTAATATTAAAATAAATAATAATTTAAACTTTTCTACACAAATAGGAAATTTTATAATATCTATAAAAGAATCTTTATATTTTTTATCAAGTATTTTAAACTTAATTTTAAGATATTTTAAGTAAACAAATGATTTTTTTATTGGCTTTCTAAATTTTTTTTCAAATTTTTCTTTGTTCTCATTTAACCATAGTTCAAATTCGTCCGTCCAAATATTGGTGTTCATATTTGTATAATTACTTTCGTGCAATCTGTAATTAGATAAGGGCTCATCAATAGCATAAAACTTGGTTAAAAGGCTGGATCGTACAAATAAGTCAAAATCTCCCATAATGTTATATTTTGGATTGAAAAATAACTTATTTTCCTGAAAAAAACTTTTTCTTAGTATTACAGTTGATATGCCTATTGTATAATTGGACAGAATTCTACTTGTTACATTTCCGGAAGGTAATTTTTTTCTTATAAAAATTTTTTTATTTTTGTTTAATTGGTTATGAATTGTAGAGTTTGTGTAAACTAATGATATAGATTGATCTTTAAAAATCTTTACCTGTTTCTCTATCTTATCAAAATTCCACCAATCGTCTACGTCTAAGAATGCAATTAATTCTCCGTTACATTTTTTTAAAGCTTCATTTCTTGCTGCGTATAGTGTTGCATGAGTGTTTGCATAAAAATATTTAAATTTTGAATTATTATATTCATTAAAAATTTTTGCGCTTGAATCTGTTGATTGATTATCCCAAAAAATAATCTCCCAGTTTTCGTAGCTTTGCTCTGTTACACTATTTAAGGCTTCTTTTAAATATTTTTCCCCATTGTAACAATTAATAATTATACTTACTAAAGGATTGTAACTATTCATTTTAATTAAGGATTTAAATTAAATTTTAAGAGTAAAATTTATTTATTTCTTTGCAAATTTTTAGTAGGTCTTTTTTTTTTAAATTAAGCGATGAAGGTAACCACATTAACCTTTTATTAAGATTTTTAGAATTTTTAAAATTAGAAAAAGATTTTTTATATCCTTTGAGTGTATTTAAAGGTTGCCAAAAATACCTACAAAAAATTCTTTTTTTCTGTAAAAACTTATATAATTGATTTCTTTTTAGACAGAAAACATCAATCCACAATGGAAGTTCGCCTTTTTTTAAATTAAAACCAATTAGTTTAAATTTTTCATTTTGAATTAAATATTTTTTATAAATTTTGTAGTGATTTCTTAATATTTTTTGTCTCTTTGTTATTTCTTTTAATTGAGATAGGCCCAATATTGCCTGCAATTCTGTAAATTTAAAATTATATCCTATAGTTGAATATTTATCGTCGCCGCCTTTGACTAAGCTTGTTCTTCCTTGATCTTTCAATCTATATAATTTTTTATACAAAGATTTACTATTTGTTATTACTATACCGCCCTGTCCAGTTGTCAGAATTTTATTTGGAGCAAAAGAAAAGCAACCTATGTCTCCAAAACTTCCTAAATATTTATTATTTATTTTTGACATAAAAGCTTCTGCAGCATCTTCAATTACAAAAATTTTTCTATTTTTAGCAATATTTACAATTTTTTTTATGTTTGATCCTCTTCCTGATATATGAACTGGTATTATAGCTTTTGTTTTTTTTGTAATATTTTTTAATAAACTTTTAGTATCAATTAATAAATCATTTTTATTAACATCCACTAAAACTATCTTCGCGCCAGCAAGCTCAACTGCATTTGCCGTAGCCGGAAATGTAACATTTGGAACTATAACTTCATCATCCTTTTTAACACCTAGAGCTTTAAGTGCTAAAAAAATAGAAACTGTTCCGCTCGTAGTTGCAACGGCATATTTAACACGAAGCAAATTTGAAATTTTTTTTTCTAACAACTTTGTAAATTTGTATTCATTAAAAAAATTTGATCTTAATACTTTGCCTGCTAATTGCATTACATTTTTGACATCAACGACCGGCTCAGCTAAAATAATTTTATTTTTTTTCATAGTCATTTTAAAAAACTTTGTATATAATTTGTTATATCTCTAGGTGAATTATAATCATTTAAATTGCCAAAAAATAATTTTTTAAGATTTAAAATCTTTTTACTATATTCTGTACTAAGCGAATTGAAAATTCCTTTTTCTAGTTCGTTAATATCTGCAATAGTATTATAGTTTATTAGATCATTTCTTAGCTTATGATCTAGAGAAAGATTAAATTCTAAATCCTTATAATATTGCAGGTTTTTACCTATATTTAATAAAACCATTGGTTTTTCTAAATATATTGCGCTAAATAAACTTTCTCCATAATCGCATAAAACTAAATCTGAAACTTTAAATAAATCACCAATTTTTCTATCCAACTTGTCATCCACGAAAAAACCTTTTTTTTCTAAATTATTTTTAATTTTATCATTTATTTTAATAAGTTTTGGATGAGGCCTAACAATAATATTATATTTTTTATTTAGAAAAGAAATTTTTTCTATCCATGGTATAAAATTCTTCGACGTTTCATCGGGATAATGAATATGAGTAGGTGTCCAAAAAATAATTTTTTTCTCTTTATTAATATTAAATTCTTTTTTAATATTATATAAAATTTCTTCTTTTTCTTTTAATTCATTATATCTCGGGTACCCAATAATTTTACAAATTTTATTACTAAATTTTTTTAAAATTAATTCTGCTTCCATAGAACTGTGTGTAAAGAAAATATCAAAATTTTTACCTAAATCTTTATCAGGATAATATCTCAATTTTAAATCAGTCCCTGTAGGATATCTCACAACTTTTTCTCCTATTTTTTTTTCTGGGTACCACATTAAACCTATTCGACAATACTTACCTCCTGCATTAAAAGGTCTATTGAATAGTTTGAGAAAAATTTCTGAAATACCAGATATATCTAAAAATCTTCCTATTATTTTTCCATAAAAAAATCTCAACATTGAATACAGGGAAATTTTTTGTGTTGAGGCAAGTCCAGTACTTAAAATTATTTTATATTTTTTTTTTTTATATATCTTAGAAAAATATTTAAACTTTATTTTTTTAGCTAGTAAATTTTTCTCAATATCTTTAGAATTTTCTTTTCGTTCTCTTTCAATTGTCTTTATATCATTGACTATTATATCTATATTTTCCTCCGGTATTAAATTAATCAAATCTATATACATATCTATCTCTCTAGACCAGTTAATAAGAATACAAATTTTATTTTCTACTATCATAAAAATTTTTATGTTTACCTATTTAATAGTCTCGTTTATTTGATCAATTTTATATTTTGAAAGAAGATTTGGAAAATAATTATTATAATTGCGCAGAATAAAAGTTTTTCCAAAGTTTGACTTAATAAAGTTTACTGGCTTATTTAAATATTTATATTTTTTATTTGTAAAAGTTTGCTTCCATAGACGATTAAGTAATAATAGCTCTTTCTCTTTAATTTTATCTTCCATATGAAAGATGCTAGGTAGAGATACGGTAGAAATTAAAAAATAAGATAGATCAAATCCCCAATCCATTTTATTTTTTAAAAAATTTTCCCAATCAATTATTTCTGGTAGAAACTTTTTAAAAATAACATTTGAAAATGTAAGGTCCCCATGACATGGAACTATTTTTTTTTTAGGCCAAATCTTTTTATAATGAAAAATAACAGATTCGGCGTATTCATAATTTTCCTCTAAATAATTCCAATATTTTCTTTGCTCACCTTTAATTATTTTTAAATCCAAATAATTTTTTTTATTATCAATAATTTTATCTTTTATTTTTTGTCTTAATTGATACCATTTTACTCCTCTTATTTCGTTTTTGATCAATTTATATTTACTTTTTTCAAGAGTAAATTTTCTTATTTTTTTTTCTTGAGAAAAATAAACAACACCAATTTTTCTCTCTTTATTAAAAGTTATTAGAGCGCTCATTTAAATTTAATTACAATATAATTTATTGATTGGAAGTTTCTAATTATCAATGCAAACTGCTTAAACCAAAAAAAAAGATTTTTAGTTAAACCTAAAAATTTATACTCTCCAGGCCAATCAGGTATAATGCTATAAGCAGTAATTTCTCTTCTAAAATCAAAGAAAATCATAAAATTTTTATAAATTTTAAAATTTCTCATTAGGTAAAAAAATAATTTTACCAACTCATGTATTTTAAAATTTTTAAAATTAACTATTGCTAATGAAGCATTTTTATAAATATTTTTTTTTCTTTTAATTTTCCTGTACATATTTTTATTATGTAAATTAATAAAGGTCTTGTTTTTTGTGGAAATATAGATCTCTTTAATAATTTTGAAAATTATTTTTTCTTTATACATTTTGGGTTTTATAAAAAGCTATAGTTTTTTTTAAGCCAATCTCAAAGGAAATTTTTGGAGACCAGTTGATAATTTTTTTTGCTTTTTTAATATCTGCGTAGATTTTTAAAATTTCATCTTTTCTTAATTTAATTTTTCCATACTGAGGATATCCACTATTAGTAATATTTCTTATTTGTTCTATTATTTTTCTAATTTTCTTTGGCCTTCCTGAACCTATGTTTATAATTTGACCTCTAGCTTTTCTTCTAGTTAAAGATTTAATTACTGCACTTACAACATCATCAATATAAACGAAGTCTCTTAATTGATTTCCTTTGGAGCATGGGAATTTTTTATTTTCAATACAACCCTTTATAATAATTGGTATAAACCGATTGATGTCCATTTTTGGTCCGTAAGCAAGATAAAGTCTTAAAATTATAGAAGGAAATTTTTTTTTTTTATGTAAATCAATAAGATGATTTGTTGCCATTAACTTTGCTTTACCATAAATTGATTTAATAAATTTTACCTTACAATTTCTATTTTCTTTTTGGGGAGATTTTAAATTTCCATATTCAACGCTACTACCCATTTGGATAAAAGCTTTTGGAAATTTATTCAAAAACACTTCTGTTAAATTTTTACAACCTGCATAATGACTTTCAAAAGTTTTTTTTTTATCTGAATGATCTACATGACCTCCAAGATTTACAACATAAGTAAAATATTTTTTTATTTTATTTTTTAATAATCTTTTTTTTGTTATATCGCAAATTATATATTTGACTGTTGGTAAATATCTTTTTTTTTTAGGTTTTGTAGAAGATATGCTAGTTACATTCCACCCTTTTTTAAGAAATCTTTTTGCTAAGTGATAGCCGATAAAACCAGTTCCACCAACTATTAATATATTTTTTTTATTTTTCAAAATTTATTTTTTTTAAAAATTTGATCTAATTTATCTTTGTCTCTTTTAGTATCCATGCATTGCCAAAAACCTTTATGTTTAAATGCCATTAATTGATTTTTCTTTGTAACCTTTTCTAGCGGCTCTCTTTCTAAATAAGTACTGTCATTTTTGATAAATTTTAAAAATTTAGGCTCCATAACAAAAAATCCCCCATTGATCCATCCTTCATCTAGTTTTGACTTTTCTTTAAAATAACTCACTTTATTTCCTTTAAGTTTTATTGCTCCAAACCTGGCTGGTGGCCTTACCGCAGTAAGTGTTACTAGTTTTTTATTTTTTTTATGAAACTTTAGCAGTTTTTTTAAATTAACGTTTGATAAGCCATCTCCATAAGTTAACATAAATGTTTCTTTACCAACAATTTTCTTTAATCTTTTAAGCCTTCCTCCAGTCATTGTGTTTCTCCCTGTTTCTACAAGATGAATTTTCCAGTCAAAAAAATTTTTATTAAAAAAATTTTTGATTATTTTTCCTTTGTAGCCCAGAGCAATATAAAAATCCTTAAAACCATGCTTTGCATATAATTTCATAATATGAAAAATCATTGGTTTTCCAGCTATATCGATCATTGGTTTAGGAATTGTTTTTGTGTATTCGGACAATCTGGTTCCAAAACCGCCTGCTAAAATTATTACTTTTGTCATGAATTCTTTTTGTACAAATACATATAAATATCATTTTTTTCGTTATACTCACCAAAATGTAACAGGTGCCCCAATTCAGGATATTTATATATTAAATTAAAATTATTTTTATCAATTGGATATTCTGAGTTTAAATAACTGGATTTTCCATTTTCAAAATAATTTCTATTATTTTCGTGGTTAATATGAAAAAAATAATTAGTGGATAAACAAATATAATTTAAGTAATTTTTAGCTGCCTCTCGATCCATTTCACCTAAGCTATTTTTATTTATAAATAAATCAATCGCATTTTCTTTTAATTTATGTATTTCAAAAGATGGTAAAAAAATTAAATCATAATCATTATTAACACTAACATCATACTCGGACTCCCCATACAATAGTGCTTTTTTATTGGGCCAAGTTTTAATTAAATAATATGCTGCTAAACATAAAGTTTCTGGAAGATCAAAATCTATATAACAAAAATCCTTAGTATTTTTTAAAATGTAATAAGCTGATTTTCCATATCCTCCTCCAAGTTCGGCCAGTTTTGGTTTCTTTTTCTTCATAATAAGATTGTTTAAATTGGTACCATTAATTTCAGCTGAAAAACTACCTATCGTTACAAAGTTTTCATTTACAAATGCTCCTATCTGATTTCCATGCCTCGGCATATTTAATTCTGATGTTTTTTTTTTATAATTATAAAATTTATTCCAAATATTTAAATTATTATTAAAAATAACATTTTTTAAATATTTTCTTCTTATAAAATCACCTAAATTTCTTTTAATAAAAGTATTATGTTCTATCGCCAGATATTTATCATGATTTCCAAAATTTAATAAAAAAAATTTAAATTTATTAAAATCGTCATTTTTTAAACTATCTAAAATTATTCTATATCCATCGTTAAAAAAGTTTTGCCAAAATGATGAAGGCCTGTAAATGCTCGAAGCAAATTTTTCATCTTTTTTCATTTTTTTATAAGATTTAAAAATTCTTAAGCATAAATTTTCATCTATACTCTTTTCATCATTTTCTTTGGGGAAAGCTAATACTATTTTTTCAGTACTTTTGGGTTTTAAAAATGATTTTATGCCCTTAAAATATATATTTAGTTCATAGAAAATTTTTTTAAACAAAGTTTTTTCTTTAATTGCGTTTATTATTTTATCTATTAAATTATTTTTCATTTTTTTTTTTTTAATTTTTCAAATTTTTTTATTTGAATCAAAGAAAATTTTTTCATATTTTCTTTTTTATAAAATTTTTTATACCAATTTACTGTAAATTTTATTGTATTTTGAAAATCTAAAACTGGTCTCCAGTTTAACTCTTTTTTTGACTTATTAATATTTAGGGATAACAAATGGGCCTCTTTAAATGATTTTTTTTCTTTCGTAATTTTAATTTTATTTTTATCTTTCCATTCTCCTATAATAAAATTTACAAGCTCAATAACTGTTTTGCAGTTCTTCTTGTCTGGTCCAAAATTCCAATTTGGAATATAATTTTTTTTAAGTTTTTTGTTTAATATTAACTCTGCTAATCTCATATATCCATTCAATGGTTCAAGAACATGCTGCCATGGTCTTGTTGATGATGAGCTTCTTAAATAAAGTTTTTTTTTATTTTTTAACGCTTTTATTGTGTCTGGAACAATTCTATTAATTTTAAAGTCTCCTCCACCGATTACATTTCCTGCTCTTGCTGTAACGGTAGATAAAAATTTATTTTTTTTAAAATATGAATTGTAATAAGATTTAAATATTATTTCTGCCGATGCTTTTGAAGATGAATAGTTATCGTAACCTCCTAATTCATCACTTTCCTTATACCCTCTTACATATTCTTTGTTCAGGTAGCATTTGTCAGATGTAATATAAATTAAATTTTTTACTTTGTTTATTCTGCAAGCTTCTAAAATATTTGCACTTCCAATAATATTTGTATTAAACGTTAAAAGAGGTTTTGTATAACTGTAAGATACTACGGATTGTGCAGCTAAGTGAAAAATAAGATTAGGTTTTTCTTTTTTAACTATGTAATTAAATTTGCTAAAATTTGTTATATCTAAATAATACTGTTTAATATCTTTTTCCAGCTTTAGAGATTTAAAAATTATTGACCCCTTCTCAGGTTGCAAGCCTATTCCAACAACTTTTGCTCCTTTTTGGCTTAGCCATAAACATAACCAAGATCCTTTAAAACCTGTTGACCCGACAACTATTATTTTTTTATTTTTAAATATATTTTTCACTTAATTATAAAAAATTAACACTTAAAATGTATGATTATTAAAATTAGAATACTTAGACCATTCACCAATGTCGGTCCAACTATCCTCACTTACTGGAAAAACGCCCACAGAAAATCTTTTTTCTTTAATTTTTTTAATTAATGTATCCATATCTAAATATTTATTTTTTGGTATCAATTTAATTACATTTGGTTTCACTAAATACAGGCCGATATTTACTAAATGCTGTGTACTAGGCTTTTCAATTATTTTTTTAAGTTTACCTTTTTTATCTATAACGCAAGAACCATAAGGAAATTCATGATGTTTAGATGCAACTACTATTGTAAAATCATATTTATTTTTTTTGTGGTAATCATAGAACTTAGATAAATTAAATTTACAAATAGTATCACAGTTGCTTACAATAAAATCAGAGACAACTTTTTTTTCTATCAGTTTTAGGGCACCAGCCGTACCTAAAGGGTTTTTTTCTTCTACAAAACTTAGATTTTTAAATTTTCTTTCTTTAAAATAAGATCTGATTAAATCTTTTTTGTAATTTAAACTGATAATAAATTTATTTACACCATAGCTTTTAAAATTTTGAATTATATGTTCAACTGCAGGTATCTCACCAAGCGGGATTAGAGCTTTTGGAAAAACGTCTGTAAAAGGTTTTAATCTGGTGCCTTTTCCTCCCGCCATAATGATCAAAGGTACTTTTTTTAAATCATCATTATAAATCTTTTTTTTTTGTTCGAGCTTACTTAATGTAAGCAAATCTACTACACATTTTTTTTTATTTAAAATTGGTATAACGTCTATATTATCTTTTTTTTTATGTTCAATAATTTTAAAAATTTGAAAGTCTTTTAAATTTTTAAATTTTTGTAGAGTTATAAAATATGGTTTTTTTTGTACATATTTTTTAATTTTAGAGTTTATATTAGCTCCATCAAGAATAGCTCTTCTAATGTCTCCGTCGTTTAGAGTGCCGATTAATTCATTTTTTTTGTTAGCTATGATAAGACATTTCTCTTTTACTTTTTCTAACCTTAGTAATGATTCTTTAATGGAAATTGATGGTTCTATAATTAAATTTTTCATTTAATGCCTATAAATTTTTTTCTTAATAATTTGTCATTTGCTTTTAAATTTAAAATTATATTTGCGACTCTTTTTATGGTTATATTACTTTCATAAGGATTTGTTAAATTTCTAATTTTATTATTAAATTTTTTTGTTAAAGCTAATTTAATTCCTCTAATAATATCATTAGAACTGTAACCAGTATTTATTACATTTTTAGGCATATATTTTCCATTTTGTCTTGTCCCTATATTTATAGCGGGTTTATTAAAAGAAGCAGCTTCAACTATTCCACTAGAGGAATTGCCGATTAATGCAGAAGAATTTCTAATTAGATTGGAGTATAAAGTAGATCCTGCATTTTTTATAATTTTATACTTTTTTTTATTTTTAAAATTTTTATTTATATATTTTATAATTTTTTCATATCCTGGGTCTGCATTTGGATATGTAAAAATTATATTCATCTTTGTTTTTTTAATAGCCTTAACAAATGATTTAATCTGATAATCTAATTTATCTAACTCTAATGTTACCGGGTGATATGTTGCAAGTAAATATGGAGAGGAAAAATCAAATTTTTGTTCCTTTTCTAATTTATTTATTTTAACTTTTTTCAATTTTTTTAAATATTTCAATTCATGTATACCAATTTTTTTAATTCTCCAACTTTCCTCACCTAATTGAATTAACCTATTTTTATAATTTTCTATTGCTACAAAATGAAAATGGCTCATTTTTGTTATAGCGTGTCTCACAAGTTCATCTATTGCTCCCTCTGTAACTGCTCCACCAAAAAAGTGAATTACTGGTAAATTAAATGGTGCTGCAGCTATTGGCCCAATCAACATTTCGTATCTGTCACCCAAAACAATCAATAAATCAGGCTTCTGTTTTTTAATTTCTTTAGACAAAAATAATAGATCTTTAGAAAAGCTGCTAGTAATAGATCCTTCCATGAAATTTCCTTTAATATCATTTTTAGCATGTCTTCCTTTTAAAATTTTAAATTGTTTATTAACAAAATTTATTGTTTTACCAAATACTTTATCTTGATGAGCTTTTGTTAAAAATAAAAAAAGTTTTACTTTTTTATATTTATTAAGTTCGTTAATGATGGGGTAATACCTGTCGTAATCAGATCTACCAACGGATAAAACAAATATTTTTTTCATATATTTTTTAAATACCATCTTGCAGTTTTTTCTAATCCTTCTCGTAAATTAGTAAATTTTTTAAACTTAGAAAATTTTATTGTTTTTTTCATATCAGGAACTCTTCTAACTGGAGATCCTGGCGTAATAGGACCTTTTTTTATTTTTGATTTGTTATAAACAATTTTTTTTATTTTTTTAGCCACATTAAGTATAGATATTTCTTCTTTCATATTACCAATATTAAAAATTTCTTTGTTAATTTTTGAATCAATTGAAATTTTTACTATTTGTGCTATAGCATCATTTATATAGCAAAAGGCTCTTTTGTGATTAGGAGAATAGACAACAGTATTTCTTTTTACCTTTCTTTTCTCTAATAGCATTTTTTTAATTAATTCTGGTATTACGTGGCTAAACCCCATTCTTGGTCCATAAATATTGTGTGGTCGAAAAATAATATAATTAAAACCTGATAGCTGAGTTAATTTTTCATTAAAAATTTTTGATAAAAAATATGAATCGCGATCAATTATTTTATTCTCTATTAAAATATTGTTATTTTCATTCAAAGGAAACTTGACAGATTTATTTTTAATTATTGTTGAATAAACTTCGCTAGTAGAAAAAGTAATAAGTTTAGCAGGGTTTCGTAAAGAGGCATTCATTAATATAATATTTTTTAATGAAATAATGTTATTTAAAAAAGACCCATAAGAATTTCTGTTAATATTTTTTACTCCAACAGATCCTGCTAAATGAAAAATATGAGTAATTTTTTTTGGCTTAAATGAAATTTTTTTTCTCAAATCTACTTTGTGAAAAGAAACATTTTTTCTTTTTAAGAGTAGTTTAAATTCTTTATCATGCTTTCCTCTGGATAGATTATCAAAAATAATTACATTGTAATATTTTTCTGACAAATACTTTGCTAAAGCTAAACCTATAAATCCAGCTCCACCCGTAATCAAAATATTTTTTTTAGTTGCCACCTAAAAACTCCACTTTAAATTTATTTTTTATCATATATTTTATTTGTGATTTGCTAAGAACACGATTTAAATCAAGATATGTTGGTTTTTTTGAAATCTTTTTCATTTCTATCTTTTTATAAAAACCATGTTTTACACAAAACAAAACTAAATCAAATTTTTTTAAATTTGGCATTTTATTAGTTATAGAGTGTTTTTTATTATCCGATAGATTGGTTATGGGATCATGAAAATAAAATTTTATATTATTTTTTTTTAAAAAATTTGAAAAGAAAATTGATGGGCTACTTCTAGTGTCTGCTACATCTTCTTTGTAAGCGGCCCCCAATAAAATAATCTTTTTATTTTTGAAATTTTTTATTTTCTCTTTAATAAACTCAATTGAGGTAAAAACCATTTTTTTATTTATTTTCATTGATATGTTTGTAATTGGGAAATTAAATTTCTTTTTGAAAATATATTTTCCTGAAAAATTTATAAAATCAGGGTCTTTTGTCAGGCAATATCCTCCTACTCCAAGACCCGGACGCATTATATTATTATGTGTAGATCTAAACTTAATGGCATCAATAATTTTATTTAGATTTAAATTCGTTTTTAACGAAAATTTTGTCCATTCATCTATGAATGCAATATTTACTGCTCTATAAGAATTTTCCAGTATCTTTGCCGCCTCACAATCAATCAAACTATTAAATTCAAAAAGAGGAAACTTTTTGTAATTAATATATTTTTTTAAAAAATTTTTGCACACTAAACTTGAAGGCTTATTCATGCCAGCGTAACATCTGTTGTTATTAACAATTGAACTCATATAATCTTTTCCTGGCATTACACGTTCATAAGAGTAACTAAGGTATATATCATTTAATTTCATTCCTCTTTTTTTTAATGTTTTTTTTAAAGTAGGAATAACAACATTATCGCAGGTGCCGGGTGGTACTGTTGTTTCCATTAATATCATCGATTTTTTCTTTATAAATGTTGCGATTTGTTTAAACAGATTTCTTAATTCATTAAATTTTTTTGCACTATTATTGTTATTAAAATCAAAACTAATACTTATTATTATTATATCTGAATTTGAAACAGTTTTTATTTTGTTCGAAAAATTAATTTTTTTCTTAGATATAATATTTTTTAAAATTTTATTTAAATTTTTATCTTCATAACTAATT
>Ga0310344_10002317_pt1 | contig 14341 bp, 16 predicted proteins | sample HC15DNA20200_MG_FD_203801 | JGI IMG/M metagenome (GOLD analysis project Ga0310344, IMG submission 203801) | Marine microbial communities from station ALOHA, North Pacific Subtropical Gyre - HC15-DNA-20-200_MG | ecosystem: Environmental > Aquatic > Marine > Oceanic | place: Pacific Ocean: North... | reverse complement strand
TTTTAGACTTATTGTGTATTACATCAATTAAATCGCACATTTCACTAATTTTATGCAACATAATTTCTCCTAGTTACTTTTAGTTTACGATATTCTACAATTAATGTCAACAATTATTTTAACCAAAAGTTAATGAATTCTAAATCCAATTCGGCCGTTCATTCTAGTTTGCGAACTATTACTCCATAACTCTATGTTGCCACCAATTTTAGCTGGCCATAGTACTCTGAACGACATTCCTCTACCTTTTTTTGCTTTCCCTTTACCAGCTGATACACTTGTAAATATCTGCATAAAATTATAACCAAGTATTTCTTTTGCCATCGGTTCAAATTTCGGAAATGCTCCGTGTTTATTAATGCCAGCTATAATTTGTCTTGTGCATTCCATTATAAAATCGCCAACATTTGATTGAATCATATATGGTTCTTTTCCTACTCCTGGTATCTCTTTTTTGTCTGCTTTGTCTTGCCTTTGTACTACATAAGGCTGTAAGCGTTCTGGAAATTCCTTAATATAGTTTTGTCCTACATTTTCTTTTCTAAACTTAGACTCTTGACTAAATGCAGTATTAAACCAAGTAATTTCGTTGTCACTTAATGGAAGTATTGCTTTAAGTTCTTTATCTTGAATAGCTTTTTGATGTAGTTGGTGCATTAAATTTATAGCTCTTAATGTACCAGTAATCTGAGCATTACTACCTTTTGCTACTTCTTGAATTGCTTTTAGAAATTGTATAGCACCACTTCCTGCAAATTTTTCGTTATTCTCAATTTCGTTAGTTATTTTTAAATTTGCTAAACTTGGAGCCGCTCCTGTAGTACCACCTTTACTAGATATCTTCATATGCGTTGCACCACTTGGGGCTTTAATATAACCAAAACTATCTGCTAATGGAGTATTTTGTGCAGATGGAAAATAATATGATAATTGTTTCATATCAGTAGCATCTAAAAATTGTAAAAAAGCATCTTTATTAGGGAAATCACCTAGGTCATGAACAAGTCCTGCTATGCCTAGATATTCACCTGCATAGTCTTGTATAAAACTTCTTATTTTTTTATTTTTTTTATCAAATACTTCTTCAGTAATTGGAACTGGATATTCTCTAGACGAAATTGCTTTTGCAATATCAACAATCCATGCACCGTGCGGTTGTGCTTCTTTACTATTCAATAAGGGATTGTTGATTAATACATTTACTAAATCGTTACCAGGAATACCTTTTTCGCTAATAAGCTCTTCTGCTGATTTAACTGCTTTAGCTTCTGCTTCTGCATCACCTTCTTCACCGTGTAAATCTAAATGTGCTGTTTTACCTTTAATATATTCTTTTCCTGCTTCTGAGTCATCTTGATCCCAGGCTTTAGCTTGGCCACCTGTAAATGGCTCATTAGTTTTTGCTATTTGCGATAGCTTTAAGTTTGCTATTTGGCCTTTATCGTCACCTGGAGCAAATACTGTACCGTTTATTGTTCCTGGGTTTGGGGACCCCTCAGGGTTAGTCTTTGACTGTGGATTTCCTGCATACTGTTTCCACGCCTCTGCTTGTCCTGGGCTTGGTACAAATTTATGTCCATCTATAGTTGTAAATGGTTTTTGTGTATCTAGAAAATCTAAAAAGTTAGGTAATCGAGTTTTTTCATATTGTTCCCCGGCAATTTTACCCCAAGAAATCCCTGTAGCTTCAATCAGAGTTGTTTTAAATTCAAAAAATCGCATAGTACTACTATTTATACTATTTTAGGAAACAGCATATCTGTACAAAACTTTTGTACATCAGCTTCATTAAGTCCTAAACTAGTCATTACACGTGGAGTATGGGGATTTTGTTGCTGATTTTCACAGTAATAGTTCTGTGATGCTATAGTCATCTCACGTTCACCCATACCTGTATATTCACCTATACTTTCAAAGTAAACTTTTAAGTTGTTTACTGCTAGATCTATTATAGCTGTAGCTTCTTCGTCTGTTTTAACGTTACCTGCGGCAATAAAACTATCTGTAAAAATGTTTAATGCCCATTGGGGTAATTCGCGTCTTTTACTAGGAATAAAATCTTTAACTTCATGTTCAAACCATTCAATTAACGGATGACTGTCGCCACCTGAAGAAGCTGAAAAATCATGAAAGGCACCAGTCATTTTGTTCTCACCCGATATAACATCAAATCCGTATATAGGCCCGTCGTTGTTTAATACAGGAAAACAGCATACGTGCATCATCCAAAGACCTTTTGATTCACGTGCATCTACTACATCTATATGAGCCCTACGTACATTATCATTAGCCCAAACTCTATTAATCCAGCCTCCGTCAGGTTGATTAAAATGATCCATTCCTGGCTCTTCTATTTCTTTGCACTCTTTATCAAAAATATTAATAATATCTTTTTGACTTTGTATTAGTTTATCCCATAGCATACTCATATTAAAAATCCCAATAAAAATATTGTGTTCCTATTCGAGGAACTTTTGTTACATATTCACCGTCTATTACAACACCACTTTCACTACTTGTAGGCCCATCATAAAATTCTCCATTCATATGGAGTGTGTTATCAACTGTTATAATAGGACAACATTGATGACTTGCCATTCGTAAATGAGCATTGTGCCAATCGTTATATAATTTATCTCTAACATTTCCTCTAGCACCATTTGAACTATGAATTAAAACATCTGCATCGTGTGATGTAGCTATATGGACTATACTTTTAGTACCATGAGGCCACATATCATTACATATTAATCCAACTGCTTTTAAGTGTTCTCGTCCTGTTTTAGAATCGCCTATTAGAGTATGTACTAGAATGCCTTCATTTAAATCGTGTCCTAAAAATGTTTCGTCAGGTAGAACAAGATGTGTTTTATTTGTTGCACCTATAAACATACCTTCTCTATTATAAAATCTAATTTGATTTCTTCTAATAGATCCACGGGCTTCATCTTCAGCCCATAATGTTCCTAGACATAATCCTAATGTACTATTCTTAGCATATTCTTCAATTTCATGAAGTGCTTCTTTTGTAGCGTCTACATTAAATTCTGGAAAGTATCCACTTAACGAACCTTCAGGTGTTACAAGAAAATCACACTCATTGTCTGTTGCCCAGTCAATTGCGTGTTTTATAGTTTTCACGTTTTGTTCGACATCTTTAGAGACAGGTATTTGTGCTCCAGCTATTCTCATCTATGTGACCATTCTCTATTTGTTATTCCTGGATATGAGTCGTTAACTTCTTTATCTTTTACTGAAGTAATCTGTGATAAAGCATCTTCTTTACTTATATCATGGGTTTTTGTTCCGATTCCAGATGCGTATGCCCATAGCTTCCAATTATATTCATGATAAAGTCCGTTTTCTCTAGGGTAGAATTGTTCTTTATAAGTATGCGTTGCAGTTAGTTTAAATCCTCTAATATAATCATATAACGATTGCGTAGAATCATATTTCTTTTCAACTAATTTCCAGAAAGGTCCTGTTCGTGGGTTATTAAAGTAATGTAATCCTATAAAGTCTATTGTGTTTTGATAAACAAATGCAAGTCTTTCGTTATATAGATTCATATGTTCTGGTGTATACTCTCCATTAGCTATACATCCTGCAAGGGGAGCCATACAATTAATCATTAGAGCTAATCCAGATGATTCTAATGGTTCAACAAATCCACTAGATAATCCTACAGGTATAACATTGGCTCTCCAATTTTTTGCATTGTATCCTGGTGTAAAATCTATATGATTAAATTCGCCTGTTCTTAGTCTATCTTTGCCCCAATATTCTACAAAGGCATCTTCGGCATCTTGTTTTGACGTAATACTACTGTTATAACATAACCCACTACCTATTCTATCTTTAATAGGAGTTTTCCATATCCAGCCTAAGTCGTGAGCAACAGCATCTACGTATGGATGTTGAGATTCATTATCATCTTTGTAATTAATTTGACTAGCAACTGCTGAATTAACAAATAGCATATCCCCAGGAGTTGTCCAATCATTTCCTGGTATTGCATTTGATAATACTTTTTTAAATCCAGTACAATCTAAAAACAAGTCAGCCTGAATAGTACTTCCATCTTTTAATAGTAAACGCTCGATATACTTACAATTCCATTCTGAACTACCATCTTTAACAATAGGTTTGTCTATATCTTTTTTAATATGTGTTAGATGTGGGTACTTATTTTTACACCATTTGCTTAAAAAGTTTGCTAATTTTATTGCATCTAGATTATAAGCTACGCCATGTGGGTTTGGACTGTTACTATCTAATGCGGCCGATGACGGAATCTTTTGGTCTTCTATAGAAATTTCCCACCAAGCTGAACACGACGAATAAAAGTTTGGTTTCGGAACTTCGGCTCTAATACATAAATCAATTAAATCAAAATGATTATTATTAGCTTTAACCATAGGAACTAAAAAAGGTGCCCAAATATCTAAACTATCATCAAACCAGTTACTAAACTTTGTGCCTAATTTAATAGTAGCATCACATTCTTTTGTCCATAGCTCAAAAGGAATGTTACAATATTCGGTAAGAAATTTATCAAATCCTAATAATGTTGCTTCGCCTACTCCAATGATCGGGATGTTAGGACTTTCTACTAAGGTGATATTTACATCAGGGGTGTCTTTATTGCTAAAAATATTTAAAAGGTGTGCCGCGGCAAGCCAACCTGCAGATCCTCCACCAGCTATACAAATTGATTTAACTTGATGGGTTGACATAGGGCATCATCTCTCGAAATGTTTGAGTAGCAAATTCAAAACAAATTTTCGATTCTTCAGCCATGTCATCTGTTAGCCGTTCACGTATTTTTGCTTTTAAAGTATCCGGATCTTCAAATTGATATAAACGGCCCTCGCCAGGTACTTTTTTTGCTATCATCCGCCCTCCACTTAAATCTCCCATATGACGTGTATATACGTGTGCAAATAATTTTACTTTATCATCAGCAATATTACGGATATGATCTAAGTATTGTTTTGTAACATCTAAATACGGGGCTCTATCGCTACTAGTCCATAACTCACGAAAGTCTTCGTGTATCTTTGGTGCCCTACGTATGTCAGGTAATCCATTTAAAAGTCCTTTAGCCATTGCAGTAGCTTCTAGAACATCGTACATGGGGTGTAAATTTGCTAAAAAGGTTGCATAAACTTCAGGATCAATACTACCTGACATTAATACTTCTACAAATACCTGTCGTTCTGCGTTTTGGTGTACTTCTTTAGTTAATTCTCGTAAACTCATTGCTTCTCCACTTTAATTTGTAGAGGAAATCCATGTGTACGACTTAAATTAGTAGCTTCAACACCCTTCTGTTCTGCAATTTCGTAAGTATATACACCTACAACCGCAGAGCCTTCTTCATGGATCTTAATTGTAAGATCACGTGCAGTAGTATCAGAATGTTTAAAGATTTGAACGAGCACATCGATAACAAATTCCATTGGAGTTTGGTTATCATTTAAGAAAATAACTTTGTACAAGTCAGGCTCGGTAATCTTTTGCTTAATTTTTTCGTCAATCTCTACGTCCATAACATTACTTATCATTTAACGTCTCCTGATACGTATTTTAGTGACTATTACTTCTTATCTACTTCTTCAAATTCAGCATCAACAACATTGTCGTCTTTTTTATCCTCTGTTGCTGGTTCTTCCTTTGTTTCTTGTTGACTTTTGTATATAGCTTCACCAAGCTTCATAGATGCTTGACTTAGATCCTGTGTTTTTTGTTTAATTACTTCAACATCAGAACCGTCTTTTAATGCCGTCTGTAAGCTACTTAGAGCCGTCTGTATAGCTTCTTTGTCCTCTGCTGTTACTTTGTCACCATGTTCTTCAAGTGATTTTTCTGTAGCATGAACTAGTCCGTCTGCACTATTACGAGCATCTACTTCTTCACGTTTCTTTTTATCAGCATCTTTATTAGCTTCTGCTTCTTTAACCATTGTATCAATTTCAGCATCACTTAATCCGCCTGATGCTTGAATTTGGATAGATTGTTCTTTACCAGTTCCTTTATCTTTAGCTGAAACTTTAACAATACCATTTGCATCAATATCAAAAGTAACTTCAATTTGTGGTACTCCTCTAGGTGCTGGCGGAATTCCTACTAGATCAAAGTTTCCTAATAGTTTATTATCTGCGGCCATTTCACGTTCACCTTGTACAACTTTAATTGTAACTGCCGATTGATTGTTGTCAGCAGTAGAAAACGTTTGACTTTTCTTTGTAGGTATTGTTGTGTTTTTATCAATAAGTTTTGTTGCTACGCCACCTAGTGTTTCAATACCAAGTGATAAAGGTGTTACATCTAATAGTAATACATCTTTAACATCACCTTGTAATACACCAGCCTGAATCGCGGCACCTATTGCTACAACTTCGTCCGGATTAACTCCTTTATGCGGTTCTTTACCAAAGAAGTTTTTAACTGTTTCCTGAACTTTAGGCATTCTAGTCATTCCGCCAACAAGTACTACTTCGTCTATCTCATTAGCTTTAAAGCCTGAATCCTTTAGTGCAGTTTTACAAGGAGCAAGTGTTCGTGCAATTAGTTTTTCAACTAATGCTTCGTATTTTGCTCTTGTAATTTTTATGTTTAAGTGTTTAGGTCCTGTTTTATCAGCAGTAATAAAAGGTAAATTAACTTCTGTTTCTGTAGTAGATGAAAGTTCAATCTTAGCCTTTTCTGCCGCTTCTTTTAATCGTTGAACAACAAGTTTGTCGTTCATTAAATCAACACCTTGATCTTTCTTAAATTCACTTGCAATATAGTCTATTAAAACTTTATCAAAGTCTTCACCTCCTAATGATGTATCACCATTAGTTGCTTTCACTTCAAATACACTATCGCCAGTTTCTAAGATAGATACGTCAAACGTACCACCACCTAAGTCGTATACAGCAATCTTTTGGGCTTCTTTTTTATCTAATCCATAAGCAAGTGCCGCCGCCGTAGGTTCGTTTACAATACGTTCAACTTCAAGTCCAGCTATTTTTCCTGCATCTTTAGTTGCTTGTCTTTGTGCATCATTAAAGTAAGCAGGTACTGTAATAACTGCTTTAGTAACTTCTTGTCCTAAATACTTTTCTGCTGTTTCTTTCATTTTTTGTAAAGTGTAAGCAGAAATTTGTGATGGTGAATATTTCTTTCCTTTTGATTCAATCCATGCATCACCTTTATTATCTACAATCTTAACTGGAGAAGTTTGAATATCTTCTTTAAGTGCAGAATCATTATATCTTCTACCTATTAATCTTTTAATAGCAAAGATTGTATTTTCTGGATTTGTTACTGATTGTCGTTTGGCTGGTGCTCCAACCAAAGTGTCTTTATCATCGAAGGATACAACAGATGGTGTTGTTCTTGTTCCTTCTGCGTTTTCAACAACTTTAGCATCGCCGCCTTGCATAAGTGCAACACACGAATTAGTTGTTCCAAGGTCTATTCCAATAATTTTACTCATATTTTATACTCCCGTTGTTAGTCAATGAGAGTGACGTCCTGATATTAAACCAAGACGCCACTATCAATCTCACTTATTTTATAGTGATTGTTCTTGGTTTTTTAGATTCTGGAATTATACGTTCTAAAGAGATACGTAAAAGTCCATCTCTCAACTCAGCGCCTTTAACTTCTACATCGTCAGAAATTGTAAAGCTCTTAGAAAAGAACCTTTTAGAAATTCCTCTGTGTAGGACACCGTCATTAGCGTCATCAGTTTTAGCTTCTTGAATTGACTTAACTGTTAACATACCATCTTCGTATGTTACGTCAATATCCTTTTTGCTAAATCCTGCTAAAGCCAATTCAACATCGTAGGTGTAATCACCTGTTTTAACGATATTGTATGGTGGATAGTTAGTAGCCGCACCATTGAAGAAATGATCGTCATTGAACATTCTTTCGAAATGATCAAATACGTTATCAAAACCAATTGTAACGGGTCTTAGTTGATTAAAAATTGATAGGGGTGTTAATTGTCTAGTCATCGCTTTCCTCCTTTTGTTAAGCAAGTTAAGTGTAAAAGTCCCTCTATCGGCAACTCTTACAACATTAGTATTTATCATACTAGTGTATAATATAAGCACTTTTAGGTAAAAATGCAAGTATTTTGTTAACCAAAACTAATGGTATTGGTTGAATACAGTATTCACCTGATTATTGCAACGTACGAAAGTAGTACATTTTGGCATATCTTTTATACGTCTAGCACCTATATATGTACAAGCACTACGTACACCACCTAGTATTTCAGTAATAGTAGCATTTACTGGTCCTTTGTGTGGCAGGGTAACAACTTTGCCTTCTGCACCTCTGTACCCATCTTTACGAGCACCGTGAACTTCCATAGCACGATCTGAACTCATACCGTAGAATTCAACTTGCCCGTTATCTATTTTGCCTTCTGATTCATCATGGCCTGCTAACATTCCGCCTAGCATAACAAAGTGAGCACCAGCACCAAAGGCTTTAGCAACATCTCCAGGATATACACATCCTCCATCAGCAATAACGTGTCCACCTATACCATTGGCCGCATCTGCACATTCCATTACTCCTGATAGCTGTGGAACTCCTACGCCAGTCATTAATCTTGTTGTGCATACTGATCCTGGACCAATACCACACTTAACAATATCTGCTCCACGTAATATAAGTTCTTCAGTCATTTCTGCTGTTATTACATTACCAGCAATTAATGTCTTGTCAGGCCATCTGTCTCTAATACTTTCTACAAAGTCGCCAAAGTTTTCATGATACCCATTTGCAACATCTACGCAAATAAAAGGTATGTCTGGATACTTGTCTAGTACTGTAGACATTGTAACAAAGTCTAATGAGTTTTTATCCCATATTGCTCCTGTTCCAGCACATACACTTGTATAGCCAAGTTCTAGTCCTGAATTCACAGCTTCTTTCCAGTCATCAACTGAATAATGCTTTCTAATAATTGTTAGCATTTTCTGTTGTTGAAATACTTTAGCCATAGAAAATGTGCCGACGCCATCCATATTAGATGCCATAACAGGAATACCTGTCCACGTTCGACCACTATTATGGAATTTAAATGTTCTCATTAAGTCAACATCTTTACGACTTGTTAACTTACTCCGTTTTGGTTTAAACAAAACATCTTTATAATCTAATTTAATCTCTTCTTCGATTCTCATCGATTAACTCCATGATTAAAATCCATATTCTTCCAATCTTCGTTTCAACTTTAGTTGTTCCCTAGCTCTACCAGCCGCTTTAGCTTTTTTACGTTTATCACTGGGTTTTTCATAATACTGCTTTTCTTTATAATCTACAAGAATACCATCATCGGCAACCTTCTTTTTCAGTTTTCTGATTGCCTTGTCAATGTTACCATTTTTAACAATTACTTGTAGACCTTTAGGTCTGTGGTCGCTCGTTTGCAAAGTAATTTACTCCTTCTGCAAATTGCTTGACATCATATATTCTTTTGTTATTAATTACATTATACGGCATTTGCATATCTTTTGTCAAGTAGTAAGTTTTATCAAAACTTAAAAGATATCCAACTAACCAAGTCAAGTCTTTAGTATTGTCAATATCAACAATAACATAATTAACTATATGACTAACTTCAACGCACCATTCAATCATATCTACATCATTAATAGGAGTAGATTCTTCCATTAAGTATAGATTAACAGTTTTTTGAATGTGTTTAAAGATGTCATTGAATTGAGATTTAATTGTGTCGCTAGGATTAACTAAAAGAAAACTTAATTCCTTTGTGAATAGTTTATCAGGCGGTGTAATTAAATTAATTACTGGTGTTGACATAGTGTAACTACTTATTAGTGTTTATTTTGTTCCAAACAGATTCTTGGTTCTGTTCGGCATTTTGAATATAATTTTCCGGTTCAATTACTTCTGTGTAGTAGTCTCGTCTTCCGGTGCTTCTTTCGTTTCTTTTAGAAGTTGTTTGTTGCTCACTTTTGTGAAGTAATTGGTGCTTCGGAAGTTTTTTTTTTGATCTTCTGCTTCTGCCGCCTCGTTAGCACTATCGATAAATTCGTTCCATTTATCTACGTTATCAATTTCTTCCATAGCTTCGTCTAGTTCAGTTATGGGCTCTAACTCATCTTGCATTTTTTCAGATTCAGTTTGTTTTTTAACCTTCATATCTCTGTAATCTTTTTCCCAAGGAAATTCATTAATTTTGCCAACAGCATAAGCTACTTTCTGTGTTTTAATTTGTTCCTTTGGATTGTCAGACTTCCATTGAGCTTTAGCTTTTTTCCATTCTTCATCTTCTTCGTCTAATTTTTTAAGTTCGTCTTCGGATAATTTAGGTTTGTCTTCAGCATCGAAATCAAGTTCCATTTGTCTTGGGTCAGGTTCTTCTGCAGGTTCTTGTAAATCAAGTTCCATTTGTTCTGGCTGTTTATTCATTACACTTTCAATAAATTTTTCAGCTTGTTTTTCTGCTTCTTCTTTAGTAATATCTGCATTACGGTATTCTTCTTCCTCAGTCATAGGAGTCATATCTTCTTCTACTTCTTCTTCTACTTCTTCTTCGGGAGCCGGTGTTGGTGGCTCAGGATCGTCCTCGGGATCGTCCTTTGGGCCTGAGTCTTCAGGTGGTACAAAAGGACTAGGACCAATGCCGCCCCAATCAGTATGACGTCTATACATAAATGAATATTGACTTGCTATTAATAGTAAGACTGCTAATGGATCAAAAACAAATATAATTATAATAATAACCCAACGAACAGCTCTTTCTAATAGGTTTGCATCTGCTTCTTGTCCGTAAATAAATTCAGCAATATATTTAATTGGCCCAACGTCTGCTTCTAGTTGTCTATATGTTTTCTCAAATACTGCTTTTTCTTCTCGTATTCCATCAGCAACTATAGTTTCTGCATCAATAAATTTTTCTAGTTCGTCTACACGTTTATCAATATCTTGTGTTTTAACATTTGCTTGATTACGTAATCCTGCTATACGAGTTTCGATATCTTTAACTGAAGGACCAAATGTTGTTTCTATTTGTTCTAATTTTTTAGCTAGGTTTTGTTTTACAACTAAAATTTGTGCATCAATCTTGTCTACTTTTTCTGCTAGACGTTTATTAATAGCACGAATTTCTCTTTGTGCCGCACTTGCTACAGACAATTCATTCTTTTTAGCTTCTTCTGTTGCTTCTTCTAATTTTTTAGAACCTCCAAATGATTCTTCAAATTTCTTTTGTGCCGCGGCAATATCTGCTTCTTTACGTTCTTTTGCTTGATTTAAACGATCAGTTTGTAATTTAATTTCTCTATCAGCATTTGCTATTGCTGAATCTTTTTCTTTAATTAATACATCAATATCGCTATTTGCTTGATCGTTAGCAGTTTTCTTTTCTGCGTTAATACGTTCATATACTTTGTTTAATGCTATTTGTTCTTTTTCAACTAGTGTATCTACTCTAACATCATCGCCTTTTAATAGGCGATCCATTTCATTTTCCCAACGTTCGATTTTAGCATTCGAACGTATCATCTTTTCATCTAATGTTTCTATACTAGCAGATTGTTCAATGCTTAAACTTGTTTGTTCTATATGGGCTTTAGATAGATAGCCAAAAATACCCATAGACGTAATAAACATTAATACGACTACGGCAATAGAAAGGTATGTTTTAAGCCACCAGACTGCACGATTCCAATTACGGTGTAACCAAACGGCTGTTACTAATTTACCGACCTCTAAAGATACACCCATAATAATAATGGGAATAACTGCGGCCGCAAAAATTGCCGCCAACCCGGCGACACTATAATAGATTGCTACTGCACTAATGGTTATTGCAGAAAGGAATGTTAAAATTGCTAAGAACATCTAGTCTCCCTATATTACTAGGGAGTTCATTCTCCCTGATACTATATTTATCGGGAGCGATCTCAGTCGTAATATAGTTAGATTATCAATATCGTATAAAACGCCACCCTTGATGGCCGGTTTCTCTACAAGCTGTTTCTTTAAAATCACGCATTTTACCTTTATAATTTAATCTGGATACTACTATTCTGCAATATCCACTACCTTGTGGATATGTAGATAATACTAAAACAGTACCATTAGTTCCAGTATCGTTATTATACCAGCTAGTAGTTTCGCCGTTCTCTATATTATCTAAAGCGAAGTACATAGCCTGTTCTTGTGCTTGTCTGTCTTCATCTGGTAATCTATACCAATGCCATTTAGTAAAGTTAACAATAACACTTACATAACTGTCATTAGGTTGGTATGTAGATTGGACACTAGAAGTCGTACTAGTGCTATTTGTATATGATGTAAGTTTCTCCCCAGTTGAACTACAGGCAGTAAGAAAACTAATAAGGAGACTTAACAATATACCATCGCGAAGTTTCATAGCTATCTCCCTTAAATAAACAAGCATAACCTTTCCGTTTTACTTGTCGTCCACCCAAATTTATGTAATACCAATGTTCTTGACATTGTGAGCCAAGACCCATTTTAGGTGGCATTAGTTTTTTGACATTATCGTCGTTACACTCTGTTACTTTGATTTCTTTAAGCACACCATCTTGCTCAACCATAGTTTTAGTAGTTGTACAATATTGATGGCCTGCCTCCTGCAAGGTGAGTTTTTGTTTACCTGCACAAGCACTCACTAACACACAGGCTCCAATAATCAGAAGTGTTTTGTAAAATGGTTTAACCATTTTTATACTCCTTGTGTATTATAACTGCTTTGCAGATTTCTCAATACTTTTGGTATCTACTTTATTTGCTTTAGCTTTAGCTTCAGATACCAAAGAATCAATAATACTCTTCTCAACTTTAACCATTACAAAGTAATGATATACACCATTTCTTTTGTATAGGTAACCTTCAGTTTGAGAATAGTGTCTAACCGCGGTGTCAGTTATCTTATTAACAATAAGCAATTGACTTTGGGTTGAACTTGATAGCGAGTCTTCACTACCAGCATCATTGTATTCGATTGTAGTTCGCTTATTAACTTCGCCATTAATTCGATCAGCAATTTTAGTTTTTGCTATTTGAGTAGCTTTGTCATAAGCCGCTTCTTTAAATCCACTTACAGAACCACCACAAGCATAGTAGTAGTCTTTACTCCACCAAAACCAGCCTTCTGATCCGGTGTCTTCACAATTCATGTACCAAGTTGGTACAACGTCTTTTTCACGCTCAACAATTTGAGTCGTAGTTGTACACGCAGACATCATTAGTGCAATAGCACTTATAATTCCTAGTGTTTTTAAGTTGCCTTTCATTTTAGCCTCCGAAAGTATAGTTCATTATGCCTATAGTATAACAAAACAGATCAATAATGTCAAGTTTATTTTGTATCTATTTTGAATTGATATTGCCAAAAAGTTTTTACACCTTTTTTCCAGCAGTTTTTAAATCTTTTTTGGAAACAACCATATATGGTCCTTTATTATATGCAGGAACTATTGTATATTGTTTACTAATTTGGATACGTTCTTGTTCTTGTTTCCAATTTCTTGTTCCGCCATCGATATTGGGTTTGGCAGAAGTGGAAGGAATCGAACCCTCACTTTCGGTTTTGGAGACCGACGTGCTAACCGTTGACACTACACTCCCAGGGGTATAGGTCTTTACGGGATACCGTTTCTTAATTGGTTTGTAAACACCGCGAATATAATCGATATATTCGTTTAAGGTCATTGTATCCGTATTCAACCTTTTCAAAAGTTTGTTGTGTTTACGCCAACCAGGTTCGTAGTACGAATCGGGCTTCCTTTTCGTTTTACGTTTTTTGGTATTTAGGCTAGTGAGCCCATTAACTAAATGCATTGTCATAATAGAACTACTATAACAAATAAGATCTAAATTGTCAAGTATTAATTTTGTCGATAGAATAAATGCATACCAATTCGTCCTTTTTTCTCAAAACGTCGATTCCATTCTGGATGAACGTATGGTGCATGATAATGAGTTGAGTTGTCGCTAATTCCACGTAGGTATCCATGAGTAACCATTTTATATGCTAGTTCTTGAATCTTACGCCAGTTTTCTCCATCTTTGTTAAGAATGTTATCTGGCTTGCCATCACACCACCAACTAAATTGGCACATATTACGGACAGGATTAAAAATGCGTTCTGCGTCAGGAACCTCTTTGCCTTTAGTTTTCCAACTTTCTTCATAAACTGCGTCATAAATTACTTTGCAAATGGTATTTGGAAATCGAGGATCTTCTACTCTATTAAGAACCACGTCAGCAACCGCGGCTCGGCCCGCAAGGTTATCCGGGTGTGATTCCCAATAAATATTTTCTGCTAAACAAT
>Ga0310344_10002316_pt1 | contig 14345 bp, 12 predicted proteins | sample HC15DNA20200_MG_FD_203801 | JGI IMG/M metagenome (GOLD analysis project Ga0310344, IMG submission 203801) | Marine microbial communities from station ALOHA, North Pacific Subtropical Gyre - HC15-DNA-20-200_MG | ecosystem: Environmental > Aquatic > Marine > Oceanic | place: Pacific Ocean: North... | reverse complement strand
ACACCCATTGAAATAACATCCCTGACGGAATAAATGATCCCTAAGAAAACTCTTTAAATCTTAAAACCCGCAGCTTCGAGAGCGTTTCGAATTTCTTTAAGTTCTTGAACGAACTGAGACGCTTCAGTATTCTCAGACGTTAATTTTCTTTGCAATCCGTGCATCCGAAATCTAATCGCTTCCATATGAAAAGATTCCACCGCACGTATTAATTCGTCACAGTCGTCCGCAACATCAGTATGCCCAGTTTCCTCTTGCATCAGACTTCGAAATTTTCTCAGAAGCTCGATAGCCGAAAGTTGCATGTCTTTATCCACAGCCCACCATGCTACACTGGATCACTGTGAATATGTTGATGCCTCCCTCGTAACATTCGAAAAACGGATAACTTTTATTAAATAGAGAAGATGGCACGGTCATATACAGCGAAAGACATCACCGTTTTAGAAGGATTAGAACCGGTTAGAAAACGCCCGGGAATGTACATCGGCGGCGTTGGATCACCAGGCCTCCATCATTTAGTTTGGGAAATTCTTGACAATGCTGTAGACGAGGCTATGAACGGCTTCGCACAGAATATCCATGTAATGATTGAAAAAGATGGGAAAGCGATCACAATTTCTGATGATGGTCGAGGGGTCCCCGTCGACAAGCATCCTAAAACTCGAAAGAGCGCTCTCGAAGTAATTTTTACGACACTGCATGCAGGAGGAAAATTTGAGCATAGGACCTATCGGACAGCTGGAGGCCTGCATGGAGTCGGAGCAAGTGTAGTTAACGCATTATCAAAAGAACTTGTCGCCATCTCAAAGCGAGATGGAATACAGTGGAAACAACAGTTCAAACACGGAAAACCAACAACGGCTCTTAAAAAAATTGGTCGCGCGCGTGGCACCGGAACGACTGTTTCATTCCAAGCCGATCCGAAAATATTTCCTAAAACAGAATTTGATTCTGAACTCATAAAAGAACGTCTGGAAATAATTAGCTATCTCCACAAGGGCCTCTGTATTACCTTTGAAGATACAATTCAGAAAGAAAAAATCACATATCAACATTTTGAAGGCATCTCTGAATACTTAATTCATATAGTGTCGGCGCGTGGAGCACCCTCTGTACACGACGCTCTATTTGCAGTCGATAAACATCATGACGAAACAGATTCCCGAGTCAATCTTGTACTTCAGTGGACAGAAGCGACAGACGAACATATTCGAAGTTATGTTAATGGAGTCCCAACCGGATCTGGCGGAACCCATGAAAACGGCTTCCGAGCAGGCCTAATTAAAGCGGTAAGGAACTTTATTGACACACACCAATTAAGTCCAAAAGGTATCAATATCGCAGCGGATGACATTCGAGAGGGATTAACTGCCGTAATAAGTATCTTCGTACCAGACCCTCAATTTCAGGGCCAGACTAAGGATCGCCTTAACAACCCCGAAGTCACACAAATACTCGATTCCATATTGCGACCTGCCTTGGAACATTGGTTGAATCACAATATTACGATAGCCAACGCCGTAATAGGACGTGTCATCATGGCGGCCAGAGCCAGAGAGGCGAGCCGCACGGCTCAACAGAATATCATCAGAAAGAACATAGCGAATAATCGGCTCAACCTGCCAGGCAAATTAAGTGATTGCACCTCTAGAGCTGCCACCGATCGCGAATTATTTATAGTGGAAGGAGACTCGGCGGGAGGTTCGGCAAAACAAGCAAGAGATCGCCGCGTTCAGGCGATCCTACCCCTCAGAGGAAAAGTTCTGAATACCGAAAACACCTCTTCATCTAAGATTCTTGAAAACAAAGAACTATCTGACGTAATCACTGCTTTAGGCTGTGGTTTTGGAAAATCTTTTGATATTACGAAACTTCGGTACGACAAAATTATTATCCTTGCTGACGCTGATTCAGATGGCAATCACATAGCAACTCTTCTTTTGACATTCTTTTTCCGTCATCTCTCAACATTAATAAAACACGGCCGAATTTTTCTTGCACAACCTCCACTTTACCGAATTGATCTCGGCAGAGATACGCACTGGGCAATTGACGACGACAGCCGTGACAAAATTCTCGAGAAAGCTAAATCACATGCTCGTAATGGAAATGCGGAAGTCACTCGATTTAAAGGCTTGGGTGAAATGATGCCAAAAGTACTATGGGATACCACGTTAAATCCGAAGACACGTAGACTTGTAAAAGTCGAAATAAACGACCAAATCTTGACCGACCGGATCATGAATGAATTAATGGGAAAAGACGCCTCTGCACGGTTTAATTTCATCATGGCGAAGGCGGAGGATGCAGAAGGTTTAGACATTTAGTTTGACAACTGGCAACCAAAATATCCCATTTGGATGCCTTCGCTGATAACATTATTCCGTTTTAGCTCATGATAGACTCATTCGATTTTTCTCCGCGCACTCGTCTTATATACGGACCCGGCACTATTGAACGGCTCGGCCAGTTATGCAAAGAACTACACATTGAAAAACCACTCTTAGTCGCCGACCCTGGATTGAGAGAAGCAGGTCATGTCGACAGAATTATGCGCTTACTTCGCGACGTCCACCTTAAACCCGAACCGTTCCATGACTTCGATATCAATCCAACTACAACCATGGTCGAATGTGGCCGTGCATTTTCTGAAACAAAAGATATCGACTCTATTATTGGGTTAGGCGGTGGAAGTTCCCTAGACTGCGCGAAGGGCATTAATTTTCTATTTACCAACGGTGGAACAATCGCGGATTATCAAGGTTACGGCAAAGCCTCAAAACCAATGCTTCCTATGATCGCGGTGCCGACTACTGCGGGTACGGGATCGGAGGCCCAAAGCTATGCAGTAATTGCCGACTCAAATAGCCACCTTAAAATGGCGTGTGGGGATCCGAAAGCGGCATTTCGATTAGCGATCCTTGATCCAGAACTTACGTTATCGCAACCGACTTCGACGACGGCTGCCGCAGGATTCGATGCCATAGCGCACGCAATTGAAACAGCGGTAACAACTCGTAAATCAAATATTTCCGTGATGTTTTCACACCAGGCCTACCGCTTATTAAACACAAACATTGAACATGTTTTGAAAAACCCTAATGATCTTGAAGCACGCGGTGCCATGCATTTGGGGGCCTTTTACGCAGGCTTGGCAATTGAGCTATCTATGCTGGGCGCGGCACATGCTTGTGCTAATCCACTTACGGCTCGGTACGAGCTTACCCATGGTGTGGCCCTTTCCATATTGCTGCCTCATATTGTTCGGTGGAATGCCTCTAATAATCAGAATCTGTATAGTGGATTAATAGAGACAACTATGGAATACGACAACCATCCGAGTGGAGAGGTTCTGGCCAATCGTTTGGAACACATTGGAAAGGCTTGTGGTTTCCCAAGTAAGCTAAGAGATACCGGCGTTGAAGATCAGGACTTGAAAACTCTTGCCGACCAGGCTGGAAAGCAATGGACGGCCGCATTCAATCCGATTCCATTTGAAGGTGCCGAGGCAATGGAGATTTATCGATGCGCATATTAAATACCGTGGCGTTTCTGTTATGCCTGATAGTCGGATTATCCGAGAGCAGTTATTCCCAGCAGCCCACATCATCTGATGACCGTTGGTCACAGTTTCGTGCTAGTCCAGAACTTAGCGGTGTGTCAGAAAGCATAGTCCGAGACGAATTAACTCTACTTTGGACTCTAGATGCCGGAGAATCTATTGACTCGTCCGCCGCTATCGCCGATGGAACCGTTTACGTCGGCACTTACAGTGGCGACTTACTTGCCGTCGATCTTGAGACCGGCGATTTAAAATGGACCTACGTAGCAAGTTCAGAAATGGGCATCGGAGAATCTTCGGCTGCTGTAAGTAATGGTTTTGTCTATATTGGTGATTTGGCAGGAGTACTTCATGCCGTCGAAGTAACAACTGGAAAGGCTGCTTGGACGTTTGAAACACAAGGCGAAATAAAGTCGTCACCCGTGGTGATTGACAACACTGTCCTAATCGGTTCTTACGATGGCCACCTTTACGGTCTTTCAACGGAAACTGGCGACCTTCTTTGGAAACACGAAACTCTCAATTACGTTCACGCAACTCCTGCAGTTGTTAATGGAGTTGCTTATTTTGGTGGATGTGATGAAATGTTTCGTGGTGTTCGTGTGTCGGATGGAAAAGAGGTTTTCAGCGTGCCTGCCGGTGCATACACTGCAGCTTCTCCCACAACAAGTGGCGACCGGGCCTACTTTGGCACATTTAACAATGAAGTCATCGGAATCGATCTGTCTTCCCAAGAGATGCTTTGGCGCTACGAACATCCGAAACGCCACTTTCCTTTTTATTCATCTGCCTTGAGTGCTGATGGAAAAATTGTAATCGGAGGCCGTGATCGCATGGTACATGCCATAGACGAAGCCACCGGCGCTTCTCTCTGGACATACATGACAAGAGCACGGGTTGATTCCTCCCCGGCGGCTGCAGGCAATCGTGTTTACATTGGATCAGGAGATGGCAGGCTCTATGTTCTCGATTTGAAAACTGGAACCAAATTGTGGGAGTTTGATACTGGAGCTCCATTAAATGCTTCACCAGCGATTGCTGACGGTAAAATTGTGATCGGATCACAAGATGGAGTGTTGTACTGCTTTGGCTGACATGCTGTCACGTTTGCTCCGAAGCCGTGTATAGTTGAATCTATGAGCACCAATGAACGTTTAATGGATAGAGAAGACACAGAGGTCGGTAGCTATTTTGTCGCGAACTATCCACCATTCTCCGTTTGGTCGCAGGATGCCGTAACATCTGCTGCAGAATCAGCTCTAAAAAGTGAATCTAGTGACGTACCGCTAGGGATGTACTTACACATACCGTTCTGTCGAAAACGTTGTCACTTCTGTTATTTCCGAGTTTACACGGAAAAAAATGCCAGCGAAGTGCAAGGTTATATAGATTTGTTAGCACGTGAGTGGGAGCTGTACGCTCGGCAATCAAGCATTAAGGGCCGCCCCATTGACTTTATCTATTTTGGCGGAGGCACGCCGTCCTTTTTGTCTGTGCGCCAGTTAAAAAGTCTAACGTCTGCGCTTCAAGCTGTTACGCCTTGGGATAGCGCGCAAGAAATTACGTTTGAATGCGAACCTGGCACGCTGACAGAATCAAAACTGGCTGCTATTCGAGAGTTGGGTGTAACCCGATTAAGTCTGGGCATCGAAAACTTTAATGACGCAATTCTTGAAGCAAATGGGCGAGCCCATCGTTCAAACGAAGTTTTTCGTGCATACAACTATGCCCGATCCATAGATTTTCCACAGATCAACATCGACCTAATTGCTGGAATGCTAGGCGAATCACACGCCAACTGGAAATCGTGTATCGAGAAGACCATAGAATTGTCTCCTGATAGCGTCACGATTTATCAAATGGAACTTCCTTTTAACACAACAATCAGCAGTGATATCTTAAAGGGTGCGGGAGAATTTTCAGACACTGTGGCACCTTGGTCTACAAAACGGCAGTGGGTCGAAGAAGCATTCGAGACACTTGAGCATGCGGGCTATACCGTAGGCAGCGCTTACACGGCAGTTAAGAACCCCAACAAGACAAAATTTATCTATAGAGATCGACTCTGGCAGGGCGCTGATTTAGTCGGGCTTGGCGTAGCATCTTTCGGTCATGTCAACGGAGTACATGTACAGAATCTTGACTCATGGAAAACGTATGCTGAAGCCATTGAATCGTCTCAGCTTCCCCTTAATCGAGCTTATCGACCTACTTCCGAGGAACGCTTTATCCGAGAACTAGTACTGCAGTTAAAGCTTGGCACGATTAAGCCCGAATACTTCCAGTCTAAATATGGTGTAAACATAAACACTCGCTTTAAACCAGTTTGGGCTTCATTAAAAGATGATGGATACTTGACACGCGAAGACGCTGACGTCGTAACTTTGTCACGACAGGGTTTACTCAGAGTCGACGGACTCCTACCACGGTTCTTTCTTCCAGAACATGGAAATATTCGGTATACCTAAAATGGCTAACTCTCGCGCTGCTGCTGGAAAATCGACCTCAAAGAAGAAAAATATTTTAAAAAACCAGAGCCCCAAAGGTGCTAACTCAAAAAGTGTGCTGTACCCACTTGACCTTGTCTATAGCCGTGCAGGCGTCTCGATGCCACAAGTAAAAGTAGTTACGCCACAAAAGATTCCTCTTCCTTACCGCTCGTTGCTAGTTCACGAAAACGATATGACGTTAACACTTGAGCAACATTATGGAGGACATATCGTGCTTCGGCCATTGTCAACATTTTGGACAGGAAAATCATATTTCAGACGAGTACTGTTAGTTCAAAAAGAGTCCGGCCAACCAGTAGAAATGGGAGCCATTAGAATTCGCCTTGATGCCTTCGACAAACGCCTGAAAGAACAAATTCTCGAAAACAAAATTCCTCTAGGTCATATTTTACGAAATGGACGCTTTGACTACGTAAGTCGCCCAAAAGCTTTTCTTGCAATCACACCAAATCCAGAAATGATGGGAGTCTTTTGGATGCGAAAATCAAATACCCTCTATGGTCGTCGGACAGAAATTGTTCGTAACAACACCAAAATCGGTGACATCGTTGAAGTATTGCCAATGGTGCTTAGATAGTGACAAATCACAAATCATATGACGCAATCGTTATTGGTGGAGGACCTGCAGGTTCAACTGCTGCCACCATATTGAAGCAGCACGGACGACAGGTTCTTTTGCTGGAACGTGAGACTTTTCCACGGTACCACGTCGGTGAATCTTTAATGCCTTATACGTGGTTTACGTTTGAACGACTTGGCGTCCTTGACTGGTTTAACAAAAATGCGTGTCCTAAAAAGCACTCTGTGCAGTTTGTTTCTACGAATGGCCAGGTTTCACAACCTTTCTATTTTTTTGAAACTATCAAACATAAATGTGCAACAACCTGGCAAGTAGATAGAAGTGCGTTTGATCAGATGTTGCTTGAAAATGCTGCTGCTAAGGGTGTCAATGTTTCCCAAGGCATAGCTGTCAGAGACTTGATTACGGAAGGTGATCAAGTAGTAGGAGTAAAAGGCGAACTTAAGGGTGGCGGAACCCAAAAGTTTTTTGCCGATGCCATCATCGATGCTTCTGGACGTGACACATTGTTCGCCTCAAAACTAGGATTGAAGAAACGCGATCCTGACTTAAACAAAATTGCTATCTTTACCTACTTTCAAGGAGCAAAAAGAGACCCTGGATTAGATGAGGGCGCCACTACTGTCGCTTATATCCCCGAAAAAGGTTGGTTCTGGTATATACCACTCTCACAGGATAGGGTCAGTGTCGGCGTTGTCGCAGAACCGCAGTACCTTTATCGAGAAACACGTGATCCTGAAGAGATTTTTTGCCGTGAAGCGAACGCCTGCGAATGGATTAAAACCCACCTTGAAGGTGGGAAGTATCTTGGTCCAATGCGGGTAACCGGGGAGTTTAGTTATCGTGCAGCAGAAGTTGGGGGTAATGGTTTTTGCCTAGCGGGCGACGCATTTTCATTTCTTGACCCGGTATTCTCAACTGGCGTCTTTTTAGCACTCAAGAGTGGTGAAATGGCTGCAGATGCCGTGCATAGAGGTCTCGACGACGGCGCCATCACGGCATCGACGTTTTCGAGCTATCGCCGAGAACTGACATCCGCTCTCGACCAGTTCCGCCAACTTGTTTTATCATTTTACGATCAGTCATTTAATTTCCGTGATTTCGTCCAGGCTTACCCACATTTACATTCCAAACTCGTTGATGCCCTTGTCGGAAACGTTTTTTCTGATCTCGGAGAATTATTTGATGCTCTCGGCGATTTTTCAGAACAGAATGCCGAAAAACATAAACAACCGGTGGGTTAACACTTCCTTTATTTGAAACTTTTTAACGATTTCTGATGCCACAGCCTAGCCGTCATCCTGTCGTAAGTAAGTATCGAATGCAGCGACGAGTTCAATTCTATGAGACCGACACGGCGGGGCTAGTTCATTTCAGTTGGTTTTTTCGGTATATGGAAGAAGCGGAACACGCACTTTGGCGTTCAGCCGGATTGAGCATAGCCCCAGCGGACGCAAAAATAGGATTCCCGCGAGTCGCAGCATCATTTGACTTTCATAACCCACTAAAATTTGAGGATGAATTTGAGATAAGTCTCTCAATTACAGCAATTTCCAAAAAAACTATTAACTATCAGGTTCATATCATAAAAAATGATATCCCGATTGCTAGCGGAAAATTAACGGTCGCTTGCGTCACGAAACAAACCGGGAGACCAATGAAAGCTGTTAATATTCCGAAAGAAATTGTCGAACATTTTCAAGTAGCCGAGACTCCGAACACTGACCAATAAGATCATGGCAGATGCCACAAACATTCCTGCAATCGAGAAAAGTACTCGCGATACACTTGTTAGACATCAGGCTAAACGACTAAACGAATTACTCAAATTTGTTAAGGAGAACAATGCCTTTTATTCCAAAAAATTCTCACGCGTCAAAGTAGACCCGAATGAATTAAATTTGCCTCAAGATCTTGAAACCTTGCCGTTCACAACAAAAAATGAACTTATAGTCGATCAAGAATCTACTCCCCCTTGGGGAACTGCACTCAGTGAACCGCTCAAACAATTCACGCGATATAGTCAAACATCTTCGACAACCGGACGTCCACTAAAGTGGCTAGACACTTCGGAAAGCTGGCAGTGGATGCTTGATTGCTGGAAAGCTGTGTACCGTGCAGCCAGAGTTAATTCTGAAGATCGGATCTTTTTTCCTTTTTCCTTTGGACCGTTCCTTGGTTTTTGGACTGCTTTTGAAGCAGGTATACAGATTGGAGCGCACTGTATACCTGCTGGGGGTATGACAAGTCAGACCCGGCTTACACTGATCAAAAACATTAGACCAACTGTCATTTGTTGTACACCAACGTACGCGCTGCGCCTTCTTGAAGTAGCACGCCAGGATCCTGATATCCAAGATTTGGACGTAACAAAATCCGTACAGGCGCTCATTGTAGCCGGTGAACCAGGTGGAAGCATCTCGTCTACTCGTGCTCGAATTGAAGAAGGATGGAAGGCTCGCGTGATCGATCATCATGGTATGACGGAAGTGGGTCCTATTAGCTTTGAATGCTGGGAAAATCCTGGAAATATTCATCTCAACGAATGCGAGTTTATCTGTGAAATTTTAGACCCAAAGACTCTTAAACCTGTTTCGAAAGACGCTCAAGGAGAACTTGTCATTACTAATCTTGGCCGGAAGGCAAGTCCTTTGATTCGATATCGGTCTGGGGATCTTGTAGTAGCAAGTGCGCAGCCTTGTCCCTGCGGGCGCACGCTGACATTACTTAAGGGCGGAATACGTTCCAGAATTGACGACATGGTTTACGTCAATGGAGTTAATATTTATCCTGCTGCAGTTGAAACAGTGCTTCGAGCAATTGACGAAATCGTCGAGTACCGGGCCACTGTCAGGACCCGGGGAACCCTCCGGGTGTTGAGCGTTGAGATTGAGTTGAATAAATCAATAGAAAATTCGGAAAAGGTCGCTCAACGTACAAAAGTTGATTTTCAAAATTCTCTTGGCCTAAAAGTTCCTGTTACGATCGTGCCTGCGGGCGCTTTGCCCCGTTATGAAATGAAAGCTAGACGTTTCTTCGTAGTACCATAGGCACACCATGAAAACTTAATTACATCAATATGCAAGAATTTCAAAGACATGGTAAATATGATCAGTCAAAACAAAATGGAGAGTCATAAAACTCATGAACCGCTTTAAACATATTCTCACAACAACCGGGCTCCTCACCCTCGTGGTTTTTCTACATGTGTCCTGCGGCAGCAACGTAGACAACTCAGGTGAATCTCGTCCTTCTCGAGTCTTTTTGAGCACCGGCACTGCCCCTCCTGGGGGAGCGTTTTTTGTGGTCGGCAGTGCTTTGTCAGAAGTGATAAATGAATTTGGTGGCGAATATGGCTATAGTGTCACCGCAGAAGCAACCAGTGGTTCGCAGGAAAACATTCGACGCCTCATTAGTGGCGAACTAGATTTTGCGTTGTCCAATGCCGCAATAACTTATTTTGCAGTCCGTGGTGATGCTGGTTGGGACCGTCCCTTCTCTGTAAGGACAATTATGACCCTTGCACCAAATGTCGCCCTGTTCGTGACTCCTGCGGACAGTGGAATTCAGTCTCTAGCTGAGCTGAAGGACAAGAGAGTAACGGTTGGACCGGCGGGTGCAGGTTTTGAATATTTTGTAGAACCGTTATTAAACGCTCATGGCATCACGTACGATGACTTCAGTCCTTTAAATGCGACTCAACAGGGGGCGGTCGACATGATCACTGATGGTTCTGCAGACGCCGCATTTTTGGGTGGCGCCGTGCCGACGGCATCTATCACCCAAGCAGCGGCTTCTATGGAAATCGCCTTTCTTCCGTACGGTGAAAATGAAAAAGAACAATTGACTGATGATTTTGTATTTTTTAGAAACGCCACAATTCCGGCCGAGACGTATCGAGGCCAAAGCGAAGCCTTTGAAGGTCTTGACGTCGGTTCGATGCACTTTATTGCGGCAGAAAGCGCTGACGAAGAACTTGTCTATCAAGTGACAAAAATCCTCTACGAAAATCGTGAACGGGTCGTAGAGAAACATGCCGCAGGACGGGCTATTAATCCGAACAACGTCATCCGTAATACAGGCACTGAGTTCCATCCTGGTGCCATCCGCTTTTACCGTGAAATAGGAATTTGGCCCTAGTGACAGACGAGACACTACCTAGACAAACGTGGTTCGGCACAATTATCCCGAGCATTGCAGGGATCTCACTCTGCGTCTTTACGCTGATCGAGGTGAATTATCCGCTTCTCGCACCGCAAAGTCGTCTAGCAATATTTACGCTATTGGGACTGTCGCTGTGCTTTTGGCACATCCCGATACATCCAAAAGTAAAAGGCCTTCGCCTCTGGTCAATGTTCGATACCGGCTTGGCACTCCTCGCTATCATCTGTTGCGGATATATCGTTATTCAAACAGATCCGTTGTTCGAGCAATTTTGGATTGACGGACAATCACTTGGAAATCGAGCCGGGTTTGAAACATCTACTGACATATTAGTTGGATTCATTGGTCTTGTAATCGTTATTGAAGCAGCTCGAAGAACATTAGGGTGGGCACTTCCTAGTTTATCTCTCATCTTTTTACTTTACGCTTATTTTGGTTCACTTTTTCCAGATTGGTTATTTCCTCACCGTGGCTATTCGATTTCTAGAATTATTGGACAAACATTTCTCCATAGCCAAGGAATCTTCGGTGTCGCGCTGAGCGTAATGTTCACATATGTTTTTCTATTTGTAATTTTTGGCGCCTTTCTCGAAGCAACTGGTGCCACACGATTCATTATTAATTTCGCGCAAAGGATGTTTGGAAAAAGCCCTGGTGGTCCCGCGAAGGTAGCAGTACTCAGCAGCGGCCTCATGGGATCGCTTTCGGGTAGTGCGGTTGCGAACACAGCCACGACAGGAACTTTCACTATTCCAATGATGAGAAGCGCAGGTTTCAAACCAGTGACGGCAGCTGGAATTCAGGCAGCAGCCAGTTCCGGGGGTGCTCTCATGCCACCTGTAATGGGCGCTGGTGCTTACATGATGCTGGAAATCATTGAACCGGCTGTTACATATCTTGAGATTGTCCGAGCGGCACTAATACCAGCAATTTTGTACTATCTTTCACTCTTGCTCATCGTGCACTTTCACGCACGGCGTGTCGCCAGCACGACACAGGAAATTGATGTTTCTGAAGATTCCGACGAGCCCATATCCCAAAACAACCGCTTCGAAGGCATCGTTTTTGTAACGGCCTTAGGAAGTTTAATGGTATTTCTTGTTATGGGTTATACGGCATTTCGCGCTGTCACTTTATCACTAGCCACCATTGTCGTAGTCAGCAGTTTCCATCCAACCACTAGACTAGAAATAGGTAAAACGATACGGGGACTTATCAAAGCCTCCCGTGATGTTATTCCTCTCGTGTCTGCAGCTGCCTGCGTCGGTATTATTATCGGAATTGTTACCCTTACAGGGATTGGGACGCGTCTCCCAGCAACGATTATTCCCCTCGCAGAACAAAGTCTGTTTCTTGCATTGCTGTTAATTATGATTTCGTCAATTATTTTGGGCATGGGTCTTCCTTCGGCGGTCTGCTACCTCCTGATGGCGACGCTGATTGGTCCAGTGCTGGGAAATCTCGGAGTCATTCCTCTTGCCGCGCATCTCTTTATCTTCTATTTTGGCATGATGTCCATGGTCACTCCACCCGTAGCGCTTGCCGCCTACGCAGCCTCATCCATTGCGGGCACAAGTATCATGCCAACGGCGTTTGCGTCATTCAGGTTTGCTCTCGTTGGGTTTACGTTGCCCTATATGTTCGTCTATCGACCTGAACTTCTTCTCCTTTCAAGCTCTGGGGAACCGGCTAGCTTCCTCAGCCTGCTGATACCAATCACTATCGCGACATTAGGGGTTACCTGCTTTGCCGCTGGAATTGCGGGACAACTCAGAAACCCACTTTATCTTTGGCTGAGAATAACTGTTTTTGTGGCAGCTGGATTACTTCTAGTTCCTGGACCCAGCGTTATGCTCGGTGACTTAGCGCTTCCACTTTTTGATATCTTTGGAGTCGGTGTTTTTGGTGCCGTGTGGGTGCTCAATAAAAAATAAAACTGTTTTTAGATGCAAATTTTTAAATTGTCCTTCGGCCAATGATTCACGATTATTATCATGACAATCAGCATCCCTCTAACAGACCTATCAATCAGATAGCCAAGAGAAGACACAAATTACCTAAATTTAAAAACAAAACATAAATTTTACTTTTTCGAAAAGGCTTTATAACTCCATGAAGATTCAATCAATTAACGCTTTGGAAGTGCTGGATTCTCGAGGTAATCCGACAGTATCCGCAGATATTCAACTAGATAATGGAATCACCACAACAGCACTAGTGCCATCAGGTGCGTCAACAGGAGAACGCGAAGCAACAGAATTACGAGATGGCGACGATAAGCGTTACCGTGGAAAAGGAGTGCAACAAGCCGTCCACAATATCAAAACAGATATTAATGATGCCTTGGTCGGTTTTAATGTTACAGATCAAGAGGGCCTAGACAAACTCTTAATTGAGTTAGATGGTTCGCCCAATAAATCTCGCTTAGGTGCAAATGCAATTTTAGGAGTGTCTATGGCAGCAGCCCGAGCAGGTGCATTAGTCAATAATGTACCCCTATATCGCTACTTAGGTGGAGACCGCAGCAATATCCTTCCAGTCCCTTGCTTAAACGTCATAAATGGAGGACAGCACGCGGACAATACCATCGATTTCCAAGAATTTCAGATTGCTCCACACAATGCTCCTTCCTTTTCTGAAGCAATCCGTATGGCAATAGAAACATTTCATGCACTCAAGGACCTTCTCAAAGAAAAAGGCAAAACAACCGGCGTCGGTGATGAGGGCGGATTCGCACCTGATCTTGGGCAAAATAAAGATGCAATTGACTTCATCTTACAAGCCATCGAAAGAGCCGGGTATCGACCAGAAAAAGACTTCGCGCTCTGTTTAGATCCAGCAACCAGTGAAATGTGGCAAGACAGCCGATACGTATATTTCAAATCCGACCATACTACCAAGACAACAGCAGAAATGATTGACCTGTGGAAATCCTGGGTGGATGCTTATCCGATTATATTGATCGAAGATCCTTTAGCTGAAAACGATTGGGACGGCTGGTCTAATCTCACAACAGAACTCGGTGATCGAGTTGAATTGGTCGGAGATGATATTTTTTGTACAAACCCAGAAATACTTCAAGACGCTATCGACCGAAAGATTGGCAACTCAATTCTTGTCAAACTGAACCAAATAGGCACTGTCTCAGAAACCTTATCAACTGTCGCGTTAGCCCAGAAACATGGGTACGGAACGTACGTGTCACACCGTTCAGGAGAGACCGAAGATACCTTTATCGCTGATCTTGCCGTAGCAACAGGATGCGGACACATCAAGACCGGTTCCGGATGCCGTGGCGAAAGGATTAGTAAATTTAATAGGCTACTTCGAATAGAAGCAGAACTCGGCAACACCTCTCAGTACGCAGGGCTCTCGGGATTTAACCAAACGCGCATTTCTAACTAGGTTTGACCTGACATCCAAACAGTGCGCGAAACAACCCTTTGGTGGACACACTAAATTACGCATCAGTAAAATAACGGCCTACTGTGGACTGACTCGGACGGGGAGTCAACAGGGAAACTAC
>Ga0310344_10002315_pt1 | contig 14352 bp, 10 predicted proteins | sample HC15DNA20200_MG_FD_203801 | JGI IMG/M metagenome (GOLD analysis project Ga0310344, IMG submission 203801) | Marine microbial communities from station ALOHA, North Pacific Subtropical Gyre - HC15-DNA-20-200_MG | ecosystem: Environmental > Aquatic > Marine > Oceanic | place: Pacific Ocean: North... | reverse complement strand
AGATCTTTGGATAATATAGAAATAGGAAAAATAACAACAATAAAAGTTAAAGTGGTTAAACACAACTTCCCTCGTATAAGAAATTTGCCAAACAAAGTTACATGCGAAGATGATAAAGGAAAAATAGATATAGTATTTTTTAATAGTAGAGAGGGTTATATAAGAAATGTACTACCAGTAAATTCAGTTGTAATAATAAGTGGTAAAGTGAATTTCTTTAGAGAAAAATATCAAATTACAAATCCTGCTTATATTGTTCCAATAAGTAAAAAAAAATATGTTAATAAGATTATTCCTAAATACTCGCTTACCGAAGGATTAACTGAAAAAGTATACAGAAGATTAATAGATCAGGTATTAGAAAAAATAAAAGATTTAGATGAATGGCATTCAAATAAAATCTTAAAAATGATTGGCAATATAAGTTGGTCCAAATCAATATTTGCTATACACAATAGAAAAAAAAATGATTTAAATTCAAATTTTCATCGTAGATTAGCTTATGACGAAATTTTAGCTAATTTTTTAGTTTTATCTCAAGTCAGAAAAAGAATAAGAAAGCTTAAAAAAAATAATAAAAAATTTGGTGATAAGACATATAAAAAAATCATTGAAAATTTTGGCTTTACGTTAACAAAAGATCAACAAAAAACAATAAATGAAATTGATAATGATCTTAAATCAAATCTTAAAATGTTTAGACTTCTACAAGGTGATGTTGGAAGCGGAAAAACTATTGTTTCTTTGATAGCTGCTGCAAATACAATTAAATCAAATTATCAAGTAGTTTTAATGGCGCCAACAGAAATTTTAGCTAAACAACATTTTAACTTAGCAAAAAAAATATTCAAATCTATAAATATAAATATTTCATTTCTATCTGGAAAATCTGTCCCATCTGATAAAAAAATAATTATAGAAAATTTGTTAAATGGTAAAATAGATTTTTTAATTGGGACTCATGCTTTATTTCAAAAAAAAATTGAATTTAAAAGATTGGGTTTAGTTATAATTGACGAACAACATAAATTTGGTGTGAAGCAAAGAATAAATTTATCAAATAAAGGTGGTAAAGATTGTGACATTCTGCTGATGTCTGCAACTCCAATACCTCGTTCTTTAGTATTAGCTATATATGGAGATATGGATGTTTCTAGACTTATTGAAAAACCTTCGGGCAGGAAAGACATTATCACATTAAGCAAACCAGAAGAAAAAATTGACGAGGTAATTAATTTTGTAAGAAATCAAATAATTAAAGGTAATCAAATTTTTTGGATTTGTCCATTAATTGAAGAATCTAAAAAGTTAGATTATTCAGCAGCAGTAAAAAAATTTACTTTTTTATCTGAAAAGTTTTCAAAAAAAGTTGGTTTAATACACGGTGGACTGAAAAAGGTTGAAAAAGATAAAGTCTTAAATAATTTTTTAAATAAAAATATAGATATAATAGTATCAACAACAGTTATTGAGGTAGGTGTAGATTTTCCAAATGCTAACGTAATTGTCATTGAAAATTCAAACAAATTTGGTTTATCACAACTTCATCAATTAAGAGGCAGGGTTGGAAGAGGTAATGTTCAAGGAACGTGTATTTTGCTCTATAAAAAAAATTTAAGCGAGAATGCAAAAAAAAGAATTAAAATTTTAAAATCATCAAATGATGGTTTTTTTATAGCTGAGCAAGATATGAAATTAAGAGGTTTCGGGGATGTGTTGGGATACCAACAAAGTGGAATAAAAGATTTTAAACTGGCTGATCCCGTTCATCATGAAGATTTATTTAAAATTGCTGAAGATGACATAAAAAATATTGAAACTGATGAGAATAATTTCAGAAGATATGATCGATTATTAAAATTATTTGATAAAGTTGATATTGTAAATCAAATAAAATTTGAAAGTGCTATTTAGGATTAGACGTACCTGCAGATACTATAAATTTTGAAGCTTCTTCAAAAGTCAAATCTAAATAAATTACTTCTTCTTTAGGAAACATTAACAAGAAACCGCTTGTTGGATTAGGGGTTGTGGGAACAAATACATTAACCAAATTTCTTTTTGTTCTATCAGAAATCTCTCCAGAATTATCTTTTGTTGCAAAGCCAACTGCCCAAGAACCTTTTCTCGGATATTCAATCAAAACAACATTTTTTTTCTCTTTATCGGTATTAGTAAAAGTATCTGTCATTTGACCAATGGCAGAATAGATAGTTCTAAGAATCGGAATTCTTTTTAAAACATTTTCAAAAAGCTCTAACATTCTTTTTCCAATGAATGATAAAGACAACCAACCTATAAATGTGATTAAAATTATAGAGATAATTATTTCGAGTCCAGGTATGTTATATGGTAAATAGTAATTTGGATTAATTTCTTTAGGTAAAATCTTTGAGGAGATTGTGATCAAAAAAAGAGTAAGATAAAGAGTTATTCCAATAGGAATTAACACAACTATACCGGCAATGAAATAGTTCCTAATTCGAGCAAAAATACTTCTTTTTTTTTGTTGTTTTGGCATCTATTATAAAGGTATTTTTATGAGTTCAATTAATAACATAAATAGAAGAAAATTTCTTGGATATTTTGGTTGTTGTGCATGTGGTTTTATTATTCCTTCTTGTGCAACAGCTCCAATAACTGATCGGAAACAGCTTAAATTAATGCCTGAGAGTACAATAAACAGGCAGGCCGCTCAACTATATGAAAGAGTAAAAAGAAAAACCAAATTAAGTAATGATACTAAACAATTAAATGAAATAAAAGATATTGGCTTAAGAATAGAAAATTCAGTAACTGCTTATTTTGATTCTGTAAATAAATTAGATCCAACTAATAATTTTCAATGGGAATATATACTAATAGATAATGATAAAATAAAGAATGCGTGGTGCATGCCTGGTGGAAAAATAGCAGTTTATACAGGAATCTTAAAAATAACAAAAAACAAACATGGCTTAGCAAATGTTATGGGGCATGAAATAGCACACGCCGTAGCAAAGCATTCAATAGAAAGAGCAAGCAGAGCACTTATACTAAATCTTGGAACTGCTGCTATTGATATTTTTTCAGGAGGAGCGATTTCGAATGCATCTAGAACTGCGGGTGTAGACGTTGCTGGCATGCTAAGAACTTTTGGAATTGATAATCCTTTCGGTAGAAAACAAGAAACCGAAGCTGATTATCTTGGATTAATTTTCTCTTCTCTGGCAGGATACGATATTAGAGAATCAGTGAAGATATGGGAAAGAATGAAAGAAGCTTTTAAAGGTCAAGAACCTCCAGAATGGATGAGCACTCATCCTTCAAGCGAAAAAAGGATTGCAAATTTAAAAAATTGGATACCTGAAATTATACTAAAATATCCACCAATAGCATAAACTTTTCATTTGTAATTTAATCAACGTTTATAAATTATAAATAATAAAGTTTTCTTTTTGGTGAGCCGTGTTGGATTCGAACCAACGACACCTTCCTTAAAAGGGAAGTGCTCTACCAACTGAGCTAACGGCCCTAAAAAAAATATTACTATATTTTTTTTGAATTTTATTCAATCGTAAAATATACATAAATTTTATAAATTCAAATTATATTAATATATTTGTCGTAAAAATGATCAAAAGAGTTGTTTTTTATGCTTTCTCTAATTTGTTGCATTAATTCTTGATAAAAAATTATATTGTGTAGAGTAAGTATCATTGAAGCTAAAATTTCATTAGTATTAATCAAATGATTAATATAGCTCTTTGAGTAAGCGCTAAGATTTCTTATTTTAATGGACTCATTAATTGGTGTGTCGTCTTTTCTATATTTTGAATTTCTCAAATTAATTCTACCGTTCCATGTAAAAGCTAATCCCGTTCTTCCAGATCGAGTGGGAATTACACAATCAAACATGTCTATACCTCTTTTGACAGCACCTAAGATATCTGATGGCGTTCCAACACCCATAAGATATCGAGGTTTATTTTTTGGCATATATATAACAACATCATCTAGAATTTTTAACATTTGGTCTTGCGTTTCTCCTACTGCTAATCCACCTAAAGCATATCCGTCAAAATCAATCTTTTGCAATTCATCCAAACTTTCAAGTCTTAAATCTTTGTATATGCCTCCTTGAATTATACCAAATAAAGCCTTCTTCGGATTATTTCCAAATTCCTTTTTGGATCTTAACGCCCATTTAGTTGAAAGCTTAAGTGATTTGTGTAATTTTTTTTTATCCTTAGTTAATTTTGGACACTCATCTAAAACCATAACTATATCTGAATTAAGCTGTTTTTGAATTTTAATACTTTTTTCTGGACTTAAAATAATTTTTTTTCCATCGATATGAGAATTAAATATGGCACCTATTTCTTCATCAATTTTTACTAATTTTGATAATGACATAATTTGAAATCCACCTGAATCTGTTAAAATTGGCAATTCGCAATTCATAAATTCATGGAGACCGCCTACTCTTTTAATTCTATCAATTCCCGGCCTTATCATTAAATGATAAGTGTTCCCTAATAAAATTTGTGCACCAGTTAATTTTACATCATCTATAAAAACTGCTTTAACTGTAGCTTGTGTGCCTACTGGCATAAATGCGGGTGTATCGATAACACCTCTTGAAGTGTGTATTTTTCCTAAACGTGCAGACTTATATTCTTTTAAAACTTTAAAAGAAAATTTTTCTTTTTGCATTTATAATTATTTAATTTGATGGAGTTGATAAACTAATAATTTTATCGGGATCACTAACTGATCCATCTTGTCCTTCACCTTTTTTAATTAAATCAACAAATTCCATGCCCTGAATAACTTTTCCAAAAACTGTATAATTTCTATCTAAATGGGCCGCTTTATTAAAACATATAAAAAATTGACTATTGGCACTGTTTGGATTTGAAGATCTAGCCATGGACAATGTTCCTCTTTCATGTGGAATGTTACTGAATTCAGCTTTCAAATCAGGATATTCGGATCCACCTGTTCCTGCCAATTTTAGATTATATTTTTCTGAATTTGAATTACCAAACTGAACATCTCCGGTTTGTGCCATAAACCCATCTATTACTCTGTGGAAAACTACACCATCATATTTTTTTTCTCCGACTAACAATTTAAATCTTTTAACGTGGTTGGGAGCTATATCAGGGTATAGCTCAATAATAACATCACCATTTTTAAGTTTTAAAATCATAATATTTTCCTCCGCTTGTAAGTTGTTTATAAAAAAAATAAAAAAAATAACTATGATTAATTTTTTAATCATATTTTTCTTTTATTGCTCGAATAGTACTTTTTGTAACAAAATTATCTAATTTACCATTAAATTTTGCAATTTCTTTTACCAATCGTGATGATATGACTTGATTATCAACATCTGACATCAAAAAAACAGTTTCTATTTTTTTATCAAGTTTCCTGTTCATTCCAGCTAGTTGAAATTCGTATTCAAAATCTGATACTGCTCTTAATCCTCTAAAAATAATAGTAGCTTTAAATCTTCTGCAAAGTGCTGTTGTTAGTGAATTAAAATGGAGAACCTCAATACTCTTTTTTTTATAATTTAAATCTTTAAAAAGTGAATTTTTAATTATCTGAACTCTTTCATCTACAGAAAATAAGTATTCTTTCGTATAATCATTTGATACTGCTACTATTAACTTATCCACAATAGCTAAAGCTCTTTTAATTACATCTATGTGACCATATGTAAAAGGATCAAAAGTACCTGGATATATTCCGATCTTTCCCATAATAATTTAACTAAAACTATCCTCTATCTTGATTGCGGAAACAACTTTTTCTTCACCAGATAATTTAAATATTCTAACTCCTTGCGTATTTCTGCCGGCACTTCTTATTTCTTTAACCGCACATCTTATAACTCGACCTTTGTCAGTAGATAATATAATTTCATCTCCTTCATTAACTGGAAATGATGCCGCAACATCTCCATTTCTTGATGAATTAACTATACCGATAATACCTTTTCCGCCTCTATTCGTAACTCTATACTCATAAAAAGAAGTTCTTTTTCCAAATCCATTTTTAGTAATAGACAAAATATATTTTTGTTTAGCTAAAACCTCAGATTTTTTATTTTTATCCGCAGATCCATTTTTTAGAATGTTTTTTGCTGTTTGATTTTTTAAGTTACCACTATCTACTACCGACAATGATATAACTTTATCACCTTGACCAAGTTCAATTCCTTTAATTCCTTTTGATGACCTTCCTTTAAAAATTCTTAACTTTTTAGACATAAATCTAATACATTTTCCTAACTGTGTGCTTAAAACTATATCTTGATCTTCGCGGCAAATTCTAACTCCTATAATTTTGTCATTTTCATCTAATTTCATTGCAATTTTACCTGTAGATTGAATATTAGCAAAATCTTCAAGTGAATTTTTTCTAACTTTCCCATTAAGTGTAGCAAAAATTACATATAATTTTTTCCACTCATTTTCATTTTCTGGTAAGGGCATAATTGAACTTATTGAATGATGACTTTTTAAAGGTAGAAGATTAAACAAAGTCTTGCCTTTAGAGCTTGCTAATCCCTGAGGGATTTTCCAGGCTTTTAACTTGTAAACAAGTCCTTGAGTTGAAAAAAACAGAACAGGAGTATGAGAATTAGCTGTAAATATTTGAATAACATAATCCTCGTCTCTTGTTTTAATACCAGTTTTACCTTTACCACCTCTTTTTTGAATCTTAACAGATGAGAGTGATCCTCTTTTAATATAGCCCTTATGTGTTATTGTAATAACTACAGCTTCTTTTTGAATAGTTTCTTCTATATTATAATTTAAAACAGCATCAATAATCTTAGTTCTTCTTTTAACAGAAAATTTATCTTTGATATTATTTAATTCATCAATAATTAAATTAAAAAGGTCTTTTTTTGATTTTAAAATTTTTTGGTATTTGCTTATTAATTCTGCAAGTTTTTTTATTTCAACCTTAATTTCATTAATCCCATAAGCGGTTAATTTTTGTAATTTTAAATCAAGAATAGAAGAAACTTGTTCATTAGATAAGGAATAGCTTGACTTACTTTTTTCAGATTCAATAAGTTTCAATAATTCGTTGGTTTTTACAATTTTCCATTTTTTTGCTAATAATGCTTTTTTAGCCAAATCAACATTTTCAGATTTTTTTATAATTTTTATTATAGAATCTATATTTTCAACAGCTACAGAAATACCTAATAAGATGTGAGCTCTATCTTGAGCTTTCTTTAGGTCAAATTTTATTTTTTTAGTTAAAGTAATTTCTCTAAACTTTACAAATTCTGATATAAATTCTTTTAAATTAAGAATTTTTGGTTTTCCATTTGATATTGCTAAAGTGTTAAAACCAAAAGATGTTTCTACTTGGGTTAATTTATATAATTGTCTTTTTACTGTTTCAGGCTCAACATTTCTTCTTAAATCTATTACGACTCTGACACCTTCTCGATTTGACTCATCGCGTATATCGCTTATACCTTCTATTTTTTTATCCCTTGCTAATTCAGCTATTTTTTCATTTAAAATAGATTTGTTGACTTGATAAGGTATCGATTTGATTACTAATCTTTCTTTTCCATTTTTTAAGCTTTCTTCCTCTATTTCACCTCTTATTTTGATTGATCCTCGTCCTTTGTTGTAACCTTGTTTTAAATTATCTTTACCAATAATTATACCTCCTGTAGGAAAATCAGGTCCTGGAACTTTTTTCATTAGTTGTGAAATAGTAATTTCCCTATTGTTTATAAATGCTATTGTAGCATCAACTATTTCACCTAAATTATGAGGAGGTATTGTTGTAGCCATTCCTACTGCTATACCGCCCGCTCCGTTAACTAATAAATTAGGAAATTGAGAAGGTAAAACAGTAGGTTCTTTTTCTGTTTCATCATAATTGCTTCTAAATTCAATGGTATTTTTTTCTATATCGTCAATTAAAAATTGAGAAATTTTAGCTAGTTTTGTTTCTGTATATCTCATTGCAGCCGCAGGATCGCCATCTATGGAGCCAAAATTTCCTTGCCCATCTATCAAAGGTAGGCTCATTGAAAAATCTTGTGTTAATCGAACTAATGCATCATATACAGCTTGATCACCATGGGGATGGTATTTACCTATAACATCACCAACTATTCTTGCAGATTTTCTAAATTGTTTTGTCCAATCAAAACCACCCTTATACATTGCGTAAATTATTCTTCTATGAACAGGTTTAAGTCCATCTCTCACATCGGGTAGTGCTCTACTTATTATTACGCTCATAGCGTAAGACAAGTAAGAAGAGCTCATTTCATCATAAACATATATTGGTTTATGATTGTTTTTTTCGATATTAGATGTTGTGTTTTGCATTTAGATCAGAAAGGAATTTCATCATCCAAATCGTTTGAAACATTGGAAGTATTGTTATCATCATTTGGAAGTGAACTTTTGTTATCTTGGATGTTTTCTATTTGATTATTTTTGCTACTAAGTATTTTAAATGAAGAATTAAAGCCTTGCAGAACTACTTCGGTTGAATATCTATCAACTCCAGCTTTTTCATCTTTCCATTTTCTAGTTGTTAATTGGCCTTCAATATATACCTGGGCTCCCTTTTTCACATATTGTTTTACAACATTAACTAAACCTTCGTTAAATATTACCACCCTATGCCATTCAGTTTTTTCTTTTTTTTCACCAGTATTTTTATCTTTCCATGTTTGGCTTGTAGCAAGACTTAATCTTGCAACACTTTTGCCATTTACCATTTGTTTGATTTCTGGGTCTGCTCCTAAACGACCAATTAAAAGAACTTTATTTAGACTTCCTGCCATATTATTTAAGATTTGTTAAATGATTAATTGTTAATATATGCAAATATAACATATTTCCATCTTTTTATTAATAGGTTAGATTTAGTCTTCAAAAAATATGCTTAAAAAAATCGTTATAAAAGGGGCAAAAGAACACAACTTAAAAAATATTTCACTTGAAATACCAAAAGACAAATTTGTCGTGATTACAGGACTATCTGGCTCTGGAAAATCATCTTTAGCCTTTGACACAATATATGCTGAAGGTCAAAGAAGATACGTGGAAAGTTTATCAGCATATGCCAGACAGTTTTTAGACAAAATGAAAAAACCAAAAGTTGATCTAATAGAAGGATTAAGTCCAGCAATTTCTATTGAACAAAAAAATACATCAAAAAATCCTAGATCAACAGTTGCTACGGTGACTGAAATCTATGATTATATGAGAGTACTATATGCTAGAGCAGGAACTCCTTATTCACCTTTTACAGGAAAACCAATAAAATCTCAAAGCGTTGCTGAGATTGTAGATAAAATTAAAAATCTTCCCAGAAAAAATACCATATATTTACTAGCTCCTATAGTGCGAGGTAGAAAAGGAGAATATAAAAAAGAAATTGCCAGCTTCAAAAGAAGAGGTTTTCAGAGAATAAAAGTTGATGGAGATTATTATAACATTGATAATTTTCCTGATTTAAATAAAAAAACAAAACACGATATTTCTATTGTAGTAGACAGAATAGTTATTAATAGCGATTTGGGTAATAGGCTTGCCGAAGGAGTTGAAACTGCACTAAGTCTGGCTGATGGATTACTATTTGTAGAATATGAAAATGAGACATTACCAAAAAAATATAGAAAATTAGAAAAAATTATATTTTCATCAAAATTTGCCTGTCCAGAAAGTGGTTTCACTATTGAAGAAATAGAGCCAAGACTTTTTTCATTTAATAGTCCTTATGGTGCTTGCGAGGAATGTGAAGGTATTGGAGTAAATTTAAACGTAGATCCAAATTTAGTTGTTCCAAATAGTAAAAAAACTTTATCTGAAGGTGCTATCGAACCTTGGTCTAAATCAACAACCATGTATTATGCTCAAACGTTATCAGCTTTATCAAAACATTATAAATTTTCTTTAGATACTCCATGGAAAAAATTAACCAAGGAGATAAAAAACGTTATTTTGTATGGTTCAGATAATGACGAAATTAAATTCTCTTATGATGATGGTTATGAAAAATATTCAACAAGAAAAACTTTTGAAGGTGTAGTTAATAATTTAGAAAGAAGATATCTAGAAACTGAAAGTGAATGGAAAAGGGAAGAAATTTCTCAATACCAAAGTGAATCAGATTGTGAAAGATGTAAAGGCTTACGTCTTAAAGATGAAGCTTTATGCGTACAAATTGATAAATTAAATATAAGTGAAGTCACAAAAAAATCTATTTTGGAGGCTAAAAAATGGTTTTCTAGTTTAAATGAAAAGCTAGATGAAAAAGAAAAAAAAATTGCTCAACACATATTAAAAGAAATTAATGAACGGTTAGATTTTTTATTAAATGTTGGTTTAGATTATCTTACTTTATCAAGAGAGTCTGGAACTTTATCTGGTGGAGAATCTCAAAGAATAAGACTAGCATCACAAATTGGCTCAGGGTTGACTGGAGTTTTATATGTTTTAGATGAACCTTCTATAGGACTACATCAAAAAGATAACGTTAAATTAATTAATGCTTTGAAAAGGTTAAGGGACCTGGGCAATACAGTTATAGTAGTCGAACATGATACAGAAACTATGGAGAATGCTGATCATATAATCGATCTAGGTCCAGAAGCTGGTGTTGATGGAGGTAACGTTGTTGCGCAGGGTGAGATAGATAAAATAATGAATAATAAAGATAGCATAACAGGTAATTACTTATCTAAAAAAAAAAATATACCCATTCCAAATAAAAGAAGATTAGCAAAAAATGGAAGATTTTTAGAAATTATAGGAGCTACTGGTAATAATTTAAAAAACATAAATCTTAAAATTCCATTAGGAACTTTTACATGTGTTACTGGTGTATCTGGAAGTGGAAAATCCACACTTATACTCCATACATTGTACAATGCCTTAAACCTTATGCTTAATAATAATAAATCTAGAAAGTTACCAAAGCCTTTTAAAAGTTATAAAGGAATTGAACAAGTAGATAAAATTATAGATATAGACCAATCGCCAATCGGAAGAACTCCGAGATCTAATCCCGCTACATATACTGGAGCATTTGGACCTATAAGAGATTGGTTTACAAACTTACCTGAATCAAAAGCTAGAGGTTATAAAGTGGGAAGATTTTCTTTTAATGTTAAAGGAGGAAGATGTGAATCATGCGAAGGTGATGGTGTAATAACTTATGAAATGCATTTTCTCCCAGATGTATACATTGCGTGTGATGTGTGTAAAGGAAGCAGATATAATCGTGAAACTTTGGAAATAAAATTTAAAGAAAAAAATATTGCAGATGTTTTAAATATGACAGTAGATGAAGGATGTGATTTTTTTATTAATATACCCGCTGTAAGATCTAAATTATTAACTTTAAAAAAAGTTGGACTTGGTTACATAAAAATAGGACAACAAGCTACTACACTCTCAGGTGGTGAAGCTCAAAGGATAAAATTAGCAAAAGAACTATCAAAAAGATCCACTGGAAGAACTATGTATATTTTAGATGAACCAACCACTGGTCTTCATGCACATGACATTAAAAAACTACTAGAGATTCTTCAGACTTTTGTTGTTCAGGGTAATACAGTAGTCGTTATAGAGCACAATTTAGATGTTGTAAAAACAGCTGACTGGATAATTGATATGGGGCCTGATGGCGGCATAAATGGAGGACAAATAATAGCTGAAGGAAGTCCCGAAAAAATTACTGAGATAAACGGCAGTTATACAGGGAATTTTTTAAAAAATATTATTAACAATAAACTCAAAAAAACAGCTTAGAATTACTAAATAATGGTGATATAGTCAGAAGATGGTATCTATTTTACAATCATTATCAAAAACAATTCACCTATCTATAGTTTTAGCTATTTTATTATTTGTAGGCTTATTTTTTGGCGGTGGTGATTGGGCCTTTGATCAACTGTTCTGGAGTTGGCTTTTTAGATATTTTCACGTTCTTGCAGGAGTTATGTGGATAGGTCTCCTTTGGTATTTAAATTTTGTACAAATTCCAAGTATGCCGAAAATTCCTGACGATCAAAAACCAGCTATAGGTAAGGTAATAGCTCCAGCTGTCCTTTTTTGGTTTAGATGGGCTGCTTTAGCAACTATTGTTACAGGATTAATAGTAGCTTACTTAAATGGTTATATTCATCAAGCTTTAGCTCTAGGTATTGGAAGTGGTGGTGGAAAAAATACAGCAATCGGTATTGGAATGTGGTTAGGTTTAATTATGGCTTTCAATGTTTGGTTTATTATATGGCCTAATCAAAAAAAAGCTCTTGGTATTGTTGAATGTTCTCCAGAAGAAAAACCCAAAGCTGCAAAGACTGCTATGTTAACATCAAGAATAAATACTTTGTTGTCACTACCAATGTTGTTATCAATGGTAATGGCACAAAACTTATATTAATTCTCCTCATTATTTTCTTTTAATATATTTTTTTGACTGACTTTTGTGTAATTAAGTATGGGAGTAGCTACAAATATAGAAGAATATGTACCTACAATAACACCAATAATCATTGCAAAGGAAAAACCTTTTAAAATCGCACCACCAAAAATATATATTGATAATAGAGCCAGTAAAGTTGTAACTGAAGTGATTAAAGTTCTTGATAAAGTTTCATTTGTTGAAATATTTGAAATATCAGCTATTGATACTTTAGAATATTTTCTTAGATTTTCTCTTATACGATCAAATATTACAACAGTATCATTCATTGAGTAACCAACTATAGTCAAAACAGCAGCTACTATAGATAAATTTATTTCGTAAGACAAAAAGGAAAAAATTCCAATTGTAATAATAACATCATGAATTAATGCAGAAATTGCCGCTAAGCTAAATTGCCATTCAAATCTTATCCAAATATAAAACAACATAGCTGCCAAAGATAAGGTAATTGCCAATAAACCAGATCTCAATAATTCGTTGCTAACTTTTGGACCAACATTTTCAACCCTTCTAAAATTTACATTTATACCTAAGTCTTTAGAGAGTTGATTGTGTATAGATTTAACAAAATTACTATCTGACTTAGTAGTTTCAATTTTTACCAGATATTCATTATCTCCGCCAAATCTTTTTACAGTAACATCTCCTAAATTCATCTTAATAAATGATTGTCTTATTTCAGATATATCAGTGTTTGAATTTTCAGTTTTAATTTCAATTAAAGTTCCTCCTTTAAAATCAACACCCAAATTTAATCCTTTAAAAAAAAGAAAAGAAATAGAAAGAATAATAAATATTAATGATAACAAATTAAATTTTTTGTATTGATTTGAAAATTTTATATCTGGAGGTATCTTAAAAATCATATTCGTATAGTCCTATCTTTATTTTTCATTACGTAAAAAGATGATAGATGTCTTGCAAAAAAGTAAGCTGAGAATAGAGTAGTTAAAATGCCAATTCCTAGAGTTACCGCAAAACCTTTGACTGGACCGGAGCCCAAAAAGAAAAGTATAATCGCAGAAATTAAAGTAGTTACATTAGCATCTAATACAGCCGATTGAGCCTTTTTATAACCAATATCAAATGCATGAATATTTGATTTTTCAGTTTTCATTTCTTCTTTTATCCTTTCAAAAATTAAAACATTTGCATCTACAGCCATTCCTACAGTTAAGATAATGCCTGCTATACCCGGAAGTGTTAAGGTCGCTTCTAAAATAGTTAGAATCCCCAAAAGAAGTATCAAATTAGTAATTAGAGCAAGGTCAGCTATGATTCCCAAAAATCTATATCTGAAAATCATATAAATTATTACTAATATGAAGCCTATTAATAAAGAAATACTGCCAGCTTTAATAGAATCTTCTCCTAAATCAGGTCCAACAGTTCTTTCTTCAATAATATTTAATGGAGCTGGTAATGCTCCAGATCTCAAAAGTAGAGCAAGATCTGTAGCAGACTGAAAAGTAAAATCACCAGTAATTTGTCCGTTACCACCTAAAATAGCATCTCTTATCACAGGTGCGCTTATAATTTCTCCATCTAAGATTATGGCTAATCTTTTACCTAAATTATTAGTAGTAATTTTTCCAAATTTTTTTGCACCAACTCTATCAAGTGTAAAATTTACTACTGATTGATTTAATGTATTTTCAAATGCTGGTCTTGCATTCTCAAGATTATCGCCACTAATAACAACTCTTTTATTTACACTAATTTTCCTATTTTCTTCTGGATAAAATATAAGTTCTGAGCCAAAGTTATTGTCTTCATCAGAAATTAATCTAAAAGTTAAATTTGCAGTTTTTCCTAGAAGATTTTTAATTCTGTTAGGATCATCTAGGCCTGGTAATTCAACCAAGATTC
>Ga0310344_10002314_pt1 | contig 14354 bp, 30 predicted proteins | sample HC15DNA20200_MG_FD_203801 | JGI IMG/M metagenome (GOLD analysis project Ga0310344, IMG submission 203801) | Marine microbial communities from station ALOHA, North Pacific Subtropical Gyre - HC15-DNA-20-200_MG | ecosystem: Environmental > Aquatic > Marine > Oceanic | place: Pacific Ocean: North... | reverse complement strand
CCTATTGCTTTTCCAAGTTCCTTTAAGGATTGTAAGCTAATATTTTCATCGTCACTATTCTCGACTAAATATTTTAACCTTGATAGGATAAACTCATGGTCTATTCCTAGTTGGTCAGCCACATCTCCTACTGACCTTTCTATTTCTTTCATTACACGCTCCTGTTTAAGTAAAATTACCGCTTTCTTTTTTGCCTTATTGGAGTCATTTTCATTAAATGCTTCCATGTAGCTTTTTACTGCAGTCTTTCCTATGGCTACATTTACTGCAAATTCTTTTTCTTTATTTGTACAATTTTTTCTTTCCTTAACACGATTATTGGTGTTTTTTATTTTTGTGCTAAAAGTATATCGATTTGGATGTTTGTCAAAATCAGCATCCATTTTTGATTTTTTATTATTTAAGAATGTTCCTACAACAGTTCTAACCCAACCTCTTGAATGCGTATAATTTTTTCTATCTTTTGGATGTGATATATTCTTACTTACTTTTAAAAGTTGAACAATTCTCCCGTCATCACTTTTCACCCAATCCCCTTCATTGGATGATTTCCAGTCCTCTTTTACTATCGTTGTCGTTGGATTATGTTTATAGAACTCTTCGATATTTTCATAAACGTAATGTTTATTTTTTTTTATTGTCCTGTATTCCAAAATTCTCCATGTCAAAAGTGTCTGATTTATCCTTGTCTTTTCTATACCTACCTAATTCCCTATGCAGACCATTAATCAAATCCATTACTGCAAAGGCTATTAAATAAACATCTCCATTTATTTCAATAGGTATTTCGTCATCAACTTTACTCATTTCTTTTAATATTCTAACTTGAATATCAAAAGGTAAGTTGCTTAATGAAATCATCGCTTCAGCCATATTGAAATCTACTGCTTATATAATATATATATATATATATAATATATATAATATATACTACTTAGTTTCTTCTTTCTTTTTGGTTACTTTTTCTTTCTTCTTTTTTTTTGAACTAGCTTTAAAAGACTCTTTAATTTCAGCTTCTATTTCAGCTCTCATGGTCTCCTGCAGCCGTTCCTCTTCGAGGCGGGCTATACCAGTTTTTGCTTCAGGTCCACCTAAGTCTTTTGATGATATGTATCCGTCACTCACAGTTGCTCCTATTTTGAATTATCTAGAATCTAAACAAATGCCCAGGTTATTTACAAGAAAAATATGAGGATTTTGAAATGCACCCATATACTCAACCCCTATACCCTAAAAAACGGAAAAGCAAAAAGCATTTTTCGTTAAAAACCAAAAGAACAGGAGTATCTTATGTTAGAAGTTATGAAAAGTTACAAACAGAGCAATGGTCAAGTATCTTTGTCACCAACGAAGATTTACCACTCAACCAAGACTGTAAACGGTACCAAAGTAGTGTGCGTCAAGTATTCACCTGGACCACTTAGAGAAAACGAACACTTTGAGATTATGTCTCCACAAGCGTTTAAAGCTCTACAATCTACTGGTAGCAGAGACACCTTCGTTAAAGCATTCTCTGGCGACTTCAAGTAACATCAAGAGGGTTAATTCATTTTAACCCTTTAATTGGTTTAATATGGGGGATGTAGTACATAAACTATGTCCCCTGTATTAGTATCAATAATCGTAGAACCTGGGCAATAACATAAAGAAAGGAGTATGATATGTACAATGCCATAATCAACAGGATATTCAATATGCTACACGACTTACTTATAATTACAATAATGGCTCTAGCTTTAACCTCGGTCATATGGGGGTCTGCATCAATCATATGGCTACTATTTGGGGTGTAGCAGTCCACTCCTGGGTATGAGTATAAAGTGCCCAAAGATTTAAAAAAGAACAGGAGATAGTATGAAAAATACATCAATCAATATCAATGATATAAAGAACCATCCATTCAATAGCTTAAATGCTAGAACTTGGATAACTCGTAACAGATGTCCATACAAATATAAATATGAATTAATAGACTGGGCAGTAAGATACAAAGGATGGTCTAAGTCTCAAGCTAATAGATTAAGCAAGAAACAATTATATGCAATCTGGTATAAAGGAGCATGATATGAAAAGAAAAGCTTATGAAAGAAGTAGAAGGATAATGCAATCAAATATACCCAAAAAATTAAAAAGGAGAGTATCTATGCCTACACCATTTATGTGTCACGAATGTGATTCACCAACAATGAATAAATCAGGAATATGTGATAAATGTATGGAAGAATTAAATGAACCAACGACTGCAGATGAATATAATAAATTACAAATAGATATTGGCGATATAAAAGGCGAACAAGGGATAAAAGCTGAAGCAATACTTAGTGCATTCAAGAATTATCAATCAGAATCAAAAATATTTAGACTACTACAAAAGATAGGTCTAAGAAAATAACCAAAGGAGGCTATATGTCTACACCAAAACCTAAATTACCAAAGCTCGAAGCAACAAAAGACTATGATTTATTTGTCTTTACAAAGAAGAATAGAGCTATTATGCCAAGCCACGTTAGAAATGTTGGCAAACACATTGACAGAAAGAATTTAAGTGCAGAGTCACCAATAATTGTCAAACCACTAAATCCTAAATATGCTGATGAAAAACATATTCATGGAAAGCATATAATACTAGAAGGTCAACATAGATTTATGGCTTTAAAGGATAGGAATGAATGGATAGTATATCAAGTAAGTGAAAACTTTGAGATAGAAGATATTCCTCACTATAATACATCAAGAAGAGATTGGGGATTTGACCAATTTATGAATCATTGGTGTTTAAATGATATAAATGCATATAAAATATATGCTGGCTTCAAAAAGAGAAGTGGATGGGCTCATAGTAATCTCATACTAATGTTAATGAATAATACTTCAGGTGCATTAAAAGCATTTAAAGATGGAAAGTTTGAAGTAAGAATGCAAATATCTGAAGCAAATGATTTAATAGACAGAGTAAATGACTTTGGAGAATATTTAGAATTTTATAAGACCAGAGCATTTATAAAAGCGTGTACTGTAATGTTTAGAGCAGAGGGATATAATCATAAGAAGATGTTGTCCAAGTTAGAATATCTAAGCACCAGAATACTTAAATCAGTATATTGGGATGATTATGTAAAACAGCTAGAAACTGTATTTAATTACAAATCTCAAGGAAGGACTATAAGGTTCTACTAATGCCTGATAAATATGATATGGAGTTGGATGCAAGACCAACACAACAAGAATTATGTCCACACGAAAATATGGAATATCAAGAATATGAAGCTGATACAAATGTTCCAGAAGATTATTATTGTCTAGACTGTGGAGAACAATTCGATATTCCTGAACCTGACGAAGATATGTTTAGGGATAGGTAGAAATAGGGGTGAGTTTACAAACTTAGGCAATAAGATAAGGTGCCGTGGTTGGACATCTTTGGAGTGAACTAGGTTGGCAAATGTATTCTCACCCATAAATAAGGCTAGGTATTGCCAGTATGTCCCATCAAGGTATACCCAAACAATAACGCAAGTAGCTGGCGACATATGTTATGGCTCTAGCCTAATAACTAGGCTTGTTTAATATTCAATACGTAAAAATAGATAACAAATAACATTGTTTTCGATTTAATGTATTAGACAAGCCTAAAACTTAAAGGAGTTATCATGGGAAAAATGGGATGGTTACACCACTTAGTACAAATAACACATCATAATGAAGAAGAAAGAGAAGAGTTAGAAGAGTTTTTAGGAAACGATTGTAACTTTAAAAATCCACAACTTGCTGCAGAACAATTTCTAAAAGCATATGCTGACTTAGAAAGAGATGCAGTTAAAGCAAAAATAATACCAAAGGAGTCAATCAATGATACAAGCACTAGTAGAAATAGCAGGTAGTTTATTAATCGGAGGAATAGGATTAGCACTAATATTAATATGTTCAATATTGTTTATGATATTAGGCAAGGAAGTACTAGGATGGTTAAAAGATAGGAGACTGCCATGAGTATGCAAATAGAAATAGAAGACCACACAGCAAGATTATTTTATAATGGAAATGTAAAGATAAATAAGAATGAACATGAATTTATAGCAATATTAAGTGTTTTTGGAAAATCAGGTCCAGTAGAATTAGATGCAATAGAATGGATAGAAATAGAACCAAAAGATATAAATCTAGTAGAAAGAAGAATTTTTAGATTACTTGAAACAATAATAAAAAAGGAGTTAAAAAATGCGAATAACTAAAAATGAGTTTGATGCATATGAAGGCGTTAGAAGATATGGCGCTTGGAATATGTTTGACCCAGAAGCAAGAGCAGCTACAGGTCTTGAGAAAGATAAATACGTTGCTATAATATCAAATTATAATGCTTTAAAAGATAAATTTGTAAAAAGAGAGGAGGAAGAGCCATGGGATTCGACTTATACGGATTAAACCCTAAAATTAATCAGGACTATACACAAAGATATAATGAAATAATGAAAGAATATGGGACAGGTGATGGTTGGATAGATTGGCAAAAAGATATACCTGAAGATGTTAAAGAAGAATATTTTGAATTAAAATCAGAATATGAAGAAAAGAACATAGGGTATTACTTTAGAAACAATGTATGGTGGTGGAGACCATTGTGGTCATTTGTTTGCTCATCATGTGATGATATATTAACTGAAAAAGATATGAATGGTGGCAGTTATAATGATGGTCATAAGATAAGTAAAACAAAAGCAACAAGAATAGGTAAGAGATTATCTAAGCTATTAGCAGATGGTACAGTTTATGAAATTTGTAAAGAACATGAACTAGAACGTGCAAAGTCTAAAGCATATAATGAAATGATAGAGGAACAACTCAATGATATTAAATCAAGGGTTAAGCTTGAACATGGAGATGGGAAAGTTCCTGCTACCTATCCTGAACCATTTAAGACAGAATGGGAAAAAACATATGCTAAGAAGAAGTGGTCAGCTGAATATCCTATTGATGCTGGAAATATAGAAGACTTTGCTAAGTTTTGCTTAGAAAGTGGAGGGTTTGAAATATGTTAGAAAGTCAATATGATATGATATTAAAACATCTAAAAAGAGGTGACTCAATAACACCATTAGATGCTTTAGATAAATATGGTTGCTTTAGACTAGCAGCTGTCATATGTGAATTAAGAAAAGATGGATATAATATCGAGTCTAAAACTGTTCACAACAGAAATACTCGTAAAAGATATGCAAGATATACTCTTAATTCGTCAGACAACATAACCGAACAACACATTGATGATGATGTGTATATGGTAAAATAGATACTCTACGGGATATAGCTTTCACTGTCACTTATTACCTCCTCTCACCACATCAAAAGGAAGTTATATCCCTTTCTATTTTCTTCTTATTCTCGTCAATAAATCGTAAATTTAAACCCACCAAAGGGAGTTACAATGAAGTTTGATTTAGAAAAAGTTTATAGTGATTATATTAACCATGAAAATACTATAAATAGAAAAAAATATGATAAATATAAAGGATGGTTTAGTGCATCATCAGCAGGCTCTTGTTTTAAGAAACAATTTTTAAGAGCAAAAGGGAAAGAAGGAACTCCAATGGATAATAGAGTTTTAAGGCTCTTACGTCTTGGAACAATAGTACATAAAGATTTTGAAGAAGCAATAAAACTACACCTAGAAAATTTAGATACAAAAGATTATAAAATATATTCAGAACACAGAATAGAAATACCTGAAATCAATGTAATAGGACATTTAGATATAGCAGTAGAACAACATAATAATTTAGATATATATGATTTAAAAACTGTTGCTTCATATAAGTGGAGTAAACAATTTGGATGGAAAAAGAATAGAGACACCAACCCATCAGTAAATTATGAATTACAATTAGGAACATATGCTATTGGCTTAGCAAATGAAACTGGAATAGAACCAGACAGAATATACCTCTACCTCGCATGGTACAATAAAGATAATAGTGGAATGAAAATAAAAGATGTTCCATCATTTTGGATGGATAATGCTTTTGAATATTGGACAGAGTTAGGAGAATTATGGGAAGGGACAGAAGGAGATTTCACTCAATTGATTCCAGGTAGTGAAAATATACCAGTAGCTAAATGGGAATGTAAATATTGTGAATATAAAGACATATTTTGTGAAGGTATCAAATAAAAAGGAGTAAACAATGACAACAGACATTGTAGACATAGCTCAAAATGGTACTCTAAAGGATGTAGATAATCTTTTAGAGGAGCTGACAAAACACCATAAAAAGGTAAGTAAGCTAACAACACCAAAAGCTTTTATAAAAAAGAAAATGGGGTTGGATTATGTGGAATACGGATACATGAGAGAACTAGCAGATAAATACTACCCTGGATGGTCTTGGACTGTTATAGACTCAGAAAATTTAGGTAGTCAAGCATATGTAGTGCATGGTAGACTAAAATGGTTCGATAAAGGTGTATGGAGAGAAGGTGATGTTACAGCAGCTCATAGAATACAAGTAAAACGAGGTACAACAGAGGAATTTGTTGATATTGGTAATGACATTAAGGCTGCAAATACTGATGCTATTAAGAAGGCATTTAATATGTATTTAAATATAGCTGACGATGTTTATAGAAATCAAATAGAAGACCCAGAGTTAAATGACGAACAATTAGATAATATTAAAACACTGTTAAAGAAGGTAGAAGATAAAGACTTGAAAGATAAAGTTAATTCACAAATAAAAGAAGGCGAAATAAACTCATATAATGTTAAAGGTGTATTAGCAAAATTAGAAAGGATAACGCAGTGAAAAATATTGAATATCAAGAATCATATAATGAACAACCTTTAAAAGATGGAAATATATATGATATAGGAATGAACGATGGAACAGTATTTAAAGGTGTAGAATATTTAGGAACGAAATTACATAATGGAAAACCAATGATGTGTTTTGTAACTAAATCTGAGTTAAAACAGATAACAATCAACCCAAGCTATCATAGCTGGACAATAGAAAAGGAGAATCTAAATGGGGAGATTAACAGTAAATGAAGTTGCGACTTTAAAAGAAAGTGGTGTACTAAATGAAGATACTATTGCAGAAATGCAAGAAGCTGGTTTAGTTAGCACTAGAACTCGTAATACTTCTAGATGGATGAGAACCAAAAATAATACTTGGGTTTCACCTCAACTATATTTTCAAGGGCTAGATGGTTCTGAATATAGTAAAAAGATGACTGAATTTCGTGCAGAGTTTCAGTCTTTAGTTACTAAATACTGCACAAGTAAAACCAAAGAAAAATAGGAGTATAAATGAAAGAGTTAAGTGGAACTACATATGATGAAGCTACTGATGGTGCTTCCCCTGTAATGCCTGGAACATATCCTGCTCATGTAGTAGGTATGACTAGTAGGACATTTGATAGTGGAAGTATTGTCTTTAATCTTACATTTAGGATTGCAGAAGAAGTAAGCAATATGAATATCGTCAAGCAAGTTAAAAATGGTAGTGGCGCATATGAAACTGTTGTTGATTCTGATAATAATCCAGTAGAGGTATCTGCGGCATATATGAAGGGCAAAACATATTTTGCTCAAGGTGTATGGCTGACTCCAGACCCAGGAAAAGGTCAAGGATGGAAGAATCGCAAATACAAGGAAACCTGTGAAAACCTCGGAATATCCTTTAATGTCAATAAAGAAGGAGTTGTCATTTTAGGCGAAGTAGAGGAAGAGGATATAGTGGGTGCACCTGCTCTTGTTAGATTAAATGAACAAGAGTATACAAATAGGAATGGAGAGCAACGTACTTCGTTCAGAGTTGATAATATATTGCCATGGAAAGATGGAAGTAAATTGTCAGCAGATGAATTGACAGACGATGTACCATTCTAAATAAAAAGGAGAATAGGGCTTGGTTGTTCTGTGGAAAGGTATGTGACGCAGACAACGAAATAACGTCTAAGCCAAGTCCTATACTCTATTAATAAGGAGATTTTATGAAAAAAGATTTAGTAAAAGAAGTAATAGTAGAAGATATGCTTATGAGAATAGAGTCTGCTATTAAAACATTTATAGCTAGAAACCCTAATGTAGATTTTGAAAAAGAAACTACAATACAAAATATAGCACAAACTGTACATAGTAGCATTAATGAAGGCTACGGTGATACAAATAGAAATGCAACTGTTCTAAGAAAGCTTGAAGAAAGATTAAAGATGGGACAACTAAAATATGGTCAAGATATACCTGTCTATGATGGTAGAGATTGGCTAAAAGAAGGTGTAGAAGAAGTATTAGATGGATTGGTATATTTAACCAACTATTTACTTAGATTAGATGAAATGAAAATTGAAACAGGATTTAAATCGGAGGAAGATAAAATAAATGAAAAATTATAATTATATATTTAATCTTGACAATACATGGATTAATAAAATATTTCTCTACTATGTTAAAAAGAAATTAAATAAAAGTTCTTATTATTTAGTTTTAAGAGGAAGACATCCTAATAGAAAAGAATTATTTGAAAAAATAGGGAAAAAATATAGTAAAGAAGGACAAAATGATGTCCCAATTAAATACGCAAAATCAATTGGAGTATACTTGAGAATGAAAAGGAGAAATAATAAATGGAAAAAATAAATGGAGTTGCTACAATAAAACTATCCAAATCTGAAATAGAATTAATGATAAATTCATTATATATGTCTACAACTACAAAAATACCAACAGAACAAAATGGTAAATGGAAAACTCCTTATGAGGCATTACTAAGAGATTTGGAAAGAATACTAGGAGATTATCGTGAAAAAGAACAAGAGCATAGACAAAAAATCTCAGAAGAAGAGTTCCTCGAAAAGACTGTCTGCCAAAGTTGCGAATAAATATTTGAAAGATTTAAATCCAGGAACAAAATTTGAGCTACCCTCTGGTACAACAGGAGTTTTACTTTCAGTTGGAATAGGGACTTGCAAAGTTTTTGTTATAGATACACCAAATACATTAAGCTTTGTATTAGAGGATGGGAGAAAAGACCCTTATTGGCTAGGTGTCCAATCATGGGCTCCAACAACAGAAGTTAAGGAGATAAAATAATGAGAGAAGGTGCTGATAGTAAAATAGGAATAAAATCATTAATAGAGCTATATGAAAGACTATTAAGAACTGATAAAATAAAAAAAGACGGGGCTGCTTCACATAGGCTTCTTCATTTAAAAAGAAAAAGATTATTAAAAAAAGTAGAGAGGTGGAAAGGATATGGGAAATGACTTTGATTTTATATGTCCAAAATGCAACTACAATATATCACAACATAAAAGCAAATCATATAATCCAAGAAAAAGAATAACACAATTAAGATTAAAAAGGGGAAAATCTCTAAATAGACTTTTAACAAAACTTATACGTCTAATAAAAGAAAACATCCCAAGCGAAAATGATACGATAAAAGAATATTATTTTATGAAAAATATAGAAAATGTTCCTGATAATATTGTGACAATAGGAATACATAGATATTTAGAAGGTCACCATCAATATAGTGGAAAAGGATTTGCATATTTAAGTAAAATAATAGAATACACAGAAACAAACTCAGAAAGGCAGTTTCAAATAGAACAAAAAAGATTAGGAAGACTGCCAAAACCTCAAAGAAAGGAGGACATAGATGAATCTTAATAAAGCTGCATCATTGTCTGAAACATTGTTTCCAGTAAAAGAATACCCTGCTAACTTTGCTTATAATAATGAAGAGAAAAGAGAGAAGTGGGGAAGAGTAAAAGAAAATACTGGATATAAATTCATAGTACGAGAAGATACAAATGAAATACTCAGTTGTATGACAGATGAGTATAGATTAATAACAAATGAATCAATACATAAAAGAATAAATCCAATATTAGAAAAAAATGGTGCTAAACTAAGAGAATGCTCACTTTATTCTGATGGTAAAAAGACAATATGGAGATATGTATTTCCCCAAACTAAAATACCTATTGGTAAAGGAGATATATGCAATCCAGAAGTTGGTATTGTTAATAGCTATGATGGGAGTGCAGAACTTCAAACATGGAGTGGTGCATTTAGATTAGTTTGTAGCAACGGATTAATAGTAGGATTCAAATTATCAAGCAGTAGAAATAAACACTCAATATATAATAATAATATAAATAATATAGAAGAAGACATAATAAATACAATAGAAAAAACAAAAGAAATATTAGTCGACTCCCTTCCACTACTAAAGGAGACAAACATCAAAAGGTCACATATTAAAAAGGTAATAGAAATGCTACCTACATATGCGATGGAGCCATTAACGCAGTATTTAATAGCTAACAACCCTAAAACATATTGGGATTTATTAAATGCTCTAACATACATATCTACTCACCATATGGGAAGACAAAGAGGCGCAACATTAAAGTTGGAAAATGAAATATATCCAGCTATAATGAAATTGGCACAAGCCTAATGGGTGATTCAAGATGGGTAGATTGTCCTGTTGTTATACCATACATGGGGGGAAAGTTTGAGTTAAGTAGAAAGCTCATACCAATGCTTGCCCCTCATGTTAGGTATATAGAGATGTTTGCAGGAGGACTATCTATGTACTTTAGAAAAAACAAGGTAAAGTGGAATGTAGTTAATGACTACGATAGCGATATAGCAAATTTATATGAATCAATAAGAACAAATCTAAAAGAATTTCAAAATCATGCATATTGGATGGTAAAAAGTAGAGAGATATTTATAGAATTTAGAAGACAAGTACATGAAAATAAAAAAATAGATATACCAGACCCAGAAAGAGCAGCTAAATATTATTATGTAATTAAAAATGCCTTCAATAAGAATGTAAATGCAACAATATCAAAAGATAGTAAATCTTGGAAAAGTACAATGTTAGAAGATTTAAAATATAGTAGACAATTACTTGATAATATAATGATAGAAAATCTTGACTTTAGAAAACTTGTAGAAAAATATCCACCAAGAGAAGGAGATATGTGGTATATGGACCCACCCTATATTGTTGCAGGAGAAAGAAAAGATTATTATTTCTTTGATTTCAATATGGATGACCATAAAGCATTAGCTGATATGTGTGATATAATACATGAAAGTGGTGGAAAATTTATGGTTAGTTATGATGACAGAGATGAAGTAAAGGAATTGTATAAAGATTATAATATAAATGTATTAAAAATAATATATTCAGGACAGCAACATCATAGAATAGAAAAAAATGAGCTTGTAATTACTAATTACGAGCCACCTTCACAACAAAAATCATTATTCTAGAAAGGAAATAAAATGAAACCTCTCAATGAAACAGAAGCACTAAAACCGTTTCCTAGTAATAATGAAGCAGAAGAAGCAGCACTAGGAGCATGTCTTTCAGGAGGAAGACCAACAATAGAAAAAGCTGCGGGATGGATAAGAAATCCCGAAGCCTTCTATTTTGATGACAATAGAAAGATATGGAATGTCTTAAAAGATATGTATAAAAAGCATAAAGAAATTGACTTAGTAACTGTTAACAATGCTTACAAGGAAAGATATGGTGAATCAATTGGATATTATATTAGTGGCTTAGTAAAAGATACTATTAGCGTATCCATGATAGAACATTATTCAAAAATAATATGGGAAAAGCACATACAAAGAGAAATAACTAAATCAGCATATAAGCTACACAAAGGTGGTTTTAATAACTATAATACTGCATTAAAACTATTAGAACAACATAGAATGCTATCTGAAGAACTAATAGAACTAGCACCTCAATTAAGAAGAGATACTGATAATGTAGTAGATGAAGCAATAAGTGCTATGTTAACTGGAAGTAATGTAATACCATTTAAGTTTTGGGCTTTAGATAAGCCAGCAGGTGGTATGACAAGAAAAGAGTTAACTGTATTAGGTGGTAGACCTGGACATGGTAAAAGTACTTTAATGATAAATATTGTTAGACATTTAGCAAAACAAGGACTAAAAATAATGGTATTTAATAGAGAGATGAGTAACAATGAAATGATGAAAAAGTTATTTGTCATGGAATCTCAAGCTCTAACATATAAAGTATTAAGAGAACCAACTTTATCACCATCAGCGCAAGATAGTATTCATAAAATGGAAAAGTCTATAAAGAAAAAGTATAAAAATGTTTATATGTATGAAGATATAAGAGACTTAAATGAAACAATAAGAGAAATAGGCAAAGTAAAACCAGATGTTGTTGTAGATGATTATATTCAATTAATTAGAACAAATGATGGTGGAAAAGATAGAAGATTTCAATTAGAAGAAATAATGCAAGAATATAAATGGGCAGCTAAGAAATGGGACTTTTCAGGATTATTATTAAGTCAATTAAATAGAGAGATTGAAAAAAGAATAGACCCAGTGCCAAGAATGAGTGATTATAGTGAAAGTGGTGTTATAGAACAAACAGCAGAAACAGCTATGTTTATATTCTATGGATACAATTTTGATAGTGAATCATATGATAAGTATGAGAGTCAAATTATAACTGCAAAAGCTAGATATGGTCAAATAGGTAATTTTATAGTAGGATTTTGTGGAGATAGATGTAAGTACTACAATACTGCAACAATAGCAAGACAAGATGAAACAAAATGTTTAAACCTTCAAGAAAAAAAGTAAATGATAAAAAGTAAATCACGCAGTTGCTATGGCTGTATACATTATAGTGATGGCAACTGCCTCTGGTTTAATAGATATAAACAACAAAGACCAAAGTTAATTCCTATGAATATTCTTAATGAAGGATGTAATAAATATGAGCCTAAAATAAAATGGGTTGATGAGAATCCTGTTATAAGAAAACTAGTAGAATTATTTGAAGGAGAATTTTTATGAGAAAAAGTAAATCTTTTATAGGTATAGACCCAGGAGCAAGTGGTGGTATAGCTATGATAACTGTTGACCATTTATGGTATGCAGAAAGATTTCCAACAAACAAAAGTCCAAGTAAAGCCAAGCAGATATTTGAACATATGATATTAACATCAAGAAATGAAGGTTTTCTAGTTGAAATATACTTAGAACAAGTTCATGCTATGCCTAATGACGGAAGGTCAAGCGCATTTAAATTTGGAGTTAATTATGGTATGTGGTTTGGAATAACAGCAAACTATAAGGTAAATTTAGTTACCCCTCAAAAGTGGCAATCCCATTATGGTCAATTGCCAAAAGATAAATCACTTAAAAAAAGAAAGCTAAAAGAAATGGCAATAGAAATGGTTAACAATGATGTAAAGCCTACATTATGTACATCAGATGCTATTCTTATAGCAAACTACGGAAAGGAGACATTCATTGAAACTGATTGAACGGTATAAAATAGGAGATGATTATTTAGGAATAAAACTATTTGCAATAAAATCAGAGTTCTTACAACATCACATTGATATAAATATATACCCAGTAAAAATGCAAGTATCATTTGTACCACCATTTAGAAACCTAGCAATTGAGATAGCCATATTTAAAATATATATAAAGTTAGGAGTAGGCAAGAATGAAGATTAAACGCCCCACAACAATTAAGGAAAAACAAAAAGAATTAAATCAGATACTAGCTTATTTAGATAATATACAAAATCAATTGAAAATATTAGCAGATATGATTAAAAGAATAATGAAGTGAAGTGGTCGAATGGGGGATACGAAGGTTTCTGTTCTTTCCCGACTATCCCCCGCTTCACTAACAGATAAATATAATTAGGCAGGACAATAAATGCATACTTACTATCGCACAATCATATCCAATTTTTACCTAATAAGTGGTCTGCATCCTTTTTCCCAAAATATAATTGCATAAATGGAAGAGTTAACCATAAAGGCATAAACAATCTTACTATATCAAATATATCTCTTTCTATTCCTTCAACAGCTTTGTCTTCATCATCAAGCAACATATAGAAAAGAAGCCTTCCAAGCACTCTTGTTGCTATTCTAAGAGCTGGGTCTTCAGCTCCTCTTGCAATATTTCTAAATCCACCACCATTTCTAAACATCATAGCTCTAGCTACATTAACAAAGTCAGCAACTGTCATAATAACCGACACAGCCACTCTTGACATTAATAATCTAGCAAAAGCTCTAGCCTCTGGGTCACCTTCATTGTCATAAGGGTCATAATTTGATAAACCAAGAGTAGAACTAGACATTTTACCCATTTCAGAAATAACTCTTTGTATACCATGCCCAGGATATAAACTTCCATCCATAAAAGACCTAGCTGCTCTCCAATCATAATGCATTTGATTTATAGGGTATCCTTTATATAACCATATTAAATCCCCTGCACCAGCTAAAGCTTCTCCCATATGAA
>Ga0310344_10002313_pt1 | contig 14359 bp, 15 predicted proteins | sample HC15DNA20200_MG_FD_203801 | JGI IMG/M metagenome (GOLD analysis project Ga0310344, IMG submission 203801) | Marine microbial communities from station ALOHA, North Pacific Subtropical Gyre - HC15-DNA-20-200_MG | ecosystem: Environmental > Aquatic > Marine > Oceanic | place: Pacific Ocean: North... | reverse complement strand
CAATAACTAATGTTGGTGATTTTGATGGAGATGGAATAATTGATCTTGCAGTTGGAGCTTCTGAAGATGATGATGGTGGAAAAGATAAAGGTGCAATTTACATTCTGTTTCTAAACAGTGATGCTACTGTAAAATCATATCAAAAAATATCAGATACATCAGGTAACTTCAGTAATGTTTTATCTGAATTTGATACTTTTGGTAGAGACATAACTAATGTTGGCGATTTTGATGGAGATGGAATAATTGATCTTGCAGTTGGAGCATACAAAGATGATGATGGAGGGGAGGATAAAGGTGCAATTTACATTCTGTTTCTAAACAGTGATGCTACTGTAAAATCATATCAAAAAATATCAGATACATCAGGTAACTTCAATGCTAATCTAGATGATTATGATTTCTTTGGTAGAGACATAACTAATGTTGGCGATTTTGATGGAGATGGAATAATTGATCTTGCAGTTGGAGCATATAGAGATGATGATGGTGGAAAAGATAAAGGTGCAATTTACATTCTGTTTCTAAACAGTGATGCTACTGTAAAATCATATCAAAAAATATCAGATACATCAGGTAATTTTGATCTTATTAGAATTATAATTAATTTTTTAAAAAATATCTTCTTTTAGTGATAGAAATATCAAAACAATAGAATCAATTTAATATAAATAAATAAAAATACTTTCATGAAACCAAATATCCTGTTATTAGTAATTGATTCACTTCGAAGTGATCAATTTCAAAATGCTGAAAAAACATCTATCACCCCAAATATTGATTCGTTAGTGAAAAATGGAGCATATTTTTCACAAGCAATTAGTTCTGCAGATGGAACTATTGTATCATTAAATACTATAATTAATGGATTATTTCCCAATTCTATTGGAACAAGAGAATCAAGAATAAAATTAAAAAAAGAGAATTTAGTTTCAACATTAATTCAAAATAATTATCATTTCTATGGTTTTTTACCGAACCTAACTTCATTTCAATCTTTAATTAAATTATGTGAAAATGAGGATCCAACATATGATCCTGGACCACCAACAATTCCTTTAGAAAAGACAGGCTCCCAAATATTAGAACTTGTAAATTCGAAAAATCTTAGCGAACCATGGTTTTATTTTTTACATATATTTGATCTCCATGCAATTAGAGAAGGTTCTATGCCTACAGGTTTAGAAAATTTTGATACGGAAAAATTTGGTTCAACGAAATATGAAAAAATTGTTTCTTCCATAGATTATTGGATAGGAAAAATTTTAGAAAAAATTGATCTTGAAAACACTATTGTAATTATTACTGCAGATCATGGTGAAAAAATACCTATAGATGAAAAAGATTGTGTATCGTTTGAGCCTCCTTTAACAACTGGTAAAGAAATTGGAAAAAGACTATTGCCTAAATCTGCTCAAAATATTGGAGGAAAGTCATTATCTAAGTTAAGAAAAAGTATTGCTGCAGTAAGAATAGCTAATGCAAATAGAAATTTAACACATTATGAAAAACGTTCTCGTTTACCACATTTTACTCTCTCTTTATTTGATGAGAATATCAAAATACCTTTGTTAATAAGTGGTCCAAAAATTAATAAAAAAATTATTACTCAACAAGTAGGAGCCGTAGATATTTTTCCAACTATATTAAATATTTTAGAATTAGAGTCAAATTCAAAATTCGATGGTGTTAGTTTGTTACCTTTGATAAATGGAAGAGTTTTTCCTGAAAATCCAATTTACATACACACAATGCCACATCAAAAAGTTTCTGAAAATGATTGTGTTGGAATTAGAACATCAAAATACAAATATTTTAGGCATGCACGAATTCCAACTCAAAATATTCATCTTTTTGACTTAGTTAATGATGTTTTTGAAAATGATAACATAAATGATAAATTTCCAGATATTGTTAAAAATTTTGAAACAATACTCTCAGGTTTTCCTGAATCAGATTTTATTGATACTGAAGATAAAATCACAGAAGAAGATGAAAAAATTTCAGATGAATTAAAAAAATTAGGCTATATTTGAATCAAAATTATTTGTATTCATGTAATGGACTATCTTTGAAGTTTTCTCCTCGTTCATTATCTGGAGGTAATTCTTTTCGTTTTCTCACAAAATACTTCTCTCTATGATCTCCATCAGAAAGCTTGTTGTAAGTAAGATAAAGATTTGTTCGTGGACTATTTGATTTATTCTCTTGTGATTGGTGCGGAGTAAAACCGTTAAAAAATACAACGTCGCCTAGCAAATGTTTTAATGGTTCAAAAGTCATTTCCTTCAATCGTTCTTCTGGAATTGGTGCATCATAAGGGCCTAGAAATCCTTTGTTATGAAAACCTGCTGCAACTTCCAAACATCCATTTTCAATTGTTCCTTTATCTGTAGCAATTAGAACATTCATGAAATCAGGAGCATAGTCGTCCCATCTTGAAATTATATCTTGGTGTGGTTTAAAACCTGCACCTCCTGGATTCTTAAAATTAATTTTCTCTTTAAAGAACACACATTTTTCGCCCAATAAGCTTTCTACACAATTCATAATTTTTTCAGAATGTACTAAATTATGAAAATTTTTATTGTAATCGACAAAATTCTCTAATCTTGTTAAAATTCGCTCTCCACTATTTTTACTAGTCTCATAATATCCCATTTCTTGTCCTTCTTTCCAATCTTCTGGTTTTTTCTCACTATAATCATAAATCCACTTTCTAATTTCTAAAATTTCATCTTCATCAAAAAATTTTTCTTTGACTAAAAATCCATTTTTGTTAAATTCTTCAATTTCTTCGGGAGTTAAATCATTCATAGATATTATTTTAATTTGAGTTAAAAATATCTTGCCATTAATTTTATTGATGGCAATATTGATAAATAGAAAATCATTTTCAAATCTATGAAAAAAAATGTTATAATTATTCTAATTGATGGTGGCAGATTAGATTTTGCTACAAAATCTCCCATTTTTCAAAAATTAACGCCTAATATCATACATTTCAACCAATCAATTACGTATGCTCCATACACTACCGCTGCAATGCACGCAGTTCTTTCTGGTTGTTATGGTAATAGAACTGGAGTAAACAGTTATTGGAATATATATAAATTCAAAAATGATAAATTTTTAACATTAGCAGATTATTTAGCTGAAAAAAATTATTATACTTATGCTGATGGACATACTGAATTAATAATTCCAAAATTTGGTTTTAGAGAATTTAATGTTCATGATGAACAAAAAATTAACTTAGTTAAATGGCATTCAGAATTATTAGATAAAATGAAAGATAGACATGATAACGGTGAAAATTTTTTCTTATATTTACATTACAGTAAAATTCATACCGGCATAAGTAATGAAGTTCTAAAAGTTTTTAATAATTTTAGTAATGAATATTTTGATAATCATGAATTAAATTATGAAAGATACTCAAAATTATTTCATAATGCAGAAAATTATCTAGAATCAATTATGAAAAAAATTGAGAATTTAGGATTTCTTTCTAATTCGATAATTCTAATTTTATCTGATCATGGAATTAGTATAGGTGAAAAATATGGAGAACGTGCATATGGTGCATTTTGTTATGATTATACTTTGAAAACATTTGCCTATCTTCATAATTCAGATGTGATGCCAAGAGAAATTTCATCACAAGTTAGACATATTGATTTTATGCCAACAATTCTAGAAATGTTAGATATTGAAATTAATGATTCCTTTGAAAAATTAGACGGTGAATCATTAATGCCTCTAATAAAAGGCGAAAATCAAATTGAAAAACTTGCATTTTCTGAAACCGGAAATCCTCTAAATGACAATGCCCCTCCTAAAACCCCGAATACAAAATCTATTCGTAATTCAAAATGGAAATTAATCTTTAACGAACATGATAATTCTAAAGAATTGTATAATCTAGAAGATGACCCTAAAGAAGAAAATAATTTAATTGGTAAAAATAATGAAGTTGAAAAAAAGCTTTCAGATGAACTATTACATTTTATAGACTAATCATTTAGTATTTCTCGAGCTCTTTCAAGATCTTGTGGCGTATCTATTTCACACCATTTTCCATCTACGGTAATTGGCGATATGTTTACTCCTAAATCGATTAATTCTTGCAACATATCTGTTAAGTAAGCTTTTTCTAATGATGGTGCATTATGAAATCTTCCGTCATGTGACTTTTTTAATTTATAAAATACATTTTTGAAATTTTTTATTTCCTTCTCAGATATCTTCATTATTCCTATGAATTCACCTATAATTTCATTATCTTTACATTGCGTAATGTTTTTTTTAATTTTTAATATTTTCCCATTATTAATTAAAACATTATCTGCCTCACTTTTTGGATGTTGATCCCTATTTTCATAATTTTTTTCCCAGTTTAGATCTACTACAATTCCAAATTCTCCTGAAAATTTAATTATTGAATCTAAAATTGCTTCATCAAAAATTATATCTGAATATGTTGTGATTAATTCATCATTCATTTGAGATTCACCTGCCATTAATGAGCCTAATACATCATGTTTTTTATGATCCTTATCATTAATGTATGTCACATTTTTAAATACAAACTTTTCAGAATTTGGACCAGTAATTATTACAATATCATTAATATTATTTTTTTTAAATAATTCAATTTGATTACCAATAATTGATTTATCATTAATTTTTAACAAACCTTTCGGAATATTGTATGTATTTTCTCCTAATCTTGTTGAAGAACCTGCAGCAATAAAAATTATTTTCATGTTTATAATTCTTCAATAAAATAGTCTTTAATTTTTTCGGGTGGTATTGAAATTCTCCTACCACTATTTCCTCCACCTTCAATTTTTACAATAATCATTATTGGGCCTTGATTATTTTTAATTGTATCAAGAATTTTTAATATTCCTTTTTTACTAGAGCTAGTAAAAATTTTTTTATATTTACAAGATTTTGCAATTTTTGCAATTGAAATTATACTTGAACTTGTTGGTTGACCTCCAGTTGATTCATGTATTGAATTATCAAAAATCACATGAATCAAATTTTTTGGTTGTAATTTACCTATAGTAGTTAAAGAACCAAGATTCATCAAAATATTACCATCTCCATCAAAAACAAAAATTCTTTTCCTAGGAATTGTTAATGCAATACCTAAACCAATTGATGAAGCCAATCCCATTGAGCCAATCATGTAAAAATTTGTTTTTTTATCATGAATATTGAATAGATCTCTGCTTATGAAACCATTAGCAGACACAATCGGATCCTTCTTGATTTTTTCAAGAAAAATCTGCATAGCTTCGTTTCTAATCAAGAAATTCCCTCGGTATTATTAACGCACACGATTTATTATTTTGAGATTTTTTTAATGCCCAATCACACATTTTTTTCCAATTACTATCTTTGATAATTTTATGATCAATTTCCATAATTTTTAATAAACCAGGTTGAATTCGTCCTATTTTGGTATGTTCTGGCGCATCATTTTTTAAAAAACCTCGCCAACCAATTAGAAAAATTAGAGGAATTTTGTATAATTGTACTAATGAAGTAATTGTACTTAATGAATTTGCAAAACCCGCATTTTGCATAAATACTAATGATGGGCTTTTTGCTAAGAGCATTCCTGTAGCAATTCCAATTGCTTCTTCTTCTCTAGTTGTTATGATAATTTTTTTATTTTCTAGTCCACATTTGATGAATTTTTTTAATGTTGAATCTGGGACACCAATAAAATTTTCAATGCCATTTTTATATAAATAATCAAACATTTTTTCCTGATAAGATTTTTTCAATTAATATAACCTAATTTCTTTAATTCATTTTCTAATTCTTTTTCTTTGTTTTTCATATTGTACATTTCTTGTAAATCAAAAATATCTTTCATCGTAGATATTTTATTATCAATGTCGGAAATACGTTCAGAATTAACCATTTCTTTTAGTAATGATGTAATTGAATTATGTGCAGCACGTAATGTTTGATTTGCATAAATAACCATTTTAATTTTATGGGAAGCTAATTCAGAAATTTTTACAGTATCATATGTTGTTGGTACAACAACAATTGGAACAGAACCTTTCCATAATTCTGTAAATTCAAATATTTCATCTGGCGTTTTTTGTTTTGAATGAATTAGTATCGCATCTGCGCCTGCATGTTCATAAGCCGTAGCCCGTTTTAACGCTTCATTCATTCCTGCGCCTGAAATTAATGCCTCAACCCTTGCCATGATCAAAAAATCTTTATCTATTCTTGCTTCTTTAGCAGATAATATTTTTGCTACAAATTCTTTCTCTGATAGTAAATCATTTTTTCCATTCTCTAGTAAGCTATTTTGTTTTGGAAATGTTTTATCTTCTATACAAATTGATGAAACACCTGCATTTTCATATTTTTTAACCATGTGACTAACATTACTTGGGCCCCCATAACCGGTATCACAATCTGCAATAATAGGTATTTCACATGTTGAAGACATATTTGATGCAACATCAAAAAATTCTGTCATTGTCAAGATACTTGCATCAGGTAATGCATGTGTTGCAGATATTGCAAAACTTCCTGCCCAAACTGCATCAAAACCACACGTTTCAACTAATTTAGCGGACATTGCATCATAAGCACCACCTACTTTAACTATAGAATTTTTTTCTAGTTTTTCTCTTAAATTTTGATTTTTAGACAACTAACATTTCATCAAATAATTTTAAGTATTAAAAACATTCTATAAAATTAGATTTCGTTATGTTTACAATTAAACAACCAAATAAAATTATTTTTGGCAGCAATAGTGCAAATGAATACTCGTTTTCAAATAAATCATTAATAATAACATCCAAAGGCTCTGGGAAAAGAGGTTGGTTTGATTATCTGGGATTAAATAATTCTTACATTTATGATGATGTCATACCTAATCCATCTGTCGAAACAATAGATAAAATTCAATCTGAATTTTCCAATTCAGAGATAGATACCATAATAGGACTTGGTGGAGGAAGTAGTTTAGATGTTGCAAAAGTTGTAGCGTCAAAAATGAAAAAAAAGAAAATTTTGATTCCAACTACTTTTGGTAGCGGTAGTGAAGTAACAAGAATTTCAGTCTTGAAAGTAAATGGTCAAAAAAAAAGTTTTCATGATGATGGATTTTTTGCAGATGTTGCAATTGTAGATTCTCATTTTATTAAAAATTCACCAATCAATATAATAAAAAATTCAGCAATTGATGCACTTGCACAATGTTCCGAGGGATTTGATAGTAAAAATGGAAATCTATATACAAAATTTTTGTGTGAACATGCATTTGAATTATTAGAAAATGGAATTATGAATATGGATAAAGAAAAGATAGTTTTAGGTTCATTGATTTCAGGACTAGGGTTTGGAAATTGTTCAACTACATTAGGACATGCACTTTCTTATGTATTTTCAAATGAAGGATATTCTCATGGACATGCATTAGCATACACTACAGCTGTTGCACATGAGTTTAATGAGTCTAAATTCAGTTCACGTTTTCAGAAATTAGTACAAAAATTGGATTTTTCAGAGATCAATCTTTCTCAAAATCTAGATGATGCAGCAGAATTAATTTTGAAAGATAGAAAACACTTAGACAATAATCCTAAAACTATATCAAAAACTGATTTAATCGTATTATTAAAAAAAATCTATTCCTAAAACAGCTTTGAAAAATTTTAATTCAAATAAAGAATAGAACATTTTATATTCAGTTTTTTTTTTAAAAAAATAATGCTACTTGTCTCACAGAACATAGGAAACTATGAAATCAATATACCAGATGACACAATATTTCGCGTAAATATGGCATGGTGCAATAGTATTCCAGAATTAGAAGAAAAACTAACAAGAAATAAAAATTCTAGTTTTTTTATTGATCTTCCAATTGGAAGAATAAAACCACCAAATAACAGATATACTTTGGATGAAATGATCCCGGTTTTAGAAAATAATGAAAATGTAAAATTTTTTGCTGTATCAAATGTGGAATCAGCTAATGATCTCAAAGAATTTTTGGAAAAAGTTCCAGATAGAATAAGCATTGTTCCTAAAATTGAAAGTCCAACTGGCGTTCTAAATATTGATGAGATATGTACTGCTCTAAAATCAAAAGAAAAGGTTGTAATGCTAGATCACGATGATCTATTTTCAAATATTGTTAGAAATAATGAGGAAAAAGCAAACTTTCAGATGTATATTAAGAAATTAGACATCTATTGTCAAGAAAAAAATATTTCATTACTTAGAACCGTGGGGGTAGTTTTCAGTGACGATGAAAGAAGACTTACCCAATATGAAAAATAAAATTTTATCGTAGTGAATTTCAAATATTAGAAAAATATGAAAAACATATGGGATTAAAAGGATCAGGTAGAAATTTTCTACTGAAAAATAAGCAAATTAATCCATATCGTTTTTCATGGAATTCGACATTTAGATACTTGACAAATCCAATTAGATTTTTACCACATTTTTTAATTATTGGAACAAGCAAAGCTGGAAAGTATAGTGTTTTATCATATCTTAATCAACATAATGAAATAAGTGCAGGTTTCAAAGATCATGCAGGAGTTCATTATTTTGATAGTAGTTTCGAAATAAATTCTATATCATGGTATAGATCACATTTTCCTACAAAAATTTCAAAATTCAAAATTGTGGGAGAAGCACCAGGGACGTATTTAACTAATCCATCAGCACCAACTCGTATAAAAAAAATATTACCTACTGTAAAATTAATTAATTTTTTTAGAAATCCTGTTAACAGAGCATATTCAGCATACAATCATGCAGTGAGATATGGATGGGAACATTCAAGTTTTGAAAATGCAATAGAAGCTGAAATTGAACGGATAAATTTACTTAATGATAATTCAGATATGAAAATAAATAATGAAAATTCAGTAAACTATTTACAATTTTCATATTTACGTCATGGACTCTATGCATATAATCTTAAAAATTGGTTTAATGAATTTGAGAAAAATCAATTTAAACATTATTCAACTGAAGAATTGGATGAAAACTATAATGAAATAATGAATTCGTTGTTCACTTTTTTTGGTATTAAAAATATTGAATTAACAAAAGTGAAAAGAAAGAATGTAGGAAATGAAAAAGCTTTACATGAACCTATGAAAGAAAAAACTAGAGAATTTTTAATAGACTTTTACAAACCTGAGAATAAGAAATTATTTAGAATGATTGAAAAGAAATTTGAATGGGATTAACTATGGAATTTAATAAAATAATTAAATGGATTGAATATGGAAAGAAAATTCCTGCAACCAAAAAATTTGATTATGAAGAAAAATTTTCAAAGAAAGATATGTTGAGAAGATGGGACCCATTTGAAGATACCTTATCTGCAGCCATTATGTCAGGTTTAGAAATAATTCCAATAAATAATTCAACAAATATTTTGTACATTGGAAAAATTAACAAAGAAAGACAGTTGAATTATTTGGATCTGGTTGAAAATAAACAAAAAAATTTCATTTTTGATGAAGAATGTAAAAATATGAGTTCAGAAATTGAAAATTTTCAGTATATTGATAATTTAGAAGAAATTAAAGGAAAATTATTTTCTGTGATCTATATGAATGGAAATATAGTTTCTATAAAAAATATTATTAATATTTTAGATGAGTTTTTGGATGAATTTGGATATTTAATAATAGTTTTATCTAGATCATCGGAAAAAGAATTTAATGATTCATTTAAAAAATTATCTGAATCACTTCATGTTATACAGGAAATTAATATTGAAAATTATTTTCGTAACAAATCATTAATTATATTTTCAAATAAAAAAATTATTTCAGAATTTAATTAATTTAAAGATTCACTATATTTTTTCCATGTATTGAATTATGGAATTAGTGATTTTATTGATTTCAGTTTTTGTAAGATCAGGATACATAGGTAATGATAAAATTGTATCTGAGACTTGTTTAGTAACTATCAAATTTTTATGTTTTAATCTATATTTTTTAAAATGATAACTTGAATGAATAGGTTCAAAAAATACTTTAGACATTATGCCTTTTTTTGCTAAATATTTCATTAGATCATTTCTAATTTTCTTAGAAGGTAATTGTATGTTGAATAATTGATATACATGCATAAAATTTTTAGGTTCAGAATGAAATTTTATTCCATTTAATTTTTTTAAATTTTTATGATACTGAGAAACATGTTTACGTCTAGATTGAATTAATTTTTCTATTTTATTTAGTTGGGATAATGCTAATGCTGCAGTAATTGATGACATTCTCCAGTTAAATCCTAATTCAAGATATGTGGGCGCATTTACATTAGAAAAATAATTACCTGTTGTTTTTCTTCCATGTGATCGAATCAATTTTAATTTTTCATATTGTTTTTTTGAATTTGTAACTATAGCTCCACCCTCACCAGATGTCAAAATTTTATTCCCAGCAAAACTAAAAATTCCCATATCACCAAAAGTTCCAACCTTTTTTTTATTTATATGAGCACCAATAGATTCAGCTGCATCTTCTATTAGAAGTAAATTATGTTTTTTTGCGATTTTTTTTATTTCATTGATTTTACATGGCAATCCAGCGTAATGAACAGGAATTATTGCTTTAGTATTTTTTGTTATTGATTCCTCTATTTTATTCGGGTCCATACCAAAAGTTGTATTTTCAATATCAACAAATTTTGGTATTGAATTTACCATTAATGGCCAATTAGCTGTTGCTATAAAACTAAAAGATGGTACAATTATCTCATCATTTTTTCCTAAATTATATGATAATAATGCTGCATGACCAGCAGAAGTTCCAGAATTAAACGCTACACAATATTTTGTTCCAATATATTTTGCAAGATTTTGTTCAAATTGTTCAATTTCTGGACCAATAGCCCAATCCATTCCTCTTTTAATCACTTTAGAAATAGCTTCTATTTCACGTACATCATTATTGACTTTATACAGAGGTATTTTCCATTTATTTTTTGACAATTTTTTCATTAATTTGATAAATATTCATCAATCAATTCATTAATAGTTTTTTGTAGTTTTTCTTTACTAATTCTTTTTGATGTTTCAGAACTAAATTCATTCATAGATATTAATTTTTTAGTTTCTTTATTTGATATTTTATACATATTTCCAACATCATGACAATATGGAATTTCATCTTGTGTGATAAGTAATTCATGGAATCTTTCTCTTTCTCGTGATTTTAAAATTTTAATTTGTTTGATAATTTTATTTTTAGGAAATTTCTTTTTGTAAACTTCTAACATACCTTTTGCAAGATCTTCAATTCGAATTGATGGCATTTTTAATATGAATATTTCTCCATCTTTTGCAAGATGTGTAACATTTAAGATCATTTTTGATGCTTCAGAAATAGACATGATGAAACGTGTCATTCTAGCGTCAGTCACTGTAAGAGGTTTCTGATTTTGTATTTGTTTTTGAAATATTTGAAAAACTGAACCTCTTGAACCTAAAACATTACCAAATCTAACAATAGCAAATTTAGTTTTACCTTTACCAACGTAGGTACTTGCATCAAGAGTTAACCTCTCAGCTAATAATTTACTTCCTCCTAAAGTTGTAGAGGGATTAGTTGCTTTATCAGTACTAATAAAAATAAACTTCTCAACTTCTTCAATAATAGATGCTTCTAAGATATTACTTGTTCCAACAACATTTGTTTTTACTGCATCAAAAGGATTTTCTTCACAAATATCAATATGTTTCATAGCAGCTGCATGAAAAACTATGTCTACGTTTCTGATAGCTAGATTTAATCTATCTCTATCTCTAACATCACCTACCATAAATTGAAAAATATTATTATTATTATCCAGATATTCTTTAATTTCTACAAGGGAATTTTCGTCATTAGTAAAAACTCTGATTTGTTTTGGTTTAAAATTAATTAGCTGTTTTATAATTCCGTGTCCTATCGAACCTGTACCACCAGTAATGAGAATAATTTTATCTTTAAATTGTCGTTTTAATTCTAATTCATCTTTTATCATTTAACTAATATAAACAGAAACTCCAGTTAGATAAACCATTCTTATAATAACTCAGAAGTCAAAATCAATTAAAAATTAAATTTATAAATTTTTTAAGAGCTCTAATGGAAAAATAATTACATAATAATTATTATTAGCATGAAATAAAAATTATTAAATTATGAATGTTTCAATCCATCAACCTGATTTTTTTCCATATCCAGGTTTTTTTAATAAAATTTTTCTTTCAGATGTTTTTATTATTTTAGATAGAACACAATTTGAATTTGGCATAACAAATAGAAATAAAATTATTACTCCAGAAGGTACATGGAAAAGAATTTCAATTCCAGTAAAAAATGATCAAAAATTCTTTCAGAATAATGATGTCAAAATAAATAATGATATGAATTGGAAAGAAAAAAATTTAGATTTAATATCAAAATCATATAGTAAGTCTAAATTTTTTGATTTGTATAATACACCAATTAATTCAATTTTTGAAGAAAAATGGGAATATCTAATAGATCTTAATATTAAAATATTAAAAACAATTTTTGAATGGCTTGATGTAAAAACCAAAATTATTTTTGAATCTGAACTTAATGTAAAAGGTACATCTTCTGAAAAATTATTGAATATTTGTAAAGAAGTCAAAGCAACAAAATATGTATCCGGACCTGGTGGAAAAAATTATTTAGATGAAAAAATCTTTCAAAAAAATCACATTGATATTGAATATCAAAAATATACTCCAATATCATATTCACAGTTAAACTCTAAATCTTTTATTCCTAATCTTAGCATATTAGATTTATTATTTAACATGGGTTACGAAAGTAGAAAATTTGTTTTGTAGATTAAAAATTGATTTATGAAATAATATTATGAAAAAACTGTGTAATGATCAGAATATAATAAATATATAAAAAAAACTAGAAACTTGTGCGATTACTAATAGCTGTAGATAAAACAAGATTTTTTTATATGAATCAATTTGCTAACGCGTTAAAATTGAAAGGAGTGAATTATCAAATCATTGATGATTTAGATATTTATGGAAATTCAAAATTTGGAAAAAAATATCTAAGATGGATAACAACTCCAAAAAAAATTCAAAATATTATTGATGAGTTTAAACCAGATCTAATTTTGACAGAAAGAGTTAGTCATTTTAGTTCGCTAATAACTAAAATGAATATTCCGTTAATCATTTTTTTACGAGGAAATTATTGGCATGAAATAGAATTAGGAAAACAGACCTTAGATAAATCTAAAATTAAACAATTTGAGTTAAGTGCAAAAGAAAAAATTGCACACAAATGTTTTTCAAAATCTGCAATGATTTTACCTATTTGCAAATATCTAGAAAAAATAACTAAAGAAAAATATCCTGAAAATAAGATTCAAGTCTTCTATCAGGGAATAAATAAAGAAGATTGGTTTCCTGAAAAAGGGGATAGAGAATTAAAACATCCATCAATTGGGTTTATACAAAATGCAAATGTTTGGGATAAATGTAAAGAATTACTGATTCTTCCAAAAATTCTTGATGCATTACCGAAAGTTAATTTCTATTTAGTAGGTGATGGACCTTTCATGAAAAAAATTTTACCTTCTCTTGAAAAATATGATAATTTCCATTGGCTAGGTTCATTAGAATATCCCAACAAAGTTAGAGAATTTCTGACAGAGATTGACGTTTACGGATTGCTAAGTGGAATGGATATGTCGCCACATACAATTTTAGAAGCAAGTATTATGAAAAAACCTGTACTTGCCACAAACGTTGGAGGAATTCCAGAATCCATACAAAATGGAAAAACAGGATATTTGATTGAAGAAGGAAATTATGATGAATGGATTAAAAGAATCAATGAATTAATTCAAGATAAGGAAAAAATAAATCAGATGGGAATTAATGGACATGATTTCATAATTAAGAATTTTTTATGGGAACAAATTGCAAATGAATTTTTAGAAATTATTAAGAAAAATAATCTCTATTTTTGATTTTTTATATTTAATTATTAGAAGTTTCTTTTATGATTTCTATAATTGTCTGATAATCATCATCAGTACCATTATCATCAACTTTAATTGAACGTAGATTGAATTCATTTTCTTTTAAACCCAAACTTGTTAATTGTTTTTTTAATGTTTTAATTGAAATATCATTATAATAACTTCCTTCAGAACCATTCCAATTCATTTTATGTTTTTCTAATTCTGGAAAAAATCCTCTATACGAAGTTATGTAAGCATATTTTGTAGACAAATTGAAAATTTTCTCAATAAATTTTTCAATATCATATACATGATCTAT
>Ga0310344_10002312_pt1 | contig 14364 bp, 14 predicted proteins | sample HC15DNA20200_MG_FD_203801 | JGI IMG/M metagenome (GOLD analysis project Ga0310344, IMG submission 203801) | Marine microbial communities from station ALOHA, North Pacific Subtropical Gyre - HC15-DNA-20-200_MG | ecosystem: Environmental > Aquatic > Marine > Oceanic | place: Pacific Ocean: North... | reverse complement strand
ACGATTTGGAGGCGTTTATCGATATCCGCGATTAACCCGTTGAGGGCTTTAAACGTAGTTTTCGGGTCGGGAAATTCAACCCGATCATTGCCTAGGTCCAGAACGTTGGCATTTGCCGCAATGTTTTGTACCGTTGAGGACAGACTATCGGCGTTGTCTAAACGTACTGAAAGGTCGGAGATTCCGTTTTGTAGCGGTTCTAGCACCTCGGCAAGATCCGCTGCCGCGGTGCGATAGTCTGAGTTTTCGATCTCAAGCCGAGCATTTTGCAGTTCGAGTGAGTTGATTTTTTCCTGAGTCGCCATGTTGGACTGTAAGAACCAGACGCCAGGAACTACGATCAGTGTCGCCACTGTGGCGACGGCGGTTCGCAGGTTGATTGTGAACTGCCGCATACGCCCGTCCGAATACCTCGCAATTACGATTCCGAACCGTTCTTTGGGTATTCGGGGAATCTTGCGGATTGCCGAAAGGAGAAAGGAGAGCGTTAATATGTTCCGACCGGCAACAATTAAGGCGAAACGTCTACGTGTTGTCGGTTGTCTGTTGGGATCTGACATGGAGTACCCGCAAACGGGTAGTATAACTGGAGCTAGACTGAGAAGCTATTTTCCAATTGTAGGCAGCTTGCAGGGCCCTGACTGCGGCAAAAGGAATTGTAGTATCTAATAGTGGCCGGTTGATGTCATTGGCGGCAGTTGTCTTAGATTAGGACTTATGCGTTTATCTGTTGTTATCCCGGTATACAACGAGTGTAAGACTGTCGAACGTGTCCTTCAGCGCGTAGCAGAAGTTGGTTTGGACACCGAAATCATCGTCGTTGATGATGGATCTTCAGATGGGACTCGAGAGATTCTTACGGCGAGACCCGAAGGCGAATTTCGCCTAATTTTGCATGAAAGAAATTGTGGAAAGGGCGCGGCGCTAAGGACCGGTTTCGCGGCGGCGACTGGAGACTTCGTTATCGTTCAGGACGCCGACCTCGAATACGATCCCGCTGACTACGAGAAACTTCTAAATCTGGCTCGGGAGCAAGCCGCCATTGCCGTGTATGGATCGCGTCTTCTCGTTCACCAGCCAAGTATGTCGTTAAGACATTTCGTCGGGAATAGTCTGTTGACTGGTCTGACGAATTTGCTCTACGGATCACATCTGACAGACATGGAAACCTGTTACAAATTGATAAAGAGAGAGACTCTTCAGCAGCTGAACATTGTATCCAATGGTTTTGACGTCGAGCCGGAGTTGACCGCCAAACTTCTTAAGCAAGGGGTCGAAATTGTCGAGCTGCCAATTTCGTATTCCGGGCGGAGCTTTGCGGAAGGTAAAAAAATTTCGTGGTTAGATTTTTTGTTTGCGGTGTGGACGTTATTCCGCTTTCGGCTTTCGGATTAACTGCTACGGGTGTCTGTGGAGTGTTCAAAAACACCGTATTGGTTGGCTAGATCTTGAGCTGCCGGAGTGACGATGGTGTTGTCGTCAATCATTATGTGCCGTGATTCGGAAAGTGCACGGCGGACATCTTCTTCTGATACGAAATCTACAGTTTGAATTTCGATTTGGCCACTACGGGTTTCAGATGGTGACGCAACGGATGCTAAAGGACTAGGAGAGTCACTTCGTTCCTCTGCTGCATTATCGGAAGGTAGATGCGGCTCTGCCTGTCGTTGAAAACCTCTGGTTTTAAGGAATTCATCGACACGTGTCGAGACAAGTTGTGCCGTTAATCCGGACGGCGGTTTGGATTGTATGGGGTTTCGTTTTGATCTTTCTAGTAACCGCAGGGGCTTCGTTTCGTAAGCCAGACGTTTGACGTTAATGAGGTGGCGGGGCGATATATTGTCGGATGTTATGTTGCCGCCATGTCCGCCGCAGCCTAGTGTCATCGATGGGTCCAGGCCGGTTGTCATGCCGATTGAACCAAGTGTTGTTGGTGTGTTGACGAGAATTCTAAAGGCGGGTTTCTTTAGGCCGAACTCGAGAATTACTTTGTCATTTTGCGAATGAATAGCCATGGTGTGGCCCATGCCGCCGTATCGAAGTATTTCTTGGCAGCGTTGGCAGCCCTCTCGCCAATCTGTGACCGTGTAAAAAGAAAGGACGGGGCAGAGTTTTTCGATTGAAAGTGGGTAGTCACGTCCGACTCCCGCTAGCGGCGCCAGTAGCACTTTCGTGTCGGACGGAACATTGATACCGCTATGTTTTGCGATGTCTGTCGCACTTCGACCGACTAGTTTCGGATTTGGCAGTCCTTCGGGGGTGATGAGTCCGCGAGAGAGGGTTTCTGTTTCCTCTTTATTTAAAAAGTAGCCTCCCTGTTCAGTGAATTGGCCACGGACGGCTTCCGATATGTCTCGGTCAACGACGACGGAGTTCTCAGAGGAGCAGAGAAGGCCATTGTCAAAAGTTTTTCCAGCGATAATGTCGGAAACGGCCTTGTTTACGTCGGCGGAACGTTCGATGTAGGCGGGTGCGTTACCTGGGCCGACACCGTAGGCTGGCTTTCCAGCGGAGTAGGCGGCTCGTACTAAACCCATGCCTCCCGTGGCGAGAATTACCGAGATCTCTCGCTGTTGCATGAGCGCCTGGGTTCCTTCGAGGCTGACTTGGGTCATGCAAGAGATCGCATCGACGGGCGCGCCGGCATCGACAGCGGCTTGAGTTAAAAGTTCTACCGTTTGTGAGATGGAACGTATAGCGGTTGGGTGCGGACTGATGACGATTGCGCAGCGTGCTTTCAGCGCGATTAGAAGTTTATAGATGGTCGTTGAAGTCGGATTGGTCGAGGGCACTATAGCGGCGACTACGCCGAATGGCTCAGCGATTTCAACGACTCGTCGGTCATCGAGCTGGCGAATCACCCCGACCGTTTTCATCGGTCGAATAAAGTCGTAAATTGTTTGTGCTGCAAATAGATTTTTCTTTGTCTTGTCAGAGACAATTCCGTAGCCGGTTTCTTTTACTGCTAACTCGGCGAGCGCCTCTGAATGTTGTGCGGCAACAGATGCGACTTGGCCAACGATGCGGTCAACTGTTTCCTGGTCGCATTCCGCAAGTTTGGGTTGTGCGGTGAAGGCGCGTGTGGCGAGCACGCGCGCCTGTGCGATCGATTCGGATCCATCGTTGGATGACTGAGCAGCATCAGGCATAGCTAGTTAGCTGTTCCAGCGTAAGGTTTATCCCGAACAGAAGCGGCGACGAAAAGCTATTTTCCTTTGGGAAGGATTTTCTCGACTTCGCTATGGGGCCGCGGTATTACATGGACGGAGACAAGTTCTCCGACTCGTCTCGCCGAAGCGGCACCAGCGTCAGTAGCCGCCTTGACGGCTCCAACGTCGCCACGCACCATGACAGTCACGTATGCGGCACCGATATGTTCTTTCCCAATGAGTGCGACGTTCGCCGCTTTTACCATCGCGTCGGCAGCTTCTATGGCGCCGACGAGGCCTTTGGTTTCGACCATGCCAAGCGCTTCCAAGGTCATGTCTGGGTGGCTCCTAGCCGTGAATGTAGATCGTTATTGGTGATTCGCATTGCGCTGGGTCGGATCATAAAAAAATGAGACACATTGCGAACGAGATTTGCAACACGTTACCATAGAGTGAGTTGAGACGGCACGTACAAAAATCGTTCTATTTAGGGAGCCTCGTTGTCTGTGGGGTGTTTTTGACAGCCGGGTGCTCGCCATCCGACCCTGCGGTCGCGGTTCCGTTTGTTGACTTCAGTCGAGATTCGGTTTCTGTGGGTTCGCCGGTCGACATTGGTGTTCGTTTTGATGTACTCGGCACGATGCCGGACGCGCAAGAAGACTACCAGGTGTTACTGCACGTTTTAGACACTAGTGGGGAACTACTTTGGGCGATGGATCATCAGCCGGCTATACCAACCTCAGAATGGGAACCTGGTCAGTCAGTCGTCTACAGCATACGAGAGAAGATCCCACTATATCCTTACGTTGGTGAGGCAACTGTGGCTATTGGTCTTTACTCTGTGAGTTCGGGGGAGAGGTTGACACTGTCCGGGGTTGATCTTGGACAGCGTTCTTACCCGGTTGAGACGTTTCTCCTCGAACCACGAAACGATTCGGAACAAGTGCAATTTCTAGATGGTTGGTACCAGGAAGAAATTCAGGACGATGGTCGCAATCGATGGCGTTGGATGGGCGATAGGGCAGCACTTGGAGTCAGGAATCCACGAGGTCCGGCTCGTTTGTATCTGGAACTCCAAGGTCGGCCTGATTTATTTGATAGGCCGCAGCGGATTTCACTTTCAATTGGAGGCCGCAGCCTGTTTGAAGGGTTACTGGGCACAGAAGAGATTATTTTTTTCGAACGTGAATTGTTGGCCGGTGATTTTGGTTCCACAGACGAAGTAGCGTTGGAAATCAAAGTAGATCAAACCTTCGTGGTGGATGGTGAACTGGTTGCAGGCGGTGATGAACGAGAACTCGGCATTAGAGTCTTTTACGGCTATCTCAAGGTGCACTAGAGAGACCGCAAGTTCATTCCGATATTGAAAATCAATCCAAATTCCGTTGTGCAGCACTAGTTACTTCGGATGAGGCCACCGCTAGATGTTGTGGTATTCGACGCGCGGTGGTGAGGGTACGAGTGATTTCTACCCGTTTTTATTGGGCTTTTTTCGAGATTGTCTGGCTGTTGCCAGCTGTGCTACCTTGTTTGGATGCCTTTTCCACTATTCCGATGGCTATGTGCGTTCGCGATTGTTGCGTCGGTTGTCGGAACGCGTCTTTGGGCCCCGGCGGCTCCGGCTCGGATTATTCAGAGTGAACGGCCACATGATGTGGCGAAGACAAAGCGAAACATCCACCCGTACGCGGAAATTGTAGAAAGCGTGTCACAGAAATACGGTGTTGATCCCCGGCTTGTTTTTGCGCTCATTGAGGTGGAATCAAGTTACAGGTCGATGGCGGAGTCACCTCGCGGTGCAAGAGGTTTGATGCAATTGATGCCGGCGACGGTGCAACGGTATGCCGTTGCCGACCCTTTTGAGCCGGAAGACAACATCGACGGCGGCACACGCTATCTCCGGAGTTTGTTGGATGAATTTGGCACGAAAGGCGCACTCGCAGCCTATAACGCTGGGGAAGGCGCGGTGCGAAAATTTCATGGAATTCCGCCGTATCCTGAAACTCGACGATTCGTTAGTCGAGTATTAGCGATTGTTGGTGAACAGTCACTTGCTGTTCCACAATAGCTCTATTCTTTCGACCTGTTGAGCGAATCAAATAACGTCAATTGCTGTCTATCTGGCTGCAGGTGTTCTGCTTCACGGTGCTATAATTTTGTTGCGTAGTATTCCGATAATTTATTGATTTATAAGGTTTTGTGGGCGTGTCAAGGTGTAGTGGTCACCGACTATAGCAATGCAATTTCGATGTCGCCTCGCTTCAGCCGACGGTGAGATTCTTGAGGGCGTCTATACCGGTGAAAATGAGGCCGAGTTACGTCAGTCACTCGAAGGAAAGGGTTACCACATCCTTTCCCTTCGTAAAAGAGCAGGCTTCAAATGGTCCGGACTAGCGTTAGCCAAGCGGCGGCGACTCAGCGATCGAGCATTTATTGTTTTTAATCAGGAATTGGCTGCTTTGCTCCACTCGGGGATGCCTCTTGTTCAGTCTTTAGAGATCCTTAAGGAACGTGTCGACGAACCAGTACTATCGGGCGTTCTTGCGGCTGTTCATCAACGAGTCCGCGAAGGGATTTCCTTGGCCGAGGCGTTTGAAGAATGCGATGAGCTTTTTCCTGGCGTTTATGTCGCGTCCATCATGGCGGGAGAGAAGAGCGGAGCCCTGGAAGATGTGTTGCGACGGTATGTTAGATACGCAAAGGTTGTTAATAGTCTTAAGAGAAGAACGGTTTCGGCGTTGGTTTATCCAGGGATTCTTCTCGGATTGTCATTATGCGTTGTTGGAATTATTGTGCTTCGAGTGGTGCCCGAATTCGCGAGTTTTTATGAGGGAATGGGTGCGTCTTTGCCAATCGCGACCCAGCTGTTGCTGGGTTTCTCGTACCTGCTGTTGGAACATTTTTTAACTATCGTGGTCGCGGTAACTGTTGCGAGCGTTGTGGTGGCTAAGTGGTGGGCCAGACCAGAGCGTGCAGAGTGGTTTGACCGTCAAGTGCTTCGGGTGCCATTTGTTGGAGGTGTAGCACTCAAATTCGCGACGTCACAAATGTCTCGGATATTGGCCACGCTCTTGGGTGGCGGGATTCCGTTAGTGAACTCGTTGGATATAGCGTCGAGATCGGTAGGCAATCGACATATAGCAGTTCGGCTCGAGAACGTAGCCCGTCAGGTTCGCGAAGGTGAGGCGTTGTCGGTTTCAATGCGAGGTTGCGATGTGTTTCCGTCGGTGGCAGTCAAAATGATCGAAGTGGGCGAATCAACTGGTGCCTTACAGCACATGTTGGGGAACGTCGCAGATTTTTTGGATGAAGAGATCGATACGGCGTTGTCGAGAGCGATGGCGCTTGTGGAGCCAGTGCTACTTGTTGTGATGGGTCTCGTAATTGCGGCACTTCTAATCTCACTATATTGGCCACTGCTGCAACTCGGAGCAATAGCGTCATGAGTGACGAGTCGGCAATGCCGGGTGAAATGGTGGAAAAGAGTTTAGGTCCGAATGATGAAGTTGTCGAATGCCGTCGGTTAGCTGAGCGCTACAGGCTCGACTACGTTGATATGAAAACGTTTGTCGTAGACCAGTCTCTTTTTCGCGCTATACCTGCAGATCTAATGCTGAGATATCGGTTTGTCCCTCTTAGGCGGGATGAGACGGCGCTGGTGATTGTGGCCGCCGATCCGAGCAATTTACCGATGATCGATGAATTGGCATTGCTATTGGATACTGCGATAAAAGTAACGGTAGGTGCCCCATCAGAGATTGGGGCAATATTGACGAAGAGCGAGAGCTCGCAGCGGGTTCTTGACGAAGCAACAGAGGATTTTGAAATCCAGTTGTTACATGAGGACGAGCAGAAGGATGACAGCCTCACGGTTGAACGCCTCACCAGTGATATCAGCCCGATCATTAAGCTGGTTGACTCTGTGATCTACACCGCGATACAGCGTCGAGCTAGCGATATACATGTCGAATCAGCGGATGACGCGGTCTATGTAAAGTATCGTATCGATGGTGTGTTGCAGTCGGCGATGCGGCCTGTGGATAGACAGTTTCATGGAGCAATCTTGTCCAGAATCAAGGTTATGGCTGAGCTAGACATTGCAGAAAAACGAGTGCCGCAGGATGGTCGGTTTAAGTTGCGTGTGCCCGGCAAGACGATTGATTTTCGGGTTTCGATCATGCCGAGCGTGAACGGCGAAAATGCGGTGATTCGGATCTTGGATAAAGAGTCGATAAGTGAGCAATTTAATGAGTTGCGGCTCGACATCCTCGGGTTTGCGGATGACGAACTGAGACGTTTTCGTCGGTATATCGCGGAACCGTACGGGATGGTTTTGGTGACAGGCCCAACGGGTAGTGGCAAAACAACAACGTTGTACGGCGCGTTGTCTGAGATCCAATCGTCAGAAGACAAGATTATTACGATTGAGGATCCGGTCGAGTATCAATTGAAAGGGATAACACAAATACCGATTAATGAACGGAAAGGACTAACGTTTGCTCGAGGATTACGTTCAATTCTTCGTCATGATCCAGACAAAATCATGGTGGGCGAGATCAGAGATCCAGAAACGGCGCAAATCGCTATTCAGTCAGCATTGACAGGTCATTTAGTGTTTACCACCGTGCACGCAAATAGTGTGGTGGATGTCCTTGGTCGTTTTCTGAATATGGGTGTTGAGGCTTACCAGTTTGTGTCCGCCTTAAACTGTGTACTGGCGCAGCGCTTGGTTCGTACGGTCTGCAAGGAATGCAGACGTTCGGTTGAGGTTTCAGAAGAAAAACTGAGAAACGCTGGCATCGACCCTAAGGTCGTTCATGGCCACACTCTATATGAGGGCGTTGGCTGTATTGATTGTGGTGGGACGGGTTACAGAGGGCGGACGGCAATCTGCGAATTGCTTGACCTTACCGATGTAATTCGAGAAATGATCCTAGATAAGCGGCCGACATCAGAGATAAAACGTGCGGCTGGCGACTCTGGCATGCGGTTCTTACGTGAGGCGGCAGTCGAACAAGTTTTGCTTGGGAACACAACGTTGCATGAGATTAACAAGGTGACATTTGTTGAGTAATCGATTTCTTCGTCGACTGTTTGTTAGTGCTGCGCCAAAGGTTGCCTTGTCGATCAGTGGCTCTGCAGTTGCGGCAGTACAAATTGATTGGAACAAAGCGATGCCAGTTTTAGGCGGGTATGGGCATGCGCATTTAGAAGAGGACGCTGTCACACCCATGGCCAACGGTGGGAATGTAGTTGATGTGGGATCCCTAAGCGAAACGATTCGGGCCGTGATGGGCCAATTAACGGTTGCACCGTCACGGATAGCTCTGATTTTGCCCGATATTGCAGGAAAGGTTTCGTTTGTAAGATTGGCTAACGTGCCAAGTAGGAAAACGGATTTGGAGGAATTATTACGATGGAAAATAGGCGAGTCGATTCCCTATCCGGTTGAAGACGCCCAGATAGCATATTCCGGTGGAGTAGCCGGCGTAGATGGGACGAGAGAGTTTGTTGTGAGTGCGGTGAAACGAGAGGTTGTTGGGGAATATGAAAAGGCGTGTATTGAGGCAGGATTGAATCCTGGCTACGTTGGTCTGGCAACTTTCAACGTGATCAACACCATTGCGTCAGCTTCACTGTCTGATCTTAGGACTGCGAATGAGATTCGTGATGCAGATTGGATGCTGGTGAATAATGCCTCTGACAATGTGAGCGTTGCGATTATCAGAAAAGGCCAGTTGATATTTTTTCGTAGCCTAACCGCTAGCAGTGTAACGAGACTTTCAGATGTAGTTCACCAAGCTTGCATGTACTACAACGATCGGATGTCCGGAGATTCTCTTACGCGGGCTTATTTAGTAAACAGTATGGCCATTAACGAGGACGTAGGGCGCACAGCCGATGATGAACTTGTAGGTCTCGAGTCGACGAGTGTGCATGTCGAATTGCTTGCTGCGCGACTCAAGAAGCGTTTTTGCGGCTCTATGGAGATTACGACCAGTTTGTTTGAACAGCTCTTGGCGCCATTGGGCGTATTGGTTGCGGCGAAGCAACTAACCCACGCATAAAATAAGTCAGACATGATTAGCATGAACTTTTCGACCCGACCGTTTTATAACGAACGGGGCGTCTACTGCGTGATTGGGATTCTGGGTGTTTTTGGCCTTATCGTCATGGTGGCTACTGTGGGTCGTGCATTCACGTTGTTTGAGGAAAACACGGGAGTTGCAACACAGGTCGCGGAGTTGAAGCGTGAGTTGGCCAGTACTGTTGACGAAAAATTGCAATTTGAACAGGCTGTCAGTGCGGAACGGCTGGCTGAAATTGAAGTTGCGGTTACGGAAGCGAATCGTTTGGTAGGTCAACGGACCTTTTCCTGGACGACCTTTTTCAACGTTATCGATACGACACTGCCGGCTGATGTGATGCTTACAGTGGTTAGGCCGCGTTTTCGTGAGGAAGTTCGGTTGTTGGAACTTGAGGTCATTGGCCGCAGCATTGATGTCGTCGATGAATTTATTACACGGCTAGAAGGGTCACCGTATTTTGGCGACGTACTCGCGCGGCAGGAAGAGCTAGCGTCGGACGGAATGTATCGGGCGCAACTTGAGGCTCGAGTGTTAGCAGTTGGTAATGATGATGGCTCGGGAGGCGGCTTGTGACGACAGTGGTTCCACTTTGGCGTCGCGTGCTGATTGAGAAAAAGTTCTCAATTGTGTCTGTTGTAGCGGTTCTAGCGATAGATGTCGTGCTGCAGCTGTTCGTGTTGTACCCGTGGACGGTCAGAAGCCAAACGTACGAGCGAGAACGACTCGATGTGATCGAGAAACAAGAGGCCGTCAGGAGAGAGAGCGAGGCTATCCATAAGATGGTTCAGGCGAAAACAGACGCGGAAGCTGAACTGGATAGATTTTATCGTGATGTGTTGCCACAAGGTTTAGCGGGTGCGAGGGTGGAATCCTTTTCGAGGTTAACTTCGCTGGCTGCTTTGCACGGCCTAACGATGGAACGAAGAAGTTCGTCTCCGATGGTTGTAGAAAGGAGCCCACTTCGGAGGCTTGATATTTCCATGCTTTTGCAAGGCGAATACCACGATTTGCGGCGTTTTATCTACGACCTTGAGGTCGGGAAGGAATTTTTGGTCATTGAAGAGATAGTGTTGCGTCGCGACGAAACCGTACGTGATGGAGAAGTGCTTGATCTTGGCTTGTCTACGTACTATCTTTCCGAAGGTGCTGGACTTGAATAAATTGGATGGTCGACAGCGGTGTTCGTGGCGGTACGGGATCTTGAAGATCTGACCTGAGATTTGTCTGTAATGTGGAAAATGTTTCGCGGCTCGGGGTTGAAACCTGCGAAGTGTAGTAGCGAAAAAGGATATTCCTTCATTGAGTTACTGGTCGTTACGACTCTTCTTTTGATTTTAGCCTCGGCAATTGTTCCGTTAAGTAAGGTGGCGACTCAACGGCAAAAAGAAGTTGAATTGCGGCGCGCGCTACGTGAATTGAGAGTCGCGATTGATGACTATAAAGATGCCGTAGATCTTGGAGTGATCGCCGGCGTGGAAGTTGACCCTGAGGATGCCGGGTATCCACCTGATTTAGAAACATTGGTACTAGGTGTTGAGCCTGTTGATGGTGCGGAGGGGCAGAGAATGCGGTTTTTACGGCGGATACCCGTCGATCCAATGATGAAGAATAGTGATTGGGGGCTGCGCGGCTATGATGACGAAGCAGGCTCCCGAACATGGAGCGGCAATAACGTCTATGACGTGTATTCGAAGTCGTCCGGCACGTCATTGAATGGAACGAAGTATATAGATTGGTAGTAATGGCTAGACTGAAAGGTCAGCGGGGTTTTACGTTAATTGAGCTCACAATTGTAATTTCTCTAATTACGATATTGTCGACCATCGCTCTGGTGGGTTATCGGAGCGCAGTCACGCGCACGCGTGAAGCTGTGTTACAAGAAGACCTTTTTAGGATGCGTGAAGCGATTGACCAGTTCTATGCGGACCGTGAGGCATACCCGGTCGGTTTATCGGAACTTGTTTCGGGAGGCTATATTCGATCAATACCGACTGATCCCATGACGGGATCCGCGGAGACATGGACCCCGATGTTTACAGATACGCGAACGGATGCTGGCTTTCGGCAGGGATTGTTTGATGTTCGAAGTGGAGCCGAAGGGAATGCGCTGGATGGCACTTTTTATTCAGAGTGGTGATGCAAAGGCGGGGCTGAACGGAACCACAGACAAAGCCTTTGAGGGTGGGTTTGCGATGGTGTCACTACTTTTGGCCATGTCGCTTTTGGGCATTGTGGCATCAATGGCGTTGCCGGCATGGCAACAGATGTCGCAACGTGAGCGGGAGTCCGAGCTTATTTTTCGAGGAGAACAATATGCACGGGCGATCCTACTTTATCAGCGCGAACAACCGGGAGCGTACCCACCGGATATTGACACATTGGTCGAAGGTCGTTTTTTACGGAAACGTTACGGCGATCCAACGATGGCTGAGGGTGAATTTCGACTAGTACTCCAAAGCGATCAGGATTTAAGTGGAGGGACAGGAACGACAGAAACCGGGACGGAGGGGGTAGCGGAGGCTAACCGTAGCGTCGGTGAAGGCCGGAATGAGAACCGAACGGGTGATGTTCAATCTGGCGGTGTCCTCGGCGGAATTGTGGGTGTTGCCAGCAGAAATACAGACACGTCGATTAAAACCTACAATGGCCGAACTAGATATAGCGAGTGGGAGTTCGTCTACACGCCTGTTTCCTTGGCTGTCGGTCAGGTCGGTGAGTCTGACGGAACAGAGTCGGCACAGGAAGATGTAACGTTGGATAGTATGGGAACGTCCCGCGGAGGCCGGTTTGGCAGGGTTGGGAGAGATGCGGACCGAGGGGCTGGCGCACGGTAGCGTATGTCTTTTGCATGAGTGATTCGGCTCGGGACTCGACCTCAGATCGAATCCGAGAATATTAAATTGTGGAGTTCTGGACGAAATTTCAGGATGGCGTCGTTCGTACGAGTTGGGCATACCCTGTTCGTGAGGACGGCAGCGTAACGATTAGAGTTCGGATCAATCCATAGAGATGTTCCAGTAAAACCCGTGTGTCCGATGGATTGTGGGGACATGCGTTCACCGCATGATGATGTAGGTAGCATCGTGTCCCAGCCTAATGCGCGGGAACTGTCAGGGACAGATGATCTCCGCTGAAACATGTTCACGGTTGCTGTGTTAGCAAAGGTATCTTCTCCAGAGAGCGCCCGGAGTGTGTCTTGAGCAAACCGTCCTACCGCCTCGCTGGTAGCAAACAACCCAGCATGACCGGCTACGCCTCCTAGGGCATAACAATTCTCGTCATGAACCTCTCCTAAGAGCAGGCGGCCGCGCCAGGGATCGTGCTCCGTTGGTGCAATGCGTGAGAGCCAGTTCGGTGGTGGACGATATCCGATCGTTCCCCAGTTACGTTCTTTAGCGATGTTTGAAAACTGAGTGTTAAGTGAATCACGGTTGGGACTTAAGTCCGAAAGGATGAAACCGAGGATCATAAAACCAAGGTCACTGTAAATCGATTTTGATCTCGGCTGATATTCAAGTGGTAGTCGGCAAATGGCCTGCTCGAATTCGGCTCGACCACGATAATCGTTAAAAAAAGGAAGATGGGAAGTTAGACCGGAAGAGTGGTTTAGTAGATCGCGTATGGTTACGTCCGCCCTGTCCATGCCTTTCCAATCGGGCAGATGCTCACTGATTTTGTTGTCTAGCGTTAGCGTTCCGGCGTCGATATAACGCATTGTCAATGTCGTGGTGGCAATAACTTTGGTTAATGACGCGAGGTCGAAGATCGTATTGACCGTCGTCTGAGGGCTTGAAGGGTCATAGGTGAAATGGCCAGCTGTGTATGTCCAGAGTGACTCTTCCATGTTGCCAACATCGATAGCCACAGCTGGCGCGATTCGATTAGGTCTAGCTGTATCGATAAGCGCTTCGGCGATTTGATAATTCATGAAGTTCGACCGACAGACATTAGTAACATGCGGAAGTTGACTTCGATTCGGGCGGGAAGAGTGCCGAAGCGGCCCACGCAAGGCAAATAGCTACAAGTGAACCAATTAACGTGTACCACTGCCAGGAGATGGTGGTTGCTAATGCTAAGAATGCGAGTAGAAATAGGCTGCAGGTGCAGGAGACGACTACCCATGCTGGTTGCATTGACCGGAAACAGACTGAGATGAAAAATGCCCCAAGCATGACGCCGCCGGTAAAGAATTGTATACGTAAGACATTGTCGATGAGTCGGTCGGAAAGTCCAGATGCAAAAAAGGCAACAAGGGTCTGAATGATGGCAAAAAGGAGAGTTGACCACCGAGATAACTTGATGACGCCGAGGTTGACGTCCGTTTTGCCTGTTCCTCTGGCATAGATATCACCAACAAGTGTTGCAGCGGAGGAGTTGAGAGAAGACGAGAGTGTCGACATGGCGGCCGCGATGACGGCTGCCAGCATCAATCCTTTGAGTCCAACAGGAAAGCTGGAAGCAATGAATAGTGGGAAGATGCGGTCTGAAGAGACTGTGTTAAGTGCTTCTTGGGCAGGTTTAATGGAGGATAATGCATCGTAGTGAGTTGAGAGGAGACTGCCAATTACTAGAAACAGAAAGAACTGTGCTACAACGATTGCGCCGCTGCCAATTAATGCTCGCTGCGCATCCTTGAGGTTTCGGCAGCAAAGGTAGCGCTGCACAAACATCTGATCGGTCCCGTGACTTGCTGCAGTGAAAAAGGCGCCGCCAAATATCCCTGACCAAAATGTGTAATCGAGTGACAGATTAAATCGAAAATCAAAAACACCAAGCTTTCCAGTTTCGTACAGCTGCCGTCCTACCGTGAAGGGGTCAGTTGTGATCGGTTTCAAAAGTAGTGCAACAGCGATGATGCCACCCGAGACATAGATCGCCATCTGTAGAACATCGGTCCAGATAACGGCTGTCATACCACCTAGCCAAGTGTAAATAAGCGTCACGATTACTATCAGGACAATCGCAACTAGCAAGATTGATTGATCCGCTGGAACAATACTATTTGGAGCGCCAGCCATCACCATGGTTATAACGAGAGCTGAACCAAAAAGTCTCAAGCCATCAGATAAATTTCGAGTTATCAAGAACAGACTGGCCGCGCATTTGCCAGCTGCGGCGCCTAGCCG
>Ga0310344_10002311_pt1 | contig 14365 bp, 15 predicted proteins | sample HC15DNA20200_MG_FD_203801 | JGI IMG/M metagenome (GOLD analysis project Ga0310344, IMG submission 203801) | Marine microbial communities from station ALOHA, North Pacific Subtropical Gyre - HC15-DNA-20-200_MG | ecosystem: Environmental > Aquatic > Marine > Oceanic | place: Pacific Ocean: North... | reverse complement strand
TATATTGTATGATCTAATTCATAATTTCTTTTAATATCACTATAGATAGATTCAGCCGCATCTCTAAAACCTCGATGAAGTTTTGTATCTAATCTATTATCAATAAATGGTCTTGCATCAAGATCCGATAATACATTTTTCCAATTTGCTGTTCCTCTAAAAATAAGAATAGTGATACCATCTTCTTGTATCACATAATAAGAAAATTGGTCTTTTTTAATACGAGATTGCTTTGCAATCATCCTATTCAAACCATAAAATTCTGGTTCTTCTGGTGATATTGAACCATCAGCAAATATTCCCTTATCTGTATAAATGAGTTTAGAATATTCACCCATTTCAATAAGAGAATCTAATGTTACTGGTAATGTATCCCTATCTCCACTTTCTCCATCTTTCCATAAAAACCAATTCGTAATTGCACATCCACCAAACACTAATAATGTAAATAATACCAAATATATGGATTTTACATTAGCCACTTTTTGCTTTTTTATCTAATTTCTTTAATTTAGTAGAAACTACATCAACTACTGTAGTTACTATAATGGGTAACAAGTCTCGAAAACTCAATGCAATTAGAAATATTGCAAGGTATTCAAACTCCTTGTAATCTGCTAGATATGATATTTGAAATATGTAAAATACAAATAACATACCAGAGCCCATGTAGACTAGGTTTCTGAAAAAATCTGCCCATACACTTTTATTATTATTAAGTAATACTAACAATGAATAAAACAAAATAAAAACAAGCATTAGGCACAGATTCAAATTTTCTATAAAATACTGTAACATTTATCTCTCCTAATTACCCGTTGAAGTTTGAGCTTCTATTTGTTTCATCAGAGCATCAAACTGGTCATTTATTCCAGTTTTCGCTGCACACTTAATTTTATATGCATTTCTAGTTGCCTCACCACATTGACCCTTCATCAATAGTCCAAGTGAAGCCTCATAATTGTCGTTAGTATCATCTAATTCATGATCAACAATATCTGCTAAGTGCTGTATTTGCGTAGCAGCCTCCGACAATCTTTTTTGTATTACTAAATCAACATGATCCGCTAAAGTGCTTATTTGCCAACTTAATAAAAGAATTGCAAAGACTAATATCCATATTACTCTTGTTTGTTTAACCGCCAAAACTGGTTCTATTTCATCCTCATGTACATTTGGGTCATCATAAGGTTTTACTTTTTCTTTTGCCATAATTTATATCCCTTCAATTCAGTTAATTATTTTTTATCATCTCCGCCGACAGAATCAATTGCTTTATCCAATTTGCTAAAGAATTTTCTTTCTAGAAAAGGTAATAATCTTATACCGGTATATCCTATAAAGAATGCGATTGCTAGTGCTGTCATGGGACCGAACTCAAATGATTCCATTAATGCTGGTATAAAGAATTCTGCGGCTATCCAACCTACTATGGCTGCAATAAGGAGGTTTTTTATTTCCCACCAAATTCCCATCCATTTGTGAACTAATCCATTAGTCAATCCTCCAAGTGTAGATGCGAAAACGCAACACCATTTGGCTCCGAAAATTGCTAACATTGTCTCCATTTATTTCTCCTTATTGTTAAAATTTAAAATTTTTCACTCCTATCTATTATGATTTCCTTTAAGTATATTTCTAGGATTTCCCTCGTTATAATAATTTTCCGGTGGAACATCCGAAGATGTGCCCCAACTTCTACTGCGATGAACGCTATTAAATCGATCTTCTAATTTTTCAAGGTCTTTTACAATTCCGTCTACCTTTGTTTCAATAGCTGGAATTTTTCCTTCCTTCATAAGAAATACCTCTTTTTCTAAATCGAGAACAGTTGAAAATAGATAAGTTACACTACCTATCAATGCAGCTGTTACTAGAGGTAATCCTGCCTTAAAAAATTGATGCTCGGCGACCTGAATCATGCTTTCGTGTGGCTTCGCCATTTTACCTTTCTTAAACTTCTAATAATTCTTGTTCCCCAGATTCAGCAAGCATCTTTCTATTCTTTACGTGTTCATCAGCGACATCTGCTTTATTCTGGCCCCAGTAGCCCACAGCATAACCATTTTCACACATCCATTTATTTACGTTTGTCCATCCATTGAATTCATCACCATCTTCAGTACAGTTTATCCATACTTCACCAAGAATTCTGCCGAACTTTCCTCGACTATCTTTCTCAGGGCATCGAATTTGAATTTGTATATCATCTCTATCGGACATGATTGCCCAATGCACCCACTCCTTGAGATGTTTCTTTGATAATAGTCCGTATACTTTTTCATTAAGATTTCTTGTTCTCGATTCTGGTGTATCAATGCCTAACAATCTAACACGACTCATAAACATTACATCAAATCCTAAATCAAAGACACAATCTATCGTATCGCCATCTACAACTTTTGGTACTGCGACTACATCATAGATATAATCACAGGGTTCATCGTTTTTATATTCAGCCACATTTCCCCTTTCTATATTACTATATCATGACTATTTATAATAAAATGAGACTTATATTAATGTAATCAAGGAAAAAAGGATTACAACTATACACATAAATACCAATGCTTTATAATATGTTATAATAGGAGTTTTAAAATAACCCCATCCTATAAACACACATTTATGTACAGGACTTAAAATATAACCCGCATAATCTAATGCAAAAAACCAAGCCAAATATTCTATTCCAAATATAGTAGTAGCAACAACGGTAAGAGCAGCAAATCTACTAGAACTTCCTAGAAAGAAACTTCCAATAAAACTTATAACAGACATTTGAATAATTGTCAATCCAGAATCATCTGTAAATTGTTTAATCTCAGAAGTATATTCTCTAGCAAAATTACCAAAAACTATAATCAATGCAAGAAGTCCCATTAATTGCCAATCAACTAATGTTGTGGGGTCTGGAACACCATCTCTTCTATCGGGTTTTAAATCTGCAGGTTTTATATTAACATCTTCTTCTTTTAATATTACAAACAAATAAAATAATACAACACCTAAACATCCTACTAACAACGGCCACATATAAGATAGCATAGCCCAATAAGTTAATCCAAATGCAGCCATCGGTAATATGATGGTTTTTTCTAACGGACTCCACAAATAATAATGATGAGTTGAAAGATAATCTATCATTCCTAATTTTTGTCTACTTTTAGGATCATCAGAAGAAATTGTATCTAAAACCCCAGCTGAAACCGATACTCTTCCTGGAATTGGAAGTATACCAGTTAATGCACTAATCATAGCAACTACTGCTCTTTTAGATTGTACACGATTCACAACAAACTGATATATTGGGAAAAACCAATTATAATGTTTTGCATAACCAGCTACTACCATTATACCTGCGAGATAAAACAAATACCATTGATTTTTAATTAATAAATTTAAAACTGTAGTCCATTCCATAATATTCCTTTCATTTTTCAACAACTACAATGTATAGTCCGTTCCACCAATTTTGGGTATCTTCTATATCATTTAACATTTTTTTATCATATAATACTTTCAATCCTGCTTTTTGAAGTTTCTCATCAGAAGGAGGAAATCGCCAATTAGAAAGAGATTTTATTCCTTCATTCGCACCCTGTACTACACCCTCCCAATTAGCATCATCAAATATACAAATACAAGTATCCGCAAAAGTTTCACTATAATATATTAACGCATCTCTTGTTGTCTGTAAATCATGAGGCCCATCATAGAAAAATAAATCTACATCTTTAATACTATCCGTATTAACATCAAATAAATCACAATCAAAAACCATGACATCATTATTTTCTTTAACAGCCTTAATATTTTTAATAAATTCTTCTTTTGAATTGCTTGGTAATTCTAAATCCTCTCTTTGTGGTTGTTGTTGAATTTGCCAATTATCTACACAACTTACTGTTATGTTATTATTCAATAAAGCAGAACATGCAGTAGCACCATGAAATGATCCTATTTCTAAATAATGATTTGATTCTTTTGCTAATGCATTTATAAAATTTAAAACACGTTGGGCAGTTAATCCCGATACATTAATATTGATATTTTTGTTTACAGAATCTACCAATTCTCTTGTAACTAATCTCACTTTAGAATGAACCAATTCGCCCGATTTTGATTCATAAACTTTATCACAATAACCACAATCCCAACATTCAAATTTACAAGTCTTTATTTTTTCACGCCAAACATTAATAGGTTTATCTTTTAAATTAGTGTCTTCTAAATATCCATTAAATGTATCAAATAATATTTCCTTACCTTCAGCATAATTTTGTATAATATGCATGGTTTCATTAAGTCTTTCTATTGATTCTCTTCCATGCATTTTAATCACATCTACATATTTTAATAATTCATCCCAATCTTCTTTCCATGGAGGAAAATTTGCCATTTTAAGGGGAGTAGATGAATCTTCATAATCCCATTTTGGACATGCAACTCTTGATATAGGATCATTAAAATACTGAGGCCCCTGTGCACGTGTGTTATTAAATTCATAATGTTCAGTCATCATAGGACAATTTCCTAAACATCCTTCATTTGCTAATAATGATAATTTAACACCCGCAAATTCTTTTGCACGTTTCATTTCTTTTAACTTATCATGATCTCTCATTAAATCACGATCTAAATTAATATAATGAAATCCAGCCTCTCCTAATTTAACCACTTCGCGTGGTTCAGTCACATCTCTTAGTATAGTATTTTTAATTTCTAAATTTGGAAATTCATGTTGTATTTGTTTAGTAGCTACCCAATGAGTATGAGGAATAGTCACGCTTTGGATTACATCACTAGAATATATTTCTTTAAAATTTGTAATCCATAAATCTAAATTTTGTTGAGTAGGACGTACTAATATATTATTGAAAGTTGCAGACAATGGAATGCCAGTTTCTTCCGATACATAAATTGCCTGTTTTATCACATAATTATGATCTTCTTTCGCCTTAAATACATCTCCCATAGCATCTTGTATGAAAGGTGGCATTCGACAGGTAAAATATATGTCGTAAATAAAATCTTTATAGTCTTTTAAAAATTCCAAAAAATTATTTAATTGGAACTCCTTCAACTTTGGGTTCAGAGGTATGCTGAATATTTTCTTTTTCATCATTATCAAATCCTACTAATAATTTATCTGTTATGGAAGGAACATCATATTCAGGAAGAAGTTCATCATTTGCTAATAGACCTTTTCTTACAGCTGTATCAATTTTTTTCATTCCTCCATTAAGTCTTTTAACATATTGAAGAGTAGTTGCTAAAGTTTTAACTTGAACCTCTTCAGACATCATTGCAATAGAATCCATATTACCAACACCAATACGGCCAGAAGCTATCATGTCCATAGATGCTTGTTTTGCCATTCTCATTACCCAATAATTTTCTTCTTCTTCCTTATTTTCTTCAATATAATATTCTATTGGTGTTTCAGGTGTTACAAATCTATTAATAATTTCCAAATATAAATCTATTTCAAATTTTGCGTGTTCAAGTTTTCTTTCCCAAACCTGAATATCATATTGAGCATCGTCAATATTAATTTGTTGGATTTCACGTTCAATATCATTTTTTGCATTTGCTAGATCATGTTTAAACTTTGCCATTTTTACAGCACTTTTACGTAAACTTATAGAAACATCATGATATGCTTGATGTCTTGAATCTAATTCCGAAAGTGCCTGTCGTACCATTCTCCATGGCGTTATTTGAGATCCTGCAACGAAATGAGTTGCTTGAAAATTAGTTGTAAATTGATATCCAGTTGTTTTTGATAATTCTATAATATCTTTATCTGCTTCAGAGACATTTAGCCCATCATAATTATATTTTTTTTCCATAATTTTTTCAGTTATTAAAAGTTAAGTTTATTTCCAACCACACCATCTGTATAAAAAAGAGAACCTCCTGGCTGAGAGTCATCATCATTCATTCTACCAAGTGATATTGCTTGATTATTAGGCAATAGATATCCTAAGTAATCTGCATAAACAATATTTAAGTCCCAAATAGTAGTACACTCTTCAAACTTTTTTAATATTTTTTGTGATTCAACAAGCATTGTTGATAATTTATCTTGATATTCTTCAGCTTTTTCTAAAATTTTATTTGATAATGTAGTTTTGTCTATTTCACGTTCACTGGCACAATAATCTAAAAATGGTGTTACGTGATCAGGATCACCTTCACCATAAGTTAAAAATTCTCTTGCTTCATGTTTTTGTATTTCCCAACTAGCAATTTCTAAATCTGATTTATCTGATAATGCTAAGTATTTTCTTGAAAATTCTTCTTCGATCACTTCTTTCGCAAATATTTTCATAAAAGTAACAGTATTTGCTTTTTCCTGATTTGTCATAGGTCTTGGATCACTTTTTGATCCACTTCTGGGAACAGTACGTTCATCATCTTCCCAATATTCTGGATAATGAGGATCAGATTCCTCCCAAGTTTTTATTTCTTCTCTTGTTTCACTAAAAAAAAGAGTACCATCTATAGCCACTTGTTCATCTACTTTTAAATATTTATTCTTACCCAATAACATTCTAATAGTATCAAACAAAGCGTCACCCACTTTAGTACAAGAAAAATTATGTAATGAAAACATTGTATCACAAATCATGGCTTCGTTTCCATGGAAATCGCCGGTTTCATATTTGTTAATTAGATCATCTCTTATTATTAAATAATGCATTTTATTTTCATTCCTTTATACCATTAGACATTATGAGAAGCAGTATGTGAAGCTGCTGCGGTAGCACAAGCTCCCGATGATTGTCCATAATGACCTTTAGGTCGTGTTATAGCACCGCAATTAGATGTTGTATAAGTAGCATAATTAAATTTCCAAGTCATATTATTTTGCTGGTCATTATAATTTCCCATCATATATCCATGATGTTCTCCAGATTCCATATTCTCTTCTCCGACATTTGATAAAGTAGAAAATTGGTTACCTCCCGTTGCTGCTCCATTAGAATCATTAAATCTTACAAAACCACCTGTAACATTTCCGCCATTGCCGGCAAAATGCCAACCTTTTTTTGTCCAATGTCCCTTTCTCCATGCGTTATTACTATCAACTACTCCTGACCAGCTAGCCCACGATTGATTGCTCCAAGTTAATTTTCTATTTGAAGTACTAGTAACCATATATCCAGTAGATTGTCCTCCCATTCCTGTACCATGACCATTACTCGTTCCGCAATCAGTTGTAATAAACATCACCTCAGTTGCAAAATTTAACCTATTAGTTACAGAAGTGCCCCCTTGAGTTATGTACCCAGATATTCCCATTTCAGAAAAACATCCAGCATCACCAAATGAATACGAACAACCCCATCCACCGACACCTTCTACAGTAGCATCTGCATCCCAGTTTCCGGGAGAGGAACCATAAGTAAAACCAGATATAGAGTTAGGATCATCGCCATCCCAATCCCAACCAACACCAGAGGCATTTGTATCAGCACCATAAGTACTTGCACCCCAAGTTCTTCCAGATCCGTTGTGTAAATTATAACTAGAAGTATGTTGACTGGCACCAGAAAAAGAATTTTGCGTTCCGTGAACATAGCCATTATAATCGGAAAAGGTGCCATCAACATAAGAGGCTGCCTTATCAAGTTGTTCCCCTTGATATATGGTTACATCATTTGCATGCCAAGTTTTGTTAAGTGATCTCCAAGGATTCGATCCTTTATATCCTCCTGCGAGATAACCATGTGTAAAAACCGTTCTAGTAGCCCAAGTAGCTCCCGCTACTTGTGAGCCCGGATATGCCCAAAAAGCATCAGCACTAGCCCCTTTAGATGTTAATTCTGATCCTCTAGTAATAGCAGTCGGTGCAGGTACTACTGTTATACTTCCTTGTTTAAATGCCATTATTTTTCCTTATACTACATGAGAAGCAGTCATAGTGGCTGAAGCAGAAGAACATGCCCCCGATGATTGTCCATAATGACCTTTAGGTCTAGTTAAAGCAGACATATTAGTTGTTGTAAAATTAGAATAATTAAATTTCCATGTCTGATTATTTTGCTGACCATTAAAATTCCCTAACATGTATCCGTGGTCTTCGCCAGTCTCCATATTCTCTTCTCCAACATTTGATAAAGTAGAAAATTGAGAGCCACCTGTCGCAGAACCATTAGAATCATTAAATCTTACGAAACCGGAAGTTACATTTCCGGCATTTCCAGCAAAATGCCATCCTTTTTTTGTCCAATGCCCTTTTCTCCATGCATCATTACTATCAATCGTTCCGGTAAAATTAGCCCATGATTGATTGCTCCAAGTTAATTTTCGATTTGTGGAACCTGTAACCATATATCCAGTAGATTGTCCTCCCATTCCGGTACCATAACCATTACTTATACCACAATCAGTAGTTATAAACATTACTTCTGTTGCAAAATTTAATCTATTAGTTTGTGAAGTACCACCCTGAGTTATATATCCTGATATTCCTAATTCGGAAAAACAACCACAGTCTCCGTAAGAATAAATTAATCCCCATCCACCTACACCTTCTACAGTAGCATCTGCATCCCAGTTTCCGGGAGAGGAACCATAAGTAAAACCTGAAATACTAGCTGGATCATCGCCATCCCAATCCCATCCAACGCCAGATGCATTCGTATCTGCACCATACGTACTTGCACCCCAAGTTCTTCCGGAACCATTATGTAGATTATAACTAGATGTATGTTGACTATCACCAGAAAATGAATTTACCGTTCCATGAACATAACCGTTATAATCAGAAAATGTTCCATCTACATAAGAGGCTGCTTTATCTAATTGTTCTCCTTGATAGATAGTAGTATCATTTGCATGCCAAGTTTTATTAACAGATCGCCAAGGATTAGAACCTTTATAACCTCCTGCTAGATATCCATGTGTAAGAATAGTTCTAGTAGCCCAAGTTCCTCCAGCAGATTGTGAGCCCGGATATGCCCAAAAAGTATCTGTTGTATCACCTGTTGAAGTTAAAGGAGTTCCTCTAGTGATATCAGTAGGAGCGGGAACTACTGTTATATTTCCTATTTTAAATGCCATTGTTTTTCCTTTATAAATTATATACTTTAACTAACCATTCTTGATATGCAGGATCTGCTTCTTGATTCATTCCGATCATTAAAAGTCTCAATTCTTTAAGTAAATCATAAGAAAGTCCTCCCGCACTACCGGGAGCTACTGGTCTATCAGATCCCATTTCAAGAGGAGGTACTACCGCAAGTCTATCCCCAGTATTAATCGTTGGATCATATTCAACAGAATTTTTGACAGGCCGACCTTTTTTCATTGCCATAATTTCACTAATTCGTGCCGATATCTTATCAGTAGTACTCAAATCATTCCTTTGCCTGAATTAATTTATCTATTTGTTTTTGTTGTTCTTTTATTGCTTCAATTAATAATGGAACCAGATGTTCATACTTAACTGTTAAATAATCTTTCCCACTTTTTGATTTTTTATTCTCATCTAAATCAAATGGTGCATTCTGAACCACTTCTGGAAGAACTTTTTGTACATCTTGTGCAAAAACTCCTGCTTGTCTTTCCAAATTCCATGGTGTGCCAACTAGTTCTTCAATATTATTGATCCAATCAAAAGTTACACCCTTGATTTGTTTAACTTTCTCTATTGCATTATTTATGGGTTCAATATTTTCTTTTAATCTTTCATCAGATGCTCCAGATGTAATATCGCCCGTAGCTGTAATATCTCCGAAAGTATTAAATGTACCATATGCTTGAATAAGTCCGACACCATTTGGCATAAAATTAATGTTCTGATTTGCCTGTTGAGTATTAAGGGTCAAATTTCCACCAGGAGCTTTAATATCTCTTGCATATAAATTTGAAGTACCACTTGAACCAATAGAAACATCCCCACCAAACGTACCACCACTTGCAGCAGAAACAAAATCTGTAGCCGTGGGAGTTGACTGCCAACTACATGTACCATCTCCGTCTTCTCGGAGAAATTTAGTTCCTCCTACTTCACCAGTAGATTTTACATCAATTCCTTCAGAAACAGTCTTTGCTTTACCCCAAGTAGGTGTTAATAACATTGCAGTAGCTAAACTTCTTGTTGCTATACCATCACCGTGATGTCCTAATCCTAAATTTTTTCTATTCACCTTTGGAAAATCAGCTTGGAATGGAAATCTTGCTATCATAGAACCAGTACCAGTAATTGTTCCTGAACCAGTAATAGTAACAGGATTACCATCATCAGTTATTTTACTCAAATAAAAATTAGCAGAAAGAGTAGTAGTACCTGTAACATTAAAGGTATCCGCAATCATCATTGTTTCTTGATATGCACCCTCAATATCAGCCTGAGAACTAGACGCATCAGAAACTTGATGAGGATTTAATGGACTTGAATTAGGTACAGTTATTTGACCCCCAAAAGTTCCACCTGTAGACGCTGGTACCACATCAGCTACAGTAAAAGTACCTAAAGCCACAAAATCTACTACATCATTAACAATTAACGCCGGAGATAAACCAGTAATACTTGTTCCATTTGTTGCTGTATAGTCTACAGAATCTACCAATTTTACACCGTTTAGATAAACTGAAAGTTGGCCAGGAGTATAAGTAACGTTTACCGATGTTTCACCTCCTACTGCTGTATATGTCGATCTTGAAGCTGAAGATCCTCCGCCTATTGCACCCCACGATGTACCATCATGACCCTCAAAACCTGAATCTGTAGTATTATAACGAATAGCTCCCTGAACATGCCCAACCCCCATTCCTCGGTCTGAGGTGGGTCCAACCGGAAGTTTCAAAGATGCGGATCCAATACAATTCACAGCAAGAAAGTTGGGAGTGTATCCTGTTCCTAATGTTAACGCATTTCTTTGGTCATTGACAGATGCTCCAGCTAAAAATGTTCTAGCTTGGGATGTTAAGTCAAATGTTGAAGCTGTTCCGGAACCAGTATAATAGATTCCTTTATCTGCCGCAGAAGTTGTTGCTGCTAATGCGTCAAGTTCAGCATCCCATGCCTGTACATCCACTCCTATCTTGAAGGCTTTTTTGGTAGCTCCTGCTGCCATGGATAATACACTTGATAAACTATGAGTAGCAATAGAACCTAAACCCAAACTAGTTCTGACAGTTGCACCAGATTCTACTGTCCAACTCGATCCTGTACCAACAATAAAATTAGAATCTGCATTTGATAATCCAGAAAATACTGCTAAATCAGCATCATAGGCTTGTACTGTGGAACCAATATCTGCACTTTTAAGTATTGTAGAATCATAGGCTTGTACAGTAGAACCAATATCAGCATCAACGAGTATTGTAGCATCATAAGCCTGTATTTCAACACCAATGTCTTGGGAAGTTAATGGAAAAGCATTATAATTATCACCCGTATCTGGCATTAATATAAAATTAGTATTATCAGTATCAGCTTCATTTTCAAGTTTTTGTCCACCAAGTCCACCACCAGCTTCCAACAAAATATATATTATCTCGGATGTTGTACTTGCTGCTGCCGCAGCTCCTGTTCCTTGAGTCATTGCCAATACTGCAGCTAGACTCTTTGTTGCAATACTACCTAACCCCAAACTTGCTCTTGCAGTTGCGCCAGATTCTGCAGTCCATCCACCTCCACCAGCTCCAACAATAATATTACCAGTAGCTGAACTTACTAATGCAAGACTATCAAGAGCAGCATCATGTGCCTGAACATCAGTTCCTATAGCCACACCCATTTTTGTTCTAGATGTTGAAGTAGAACGATTATACCATTTACTATCAGAAGCATTAAAAATTAGAAAATCATTATCTGCAAGGGTCTGACTATCAATAACAGTATCAGATAAAGTTTTTAATGATGTTCTATGATCAAAAGCCATCATTACTGTTGCAAAATCTTTTGATGCAATAGTACCTAATCCCTTTTTTAAAATTTTCTCAGTTTTTGACCCATAACTATTTTGATTCTGCGTCATCGCAAGAACACTAGACAAACTATGTGTTGCTATTGTTCCTAATCCCGATTTTAATATATTATTAGTAGCAGATGAGTATTTTGCAGAGGCGGAACCTGCGGCCATAGATAATACACTTGATAAACTATGTGTAGAAACAGTTCCTAAACCCAATGAAATTCTAGCAGTTTCCGCAGATTCGGCAACCCAAGTAGAACCATCACCAACAATGATATTACCATTTAAGGGTGTCAATCCTGCTATTGCTGTCAATTCTGCATCATAGGCTTGTACAGTAGAACCAATATCAGCATCAACAACTATTGTAGCATCATATGCTTGAACAGTTGAACCTATATCAGTAGTATAAACACCATCAGTAACAGTATCCGCATTACCTTCAAGATTCGCAACAATAGTTCCTTTTGTACCAGAAACAACTTCTGAAGTTATTGTTGCATCTGGTATAAAAGTTAATTTTCCTTCTGAATCATCTAACCCCACAAATGCAGTTTTTGGAGCTGATCCTGTGTGATATTGAAGTGCAAGTCCAACATCTTTATTTGTATCCGTAGTTAATACACCACCGCCACTAACTGTTTGTAAAGTTAGAATAGGATCCACTACCGTCATTGTAGTACTATCTACAGTAGTAGTAGTTCCCTGTACAGTTAAATTACCTGTTAAAATTAAATCGGTGAGATTTAGAGAACTTTGATTTATCCACTTAGAAGAAGCAGAATCGTAGGTGAGAATGTCATCATCTGCGGGAGTAGTGAGGTTAACATCACCAAGAGTATCTAGAAGTAAACCTGTTCCGACAATAGTTGCTGCCGTTTGCCAAGTTCCATCACCTCTAAGATATTCATCATTTGGAGCAGACTCAATATCAATAAATTTATTCGAAACATAACTGTTATCGATAAATGGTACTAGTTTTCCAACCGTCATTATTGATCTCTCCTATCATTTATAGCCAATATTTTGTAACTCTGATATAGTCTTGGCAGCACTTTTATGACGGACTCCTATTCCTCCAGCCTTTTTAAATTCTTGACAATTTTGTAAATGATCATCTATTAATAAATTTGGTCTCCCATCTCTGCCATCTCTTGCAAAATTAGATTTATTTTTTCTCATAACAGGATACATTCTATTCGATGAAACACCAAACCATCTCTTCATAAATCGTTCTTTATCCTTAGCAGCACGTTTAGCAATTGGGCCACGGGATGATCTAGGAATCGCAGTTAATATAAATGGATCATATTTTCCTATAAAACTCCAAAGTTTTTTTGCATCGGACATTGGTTCTAGTTGTAAGAAAAAATCATCTGGTAATTCAGACCATCTCTCATCATTAAATGTCCCACCAATAATTTCTCTTACACCCCTTTCAAAATCTGCTAATACCCCATCCATATCACAATATATTTGTGGTGTATCGAATTCTACTAAATAGTGTTTAAATTTTTTGTCCATTTATACCTTATAAAAATAAACAGTAAATTCTTCATCTCCCGGCATATAATCATCAACAATATCAATTTTTCTATGATCAAATCTTTTCAACCATTTCTTTATTTCTTCAGCTTTATAGGAGGTATAATTATCATCAGTATATGGATGTTTTAACATATTAAATATGACTCCTTTATTTGCTTTTTGAGTCATTTGTTTAATAGTCCATTTGGCATGTTGTTCTTTCAAACCAATGTTAAAAACACCAGAAGCTATAACCCAATCAAATTTTTCGTAAAATGTAGTTTTTAAATCTTCTATTGTACCACAAATAGTAGGAATTTTATCTTCAACCAATCCAATTGCTTTTTCATTTGGATCAATTCCAAGATATTCACCATTCCATCCTTGATTCTCTAAAAAATAATAAAGATGTGCTACACCACATCCAACATCTAATACAGAATCATTATTTTTAATACCTGCCTCATAAATTACTGTGTTTCTCATAAGTGCATTTTCAGTACCATCCATCCAACCAACAACTTCTGGTTGATTTTTACTATAATGACTTGCATATTTCGAATATACAGATTGTACTAGAAGTTGTGTTCTAGTTTTCGTTTCTGTACTTATTAACGATTCACTTAAATAATCTTTAAAATTTCTCATATTAGTTCCAACCTAGGTGTTGTTTACCATCTGTGGGAATATCTTTTACTGGTGTAAAACTCTCTCCACATCCACAGACATGCTCAAATTTGAGTCGTTTAAATATAAAACCTTGTTCTACTAAATTTCCTATTTTATAATCTACTTCTACATCACCAATTATATCATTAAGAATGTATTCATCTACTACTAATTTAACACCATGCTGTTCGAAAATTAAATCTGTAGAATCATCAACCGTATCTTCATAATCT
>Ga0310344_10002310_pt1 | contig 14370 bp, 13 predicted proteins | sample HC15DNA20200_MG_FD_203801 | JGI IMG/M metagenome (GOLD analysis project Ga0310344, IMG submission 203801) | Marine microbial communities from station ALOHA, North Pacific Subtropical Gyre - HC15-DNA-20-200_MG | ecosystem: Environmental > Aquatic > Marine > Oceanic | place: Pacific Ocean: North... | reverse complement strand
GTTTTTTTAAATGGAGGATCTAAATGAATATTTGCGTCGTATCAACTTTTGACGGGACGATTGATGAGTATATGTCGCTGATGGCTGAGTTCGAAGAGGAAATGAAACAGGCCGGAGGCTCCTTCGATGTAGGAGTTGTAGACACGGGAATCGAAGGACGCTGCAAAGTGATAAATATGGCTAATATTACAGACATGGACAAAATGCAGGAGATAATGAGCTCACCGAAGATGATAGCTTGGGATAAGGCCCATAACAACACGGACGTAGTCTACTCACTTGAAAAAATGGATTAGCCATAGCACCAATTATTGACGCATGCGTAGTTTTCTTTAGGATTCAAAAACAAAATCGCCGTTAGCTATTGTCATTAATGGTTCCAATTGACGTATCTCATCCGGATCTTGCAAGGCCGATAATCCTTTGTTCCATAAAACAAGATCAGCCCTTTTGTTAGGCAAAAGGGTGCCCCGTTGATGATCTTGAAACGTAAGATAGGCTGCATTCTTCGTGAATAAAGCAAGCGCCTCATGAAACTGCAGCCCTCTAGATTCACCAACATGATGTCCATTCATTGATTTGCGAGTAACTGCTGCGTATAAGCCGAACTGTGGGTTTTCTGGTATTACTGGGGCATCAGAGGATGATGCAACGGTGATACCCTCTTTATAGAATGTGGTGGCTCTATAAAGCCAATTTTGAGACGCTTTTTCAACCGTGTTCAGATACCTATCACCATTAAAAAATATGAATCCTGGTTGTGTTACCACACCGAGATCTAGTTCTCGGAGTTTTTCCAAAAGATCCGGTGGACAGATGGATGCGTGTTCAATCCGATGTCTTCTTTTTACACGAGAACTAGGCTCGTTACTTAAGCTACCAAATGCTTCCAGCGCATGCTCTATCTCGGTCCTTGTAACAGCATGAATAGCGATTTGGAAACCCTTATCATCAATTTTTTGAACCAGTTCTTCCAAATCCTCTAGAGTAGGATGCATTTTGCCGCCTACATCCGAAACAATGATTTTTGCCGCTCCAATATGCCACTCGCCGTATCGTTCACCAAACCCAAGGTTATTCTGCAAAAACTCTTGGGTCTTGTCTCCATTGATCATCATGGAACCCGACACTTTCAAAATGCCCTCTTCTCGATAACCGATGAAATCCCTCCAAATGGAATAGTCATTTGTTACAGATGCGTCTTGAACAAACGTGACTCCCGATGAATATAGCGATTGATTAATTTGCGATAATCCTTGCGAGATTTGTTCTTCAGGAATGTCAGGAATCCGCTCTCTAATCCAAGCATCCATATCAATTAGCATGCCTGATGGATCACCGCTAGGAATCTCCCGATCTATTGTGGAGCCTGGGGGCTCTTCCGTGTCTATACGAATATTCGTATTCCGCAAACCCAAACTGTTTAGAACCAAAATATGGCCAGATCGATGAGCGAGCCGAACTGGATGTAAAGGGGCAGCGGCATCCAAATCATGACGGGTTAGATGCCGTTTTTCTTTTAGGTAAAATTCATCATACCCGACCGCTCTGATCCACGTGCCGGGAGGAACCTTCCTTGCCTCTTTTGCAATCGCAGCCTGAATTTCTTCAATAGACGCAACCGCCTCACGACTACAATCAACGCTTGAAAGATAATTAGCCCAAGATAATAAATGTAGATGTGGATCTATCAGACCAGGCGTCAATAAAAGGCCTTCTCCATCAATGACTCGAGTGTTCGCATCAACCAAAAAGTCAAAAGAGGAATCGTTACCAACATGAACAATTTTCCCTGCGCGAACCCCTATAACACTAGCGGGCGAGACTTCCCGATCTATGGTTTCAGCGTGAACGTTATGAAAGACAAGATCGGTCTTCTGCACCATCGCGATCTATTTTCTACCTGCCGCTATACTCTGTTCCTCGGCATGATATGAACTGCGCACAAGTGGTCCAGCCTCGACATGAGTAAACCCTTTTCCTAACGCAATCTCCTTTAATTCCATAAATTCCGCTGGCGTATAGTACCGATCCAACGGCACATGTTTGGCGGATGGCCTCAAATATTGGCCAATAGTAAGGATGTCGCACTTCACTCGCCTTAAGTCATCCATGGTTTCAATAATCTCTTCCTTTGTCTCGCCAAGGCCAACCATCATTCCAGATTTCGAAGGGCAATTCGTGGCATTTACACGAGCAAGGAATTCTAATGATAACGCGTAATTTCCTTTTGGTCGCACTACGCGAAAAATCCTTTCAGGGGTCTCAATATTGTGATTGAATATATCTGGTTTTGCACTAATTACCGAATTCAAGGCATCCCAATTCCCGCCAAAGTCAGGGGTAAGAACCTCAACCCGAACTCCAGGGGCAATACGGCGAATAGTATGAATCGTCTGTGCAAAAACCGCTGCCCCCCCATCAGGCAAATCATCACGGTCAACTGACGTAACGACAGCATGCTGAATTCCCATCCGCTTTACAGCTTGCGCGACCCTGAGTGGTTCATAGATATCAAGGTCACCACCACGCTTACCAGAAACCACCGCGCAATACCGGCAGGCACGCGTACAAACGTCTCCAAGAATCATGAAAGTGGCAGTGCCACGATCCCAACAATCTCCAATATTTGGACATCTTGCTTCCTCACAAACGGTGTTTAAAGATTCATCGTTAATAATTGACTTTAGGTGTCGGTAGTTTTCTGTTCCGGGGGCTTTCACTTTGAACCATTCGGGTAATCTTTTGTTCGTTTTCATGGACCAATCCTTTGATTTTAGAGATATGTGAGGCGGCTCTAATCCAGTAAGCTAATTTTCCCACCTTCCTAGGCCACGATCAACACTTTATTGCAAGCAAAACATGTATTCGTTACCCGCGAATATGAGACCTTTGAGCGCCGGATCAGATGTTATACTGACTTTTTGATAAGGGACGCATGATGCTTATAGGGGTTGTTGGCCATTCTGACAGTATTGACCTCCGTGATCTCTGCGAAGAGCTCGAGGGCGGCTCCCATTCGTCTAAATATATTGAGCGTGAACAAGAAATTGAAGGTTTCTTCAGTTCTCCCAAACCTGATGTCATACTAATTGATCTTTCACCACGAATCATGGCCGTTGAGTCGCTATCCACCATCATTTCGCAAGCGCATCGCGATTCTTTTATACCTGTTCTCGGGATTATTAGTAACATCGATCTTCATGATTTTGATTTCACACTTGGTTTTGATGATTTTGTAGTTCGCCCATTCACAGCAGATGAAATCCTTGTACGAATTGATCAGCTTCTTTGGACGCGGCAAAAAGAGATCGGCCAAGAAACTATTCGATTAGGAGATCTTTTACTTGATCTGAACCGCTATGAAGTATGGGTCTCTGGACGTGAAGTCACGCTAACTTTCAAAGAATATGAGGTTTTGAAACTCCTCGCGTCACACCCTGGCAGAGTCTTCACCCGTGAAGTGCTAATGAATCGAGTTTGGGGTTACGATTACTTCGGCGGCACTAGAACCGTAGATGTTCACATTCGTCGCCTCCGAGCGAAGTTAGAGGACCCTGCTCATACATTTGTTGACACGGTACGAAACGTGGGGTACCGATTTAATACAGACAATATCTAATTTTGACGGTATTAAATCCCCTTTTTAATCTGGAATAACGCCATTTGTGACTTGGTACGAAGATGTTCCTTGTATGACGTCACTAGGAATTTGGTTCAAATCCGTTGTAGTAAGAATCGCTTGATCATATTCGGATATCGCTCGCAGAAGATGTGCTTGGCGATTCAGGTCCAATTCTGATAAAACATCATCAAGCAATAGCACTGGTGCTTCTCCCGATATGGTTCGCATATACTCCGCCTCAGCAAGCTTTAATGCTACAGCAACCGTTCGGTTTTCACCCCGCGAACCATAAATGCCTATGTCAATTCCATCAAGCAAAAAACGGATATCATCTCGGTGTGGACCGATCAAAGTTTGCCCCGCTGCAATCTCTCGACTTTGATTTACTTCAAGGGCTCTTTGAAATGATTCTTCTAAAGCAGCCACTTTTTTATCCTGTATTTCCAATGTTGGCTCATAATCAACGAATAGGGTTTTAGCTTCATTAATTAAATTAGCATGAGTACTTTTGATGATGGCATTTAACTCCGATAGCATTTCTAGTCGAGTAAAAAGAACGCTTGATCCTAATTCAACTAATTCTTTATTCCAAAATCCCAATTGGGCTACGTTTGCTTGTTGGTCTCGAATGCGGCGAAGTAGTGAGTTTCTTTGAGTAATTATTCGGTTATATTCTTGAAGTGTTTGGAGGTATCGCTTGTTGATCTGGCTAATCGACAGGTCAATGTATCTACGCCTCTGAGTCGGTGACCCTTTTGCTAATTCAACGTCTTGCGGAGCGAACAAAACAATCCTCAGCTCACCTATCATATCCGCAGTTCGTCGACGGGTTTTATTTATCCGATAACTTCTTTGGAAGCTGAAATCCTTATATATTTCTGGTGGTGACAACACATTTTCGTGATCATGATTCGTTTGTAAGTTTGGCCGCGTACTATTAGCTTGAATTACAACCTCGAGTTCGGTTGCACCAGACGCTTGTTGCGTATTCGCAATAACACGCGCATAGGGTAATGGCTCTTTAGCCGCCCCCCAGCCTATCAGCTCGCGATCAAATCTCGTTCTAAAAGCGCGAGTTGTGCCAATCAAGTAGCAGGCTTCTAGAAAGTTGGTTTTCCCCTGGGCATTTACCCCATGGAGAACATTGATGCCCCTTGCTAGATCTACTTCCTGCTCTTGATAGTTGCGAAAATATGTGAGAGAAAGGCGTTGGATATAAATCTTAACCACCTATATTTTGTTTATGGCGATTGTAGCAGAGGCACAAAAGGGAATATTATTGTATTAACATGTCATCTAATAAACCGTCTGATTTTAAATATCGCCAGATCGTGGCCAAGTTCGGTACGAATTTGTTAACAGCTGGCACAGATCAATTGAACGTAGATGTGATGAAAGCGCTGGTTTCGCAAATAGCACATCTTTTATCACAGGGTTCAAAAGTAATCATTGTCAGTTCGGGGGCGATTGCTGCTGGACGTTCCAAATTAGTATCGCTTCATCCTCGCGATTTGCCATCCACCCAAGCACAAGCAGCTCTTGGCCAGAGCGAACTAATGCATGTGTACGGGGAACTGTTCTCTGCACATAATATACCGGTGGCTCAAGCGCTCATTTCACGTCGCGATGTGGATGATCGTGCAGGTTACTTGAATGTTCGCAATACGCTCTTAGAGCTCATAGAGCTGGGTGCTGTTCCGATTATTAATGAAAATGATGTTGTATCAACAGATGAAATAGAGGCTAAAACATTTGGGGACAATGACAACCTTTCGGCCATGGTCGCGAATCTTGTCGACGCAGATCTCTTAGCTTTGTTGACAGACACAAATGGCCTTTATACTGCGGACCCTACTCTTAACCCTGATGCCCAGCTCATTCGAGAAGTACCAGAGATAGATTCAAGAATAGAAAAAGTTGCTCAAGACACATTTTCCTCAAGATCCAAGGGCGGTATGACTACCAAAATTGAAGCTGCTCGGCTGGCGACTTCTTCAGGCACGGCAGTTTTTATTGGCAAGGGTACAGAACCGAACATTTTGATAAGCATCGCGTCAGGAATTTCAACGGGAACATTTTTTCCAGCGACTTCAACCCGGTTAGAAAGCAGGAAAAGATGGATGCTGAGTCACACAGGGCCTCAAGGCGCTGTCATTGTCGATAATGGTGCAGCTAAAGCCTTACGCGAGGAGCAAAGCAGCCTATTGCCTATTGGGATCAGTAATGTAACAGGAGAATTCAATCGTGGCGATGTCATCGACATTGTGCATGAAAACGGCGAACGCCTAGCGTGTGGAATCACCAATTATGGATCTGATGATATCAAACGCTTTATGGGCCACCACTCCTCCAGTGTTTCTAGTGTTGTTGAGAATGATTTTGGATCAGAGGTCATTCATCGGAATAATCTTGTGATGATGTAAAAAGGGCACGTGTGAAATGCCAAATTTATGGCGTGCGGCTAGTTTTTGTTGCTGTATACTGTCTCTCAATAAATTCCACCTTTTAAAATACAGACCGCTTATTAATTGAAGTTATTTCACGGAGGATGACACGATGCAACTCGAAGAGCGAACAGCAGAGTTAGTTGAAAAAGTCGACGCAGCGCGCGTCGCGTCTCGACAACTTGCTCTCGCCTCGACGCAAGTGAAAAATAAGGCTCTTGAAAACATCTCGAAGGCACTCATCAAAAGGTCAGATGAGATACTTCTAGCGAACGCTGGGGATTACGAATCAGCAGCACAAGAAGGGCTATCAGAAGTTATGTTAGACCGGCTTTTGCTAAATAAAGACCGTTTAGAAGCAATGGCCGACGACGTGATGACAATCGCAGGCCTAGAAGATCCCGTTGGTGAAATATTTGACGCTGCGGTTTTACCTAATGGCCTCGATATTAGTAGACGTCGAGTACCTCTTGGAGTGCTTGCTTCAATCTATGAAAGCAGGCCGAATGTAACGGTGGATATCGCATCGTTAGCAATAAAATCGGGCAACGCTTGTATTTTGAGAGGCGGACACGAGGCGATTCTTTCAAATCATGCTCTTGCCAATGTTGTCCAGGATGCCGTTATTGCAGCGGGAATCCCATCAGATAGTGTGCAAATGATCCAATCACCAAACAGACGAATAGCCCAAGAAATGCTGACATATAAAGGTGGGATTGATTTATTGGTTCCTCGCGGCAGCGAAAGCCTCATTGAATTTGTGAGAGAACATGCAACTGTCCCCGTTGCCACCGGGGGGATTGGTGTTTGCCATACATTCGTCGATTCTAGTGCAGATATTGAGAAGGCCGTGGCTATCGCTGTTAACGCAAAGGTCCAAAGGCCAACGGTTTGCAATGCTTTAGATACTCTTTTGGTACACGAATCTATTGCGCCAAGAATTCTTCCGCTAGTCGCGAAAGAGTGGGGGATGGCAAATGTAGAAATTCATGCAGATGAGAGATCACAGCTCATCCTTGGTGATGACCCAGAGGCAACCATCAAATCTGCGACTACCGATGATTGGGGTAAGGAATTTTTGTCCTTAACCGCTGCTATCAAAGTTGTTGATAGCTTGGAAGAAGCTTTAAGCCATATCGACCAATATGGATCTGGCCATTCAGACGCCATTTTGACCGAAGATCAATCAAATGCGACAATTTTCTTAGATACTGTCGACTCTGCAGCTGTGTTCGTGAATGCATCTACCCGGTTTACAGATGGCGCCCAATTAGGGCTTGGAGCCGAGGTTGGGATAATCACTGATAAGATGCATGTTCGTGGGCCACTTGGCTTACGAGAACTTACTAGTTATAAATGGGTTATTAAGGGAGACGGCCATGTCCGGCCATAATTTTGTCTCTTGAAATTTATTCGTTTATCCAACGATGCCACTTTTCCTGAAGTGGTTGATGGTCTGCGAATCGTATCCTAAAGAATCTAATACTTCATTCGTGTTTTCTCCAATAAACGGTCCTAAATCTCGGACTTTCCCTGGAGTGCCCATCATTTTCGGACCGATCCCTACTTGTTTTATGATTTCACCATTCCAGTTACCCGCCTCAACCAACATTTTTCTCTGAATTAATTGTTCGTCGTTAAACGCTTCCGCCATATCGTTTACTTTTCCTATCGCGACGTCTCCAGCATTAAATAATTGATTAAACCATTCATCTCGCGTCTTTTTCTTGAATTCTTCTTCAAAAAAGGCGAATTGTTCTTCACGCTGATTAGGGTCTCCAACATGCCCAACAAGATCAGGGCGATCCAAGGCCCTGACTAAGTCATCGAAAAACCTATCTTCCAGACAACCAACGCTCAGATATTTTCCATCTTTACATTCGTAAACGTTGTAATGGGGCAATCCGCCGTTAAGCCGATCTGATCCCTTGGCCGGAATCTTTCCAGCAGCGAAAAAGTCCTTCGTCAGGGATGCCATTAAATACATAACACCATCTGTCATAGACATATCAATGTATTGTCCCTTCCCTGTTTTTTCGCGCGCCAAGATAGCAAAACTTATGGAAAGAGCTGCTAAGAGGCCACCACTAGCGAAATCCGCAATTATATTGTTCGGGATCGCCGGCGGTCCATTCTCTGCTCCAATCATATCCAGGGCTCCGCCAATTGATATGTAATTCAAGTCATGACCGACGAGACCCCGATATGGACCATCTTGGCCATAACCGCTTATCGAACAATAGATCAAACGCGGATTAATTGCTGCTAAGGTTTCGTAATCAACACCCATCTCTTCTGCTCTTCCCGGCCGAAAACCCTCCACATAGACATCAGATTTTTCTACTAATTTATAAACTACCTCCCGAGCTTCTTTTTCCATAAGGTTAAGACCTATGCTTCTTTTATTCCGATTGAGGGGATTAAATGCTGACTCTCTTTTTTGCGTGTTCCTCTCTTCGTCATTTCTTGGCAAACCTACGGGCTGTTCGATCCGCAAGATATCAGCTCCAAAATCACCCAAAACCATTGTGCAAAATGGTCCAGGCGCCAACCTTGTCATATCCAACACTTTAATATGGTCCAATGCCATTACATCCATTCCCGCTTCTCCTTTTGTGCCTTCATGCCCCACATAGACGTCATTGATCGAAACCTTTTCCTTTTGGAAACAATTTAGGTAAAAGCCTCTTAAAAACTTCCAACTGATCGGATATTTCCTATATCAAGCGGTTGAAAACAGCTCATTCTAGATTTTTTAAGGTTTTGAGGTGATTGGTGTAAGATCCATCTAATCTATGCCATCTTTTTCTATTCATTATTTCTTACCTTTATCCAATAGGCCACACAAACAATACAAATACAGATTCATTTTATTTCCATATTATTCCTTATAATTAAAATAAGTATTAATAAAAAAGATCTATAAGAATATCTAGAGTATAAGAACAGTTGAGAAAATGATTGATGAAATAACAATATATCTCCAAGCGGGTGGAGGAGGTGACGGAATCGTCAGTTTCCGTCGGGAAAAGTATGTTCCTCGAGGTGGGCCAAATGGAGGTGATGGAGGTGATGGGGGGTCGGTTTGGGTCTTTGGCTCAAAAGATGAGTCTACTTTGCGCAACTTTGGTCAAAAAAGAAAATATTCGGCTAAGAATGGTCAGCGCGGTGGACCCAAGAACAGAATAGGTGCTACAGGTGATGATCTCCGATTACCAGTTCCAGTAGGGACCATCGTATGGGAAAAGCATCGAGACTCATCCGAAGAAATGCTTGGGGAGATTACAGAAGATCAGCAAGAATTAATGGTTGCTAGAGGTGGGATTGGTGGGCGCGGTAATGCGCGTTTCGTTTCCTCTATCAATCAAGTACCAAGGCTCGCCGAGGCCGGTGAATCTGTCGAGGAAATCCACGTACGACTTGAACTGAAATTGCTTGCTGATGCTGGATTGATAGGTTTTCCAAATGCCGGGAAATCAACTTTGTTGCGAGCGGTCAGCAAGGCGCGGCCTGAAGTGGGAGCATATCCATTCACAACACTTGAACCGCACTTGGGCGTGGTCCGGATGGGTTGGAGAGATATTGTATTGGCTGACTTACCTGGCCTTATTGAAGGGGCCCACGAAGGCAAAGGACTTGGCCATCAATTCCTTAGGCATATAGAACGTACGGCTGTTCTTGTGCATCTTGTTGATGGGTCCGAGGAGGAACCGCTTGAGATGTGGCGATCTATCAACGCTGAGTTGGTAGAGTATAACGACGAACTTGTCAAAAAACCGCAAATTGTCGCGGTGACAAAGACTGATATACCAGAAGTAATCAATAAAGAGCAAGCCATGAAAGATGCCTTTATGCAAGAGGGCGTTGAACCATTTTTCATTTCCTCTCTTTCTGGTAACGGAATACAACATTTAGTTGAGCGTGTGGCACAGGTAGTGACAGAAAAAAGGCAGACCGAACAAAAGATGGCTGTTCAGCAAACGATAGTACCCCCTCAGGTACAGGTCGTGGAACCCACCACCGTGATTCAAAAGATAGACGATGTATTTATTGTTAAGAATGATCGGGCCGAACGACTGGCAACAGCAATCGATATCAATCATCCTGAGGCACGAGCTCAATTTCAAGGTGAGCTTGAGCGACTGGGCATCATGAACGAGTTGGCCAAAAAAGGAGCCGAACCTGGAGACATGGTGCGGATAGGGCGTTTGGAGCTGGAGTGGACATAGGAGTCTTGGGGGGCACTTTTGATCCCCTGCACAATGGACACCTTCAAGTGGCGGCAACGGCTCTTGAGCAGCTCTCGCTTGATGAAATAGTGTTCGTCCCTGCTGGTGAACAATGGCTGAAAAGCAATCAATATGTTTCAGCTGCGAAACACCGGATTTCCATGGTTCAGAAGGGCATAGAAGAAAATCCTCTTTTCACGATGTCAACGGTGGACACAGATAGGAGCGGCCCAACGTATACGGTGGACACCATTAAATTTATACAAGCTCAACGGGGTGAACAGGCGCGGATTTTTTTTATTGTTGGGATGGATTCAATTGTGGACCTACCCTTGTGGCATGATCCACACCGATTAATTAGTCTTTGTTTTCTTGCAGCGTTCCCCCGTCCAGGGATAGCACAAGAGGATATCAAGAGAACCATCGACAAACTACCTGAACTTAAGAAAAAGTTGATCGTTTTGACGGGGTCACAAATTGACATTAGCGCTACTGAACTGAGGAGGCATGTAGCCAAAGGGAATCCTATAACGGACAAGGTTCCTGTCGCAGTAGATGAATATATACGCTCAAGAGGTCTTTATATCAAAGATGGCATGGATGCGTAATCTTAATCAGAAGCCTTACTGGATTCTTGGGAAACACGTACCAAAGTATCTAAAGCGGAACGCGCTTTCCCGCTATCAATTGTCTCAGTGGCAATATTGACGCCTTCTTGAAAATCTTTTGCTATGTTACTAACCATTAAGGCAGCAGAGGCATTTATTATTACTGCATCCCGATGTGATCCTGGAACGCCTTGTAAAACATCTAACAAAAGACCAGCATTCTGTTGTGCGTCTCCTCCAGATAAAGCTGATTTAGGCGCCGGCGCGAGACCAAAATCTTTCGCATCGACAGAATAGGTGGATATCTGCCCATCTTTTAATTCTGCCACTGTTGTTGGTCCACTTAGAGAGAATTCATCCAGCCCATCATCGCCATGCACGACGAGAGCATGACGTGAACCCAAAAGGCTCAAAACCCTCGCCATCTTTTCCACCAGTGCCGGGTCTGCGACTCCTAGGACTTGGGACTTGGCTGCAGCTGGATTTGTTAAGGGACCGAGTATATTGAACACGGTCCGGACGCCAAGCTCTCGCCGGACTGGAGCTACATATCGCATCGCTGGATGAAAAGTCTGGGCGAACATGAAACCCATCCCTGATTCTTTAATGGATCGCGCCACGCCTTCAGGTCCGAGGTCAACAGAGACGCCTAGGGCTTCCAAAACATCAGCAGAACCACAAGACGAAGTCATTGATCGATTACCATGTTTCGCAACGTTCGCCCCTGCACCGGCTGCAACCAGAGCCGCTGCAGTTGATATATTCAGTGATCCGGAATTATCGCCCCCGGTTCCACACGTATCAATGAGATTGGTTCCATCAATGTGTACGGACAAGGCCTTCTCGCGCATGGTTTTGGCGAGGCCAGCGATTTCTTCGACAGTTTCTCCCTTTACTCGTAAAGCGATAAGGAAACCCGCGATTTGCGACGGTGTAGCCTCACCATCCATAATCTTGTGCATAATTTCTGCAGCTTCACTTTGAACCAAATTCTCCCCGTTAATTAGTTGGTCAATAGTCTCGCTGATCATACAAAGCACCTCTTCACTTCTTTTTCAGGAAGTATTCTCATAAAATCATTGCTGAATTATTCGTCGCCATGGGAAGAAAACTCTTCACTCATTATTTGTGTAATGAAAACTTGGAAGTTCCAAGGGTATGCATCATATCTTTTGGCCCAATAGTCTTGGCTTAGTGGCATACTCAAAATTGTTTTCATCACACTAACCCAACTATCCCATAAATCATCTTCAATGAGATGGTACACCTTGCCCTGGAAATAGACATCCTGAAATGTGGCAAAGATGGTTGTTATCACCCCTTGGTATGTATCCTCTTTAACGCTGTTTTCATTTTTTGGTTCGGCGAAAAGCTCCATATTTTCATAGAAGATCCGGTTGATTTCATGAAGCTGGGATATCGATTTTGATAAGGCAGACGACTTTAAATTTGCGAGAACATTATCCGATTGTGCTTGTATCTTGCGGTTCGTCACGCGAATTTGAACCACAAGGGAAATTAGAATGATAGCGATGAGTAACATAAGCCCCAAATTTGCAAGACCAATCGCAAGGTTTAAGGAGGGGGTCGTTGCGGAATGGGCCCATCCGTTGAAGTATAAGAAGCGTCCTCCAGCAGTTACAACAAAAAGTAGCACGACGACCGTTGTAAGGAAGCCTAGAAACAGGATGACCGGAAATGAGCGGCCAGAAAATGACTGCCAAGATCCTAAATTAATGTTACGGAATATTGAGATGACAGCTTGCAAAAAAGCATTAATCAGTGAAAAAACCAGATCAAAAATGTTTTTAAGCTTAGGGAGCAATCGAGACGTTGATAGGCCGTCTTTCATCTTGATCATAATGCCTCGTCTTTCTAAATGCTTTCCCGTAGCTTTTTAATATTCACTATCGGGTCTCCCTCGTTGCCATAAACAGCGGATCCTGCAACCAAAACAGTTGCGCCTGCATTTACCGCGCGGGGCGCCGTTATTGGTGTGATGCCTCCATCAACCTCGAGTTCAGATTGATAACCACCACTTTTAAGCATTTCACTTGCTCGCCTAATTTTGGTTTCGACTGATGAAATGTATTTTTGGCCTCCGAAACCAGGATTTACTGTCATAAGAAGTAGTAGATCAAGATTCTCCAAAACATTTTCTATTGAGCTAATCGGCGTTCCAGGGTTCAAAGCAACCCCAGGTTTGCCACCAAGGTCACGAATATGAGTCAGCGTTCTTTGAATATGAGAGCAGGCTTCAACATGTACAGTAAGAATATCAGCCCCTGCTTGGACAAAGTCCTTTAAATATCTATCAGGGTCGCTGATCATAAGATGTAAGTCTAACGGAACATGGCCAGCTGCTTTTTTTATGACATCTACCGTTGCCCACCCAAAAGTAATGTTTGGTACAAAATGGCCGTCCATGATGTCGACATGAATGTAATCTGCTCCTGCTTTTACACCCTCTTGAACTTCCTCAGCGAGACGTCCGAAATCAGCTGATAAAATGGAGGGCGCAATTTTGATGTGCGGTTCGCTACTCATTCGTCTCCCAACAATCGATGTGCTGTAGCAAGAGCTTCTTGAACCCGTATCGTAGCGGTCCCGCCATAAGACTGTCGGGCATCGATGGATGATTGAACAGTAATTTTCAGTATGTCGTCATCAAATAAATCTGAGTACTTTTTGTAATCACTCACGGATAGATCTTGCAAAAACAATTGTTTGGAAACCGTATCCTTTACAATTGTAGCGGCAATTCCGTGAGCATCGCGAAAAGGCATTCCTTTGGCAACAAGATAGTCCGCGATATCTGTGGCTAGGTTAAAGCTTTGTTCAGCTGCTTCGCGAGTTCTTGAATCATCAACGCTCAAATTTGTGGCCATTCCAGCCATCATGTCCAAAGTACCAATAACGGTGTCTACAGTGTCAAAAAGACCTTCTTTATCTTCTTGGAGATCACGGTTGTAAGCCAATGGAAGCCCCTTGAGCGTAGTGAGAAAGCCGATAAGGTTACCGAACACGCGCCCTGTCTTCCCACGGGCTAATTCAGCGATGTCAGGATTGCGTTTTTGGGGCATGATACTAGATCCCGATACATAATCGTCCCCCACTTGCATAAAACCGAACTCGTCAGATGACCATAATATGATTTCTTCGGCTAAGCGTGAAAAATGCATCATCAAAATGCTGGATGCTGCTTCAAATTCTACGATGAAGTCCCGATCAGATACTGCATCAATACTATTGGGCGAGACGGTCATAAAACCCAATTCTTTTGCAACGAACATCCGATCTATTTCATAAGGCACGCCAGCCAAAGCTCCTGAACCGAGCGGTAGCACATCTGCTCGAACATAGCAGTCTTTAAAACGCTCCTTGTCTCGCTGTGCCATTTCAAAGTAAGCGAGGATTTGGTGCGCTAAAAGAATAGGCTGGGCTCTCTGCAGATGGGTGTAACC
>Ga0310344_10002309_pt1 | contig 14376 bp, 11 predicted proteins | sample HC15DNA20200_MG_FD_203801 | JGI IMG/M metagenome (GOLD analysis project Ga0310344, IMG submission 203801) | Marine microbial communities from station ALOHA, North Pacific Subtropical Gyre - HC15-DNA-20-200_MG | ecosystem: Environmental > Aquatic > Marine > Oceanic | place: Pacific Ocean: North... | reverse complement strand
CCATGTGGAACCCGTATACTCCGCTTAGAAGTGGACTCCAAGGATCCGTGTCGGGGGTTGCTCCCGGAGCAATCCTCGGATGGGAATTGCCTCTTATTTCGATAGCAATAATGGGACTGTTGATCTTCATATTTTCAAGTCGATGGACTCGTCATTTGCGTTGGCCGAACGCGTGATGCCTGGAGTCTTGAAAAGGTCAATATAGGTACGCAGATATAGGCTATTCCGGCTCGTTTGACTTTCCCTAGATGCAATCGCACCTTCCTTTCGCACGGGTGCTCTTTAAGGTTGCGGTCGTGCTTAAAAGCAGCATGTAAAAAGCCGCGAATTGTCAGTGGAATGAGTGTCTCAAACCGACCGCTTAGCGGTCGCAATAGGGAGTCCCATGTACCGAGAGGTCTTGGTGCCCGTCGACAACTCGACGGAATCTGACTTAGCTGTCGACCGAGCGATCGAACTCTGCCAAAAAACAGATGGTCAAATTACTGGGTCGCATGTTTATGCGGCGAGACTGCACGACATTAGATTTAGGCAGCTTGAGATTGGGCTTCCTGCTCAATTTCAAGAACCGCAAGAAATCCGACGGCAGCGAAAAATACATGACAAGCTGATCGAAAAGGGATTGCAACTCATCTCTGACAGCTTTCTAGACCAACTGCACAAACGGTGCAGCTCGGCCGGTGTCTCCATCACCCGCCAACTCCTCGAAGGGATTAACTACGAGGAAATCATCAATGAGGCGAATCGAGGAGGTGGCCGACTCCCAAGCCTTATTGGTTTCGATCCAAATATTGCCCATAACTATGATGGTAGTGATAAGCAGCGATCAGATGTTCAGACGAACGAGGAGACTGGTCGTTTGATTGCTGAAGAGGAAGAGCAGGAAGATAAACTCGCGGGGACTTCAGGGCGTGATTATGACTTAGTCGTGATCGGCGCACATGGTCTTGGGCGTCAGGAAAAGAGTCAACTCGGTGGTGTCGTCGCGCGAGCTGTTCGCGGGATTGATAAAGATACTTTGATCGTACGTGATGACCGTCCTCTTAAAGGTGGGAATTGGCTTATTGGTGTGGATGGCTCTGCGTACTCCTATAAGGGTTTGAGGATTGCACTTGAAATGGCCCGTGAATATGGGGCCAAGTTATACATCGGAAGCGCCTTTGACGTCCAATATCACCATGTCGTTTTTCATAACATCAAAGATGTGCTCTCCGTACAGGCCTCAAAAGTATTCAAGTTCGAAGAGCAAGAAGAGCTTCATAACAACATTATTGATAAAGGGTTGCTGCGTCTCTGTAAGGCAAACCTCAAGCGGGCCGAGGTTATGGCAAGTGAGTACCCCGAGGTCGAAACGGAGACACAAGTTTTGGTTGGAAAGCCATTTGACGTGTTGCTCAAGTGGGCGGCTGAAATTGATCCGTCGCTCCTGATTGTGGCGCGTCATGGCTCGCATCGGATCGATGGGACTGATCTCGGTTCTCAGGCAGACAATCTCGTACGGCTCGCTGAGACGAATCTGCTTCTTATTGGAACCACCAATGTGCACCCAGAGGAAGTTCCGTGGATTGAGGAAGATGGGGAGGCCGGGCTCGAGTGGGCACCAGAAGCTGAGGTCCGAATCTTGCGTGTCCCACCATTTGCGCTGGGTATCGCACGTAAGGCTGTCGAAGAGTTCGTTCTTGAGCACTATGGGGCTGGCAGTCGTTACGCGGCAGCCTTCGTGCCCAACCCCAAAGATGAACGTAAGAATTCAATCAACGGTAACGGCAACAACCCCTCGTCGGAAATTTCAAACGGGAATGGGGCGGACCTATATGAACAATACCCAACTGCAGAGATAGCAAGGGCAGCTTTAGAAACTGGTACCGCGCCATCAATCGATGAACTTGTTCGAGCTGCAAATGAGAATGGTGCCTCAGGGACAGAATCTTCGGAGATATGGAATCGAGACCAGCTCCCGGTAGTGACGAATGAACGTTTAGATGAAGCAATCAAAAAACTGCTCCCAACGCACATGCAGCTCGTCATGGGGATTGGGGATGCGGAAGAACTTGCCTTGGCTGAGGTAAAGGCTGGCGAGGCGATGAAACGGACCGTGGTCCAGAGTTGTGATGCCGACCAATTCGAAGAGCCACTGCCGGTGATTTCCAAGTGTCCTGTAACGGATAACGAATTGGCCCGTGACCGAACCGCTAGCGACCCGATCGTATGGACTTCGGAAGCCTTTGATCGGCTGGGTCGAGTACCTCTGATTGCCCGCCCCTTGGCGAGAAATACGGTCGAAAAATTTGCGCGCAATGAAAACCTGTGGCGGGTAACGTCAACCGTTATGGATGAAAATAAGGACGCGATGATTGAGGCCGATGAGTTCGACTTGGATACCATGCTCGTCATGTTCAATGAGCTCAAGGCGCGACAGGCAAAGGCAGAGGCTGCGGGCGTTGATGGTTTGAGCGATGAAATGCGAGCTTTCATCGAAGAAGCTAAGGCATCCGGGGCTACACGTTGCCCGATTCGCGATATTGAGGAACAGGCTGAGGATTGCCCGGTGGACTTTAAGATGGTGTCTCCAGAAGAAGCTCAGGCTGCAGTGCAGCAATTCGCTAAGGACGAGCTCGCGCGCGAAGCGTCCCAGGAGTCTACTCCTAAGGAAGGGCCACAGGACGAGTGAGCGGAGTCGGGTTGGGTACGAACCTGTCCATGGACGCTGGGCACGCTGTCGGCGTGGGTCCATTACAGGAAACCGTCCCGGATTTGGATAGTCCGCGGGGAGACCCTAAGATTGCCATGCCGCACGTTATAGCGTGGAATATCACTCGCCGCTGCAACCTAGCCTGTGCTCATTGTTATATTTCGGCGGGTTCGTGGCATGAGGCTGATAGCGAGTTGGACACTAAGACCTGTTTCCGTGTCATCGATGAGATCCTGGCGGTCAACCCGGGTCCTCTACTGATCTTGAGTGGAGGTGAACCCTTGGTCCGGGAGGACCTCGAAGAAGTTGCTGATTATGCGTCGCAACAAGGGGCAACTGTGGTAGTCGGTACTAATGGTACGGGGCTTACGGACGAGAGGATTGGATCTCTCATGGCTGCGGGTGTGAAAGGGGTTGCACTAAGCATCGATTCGTTGAACCCACAGTATCATGACAGGTTTCGACACGGTGAGGGTGCACTCAGTGAGACTCTTGCCGCGGTCGATCGTCTGGGTCAGCACGAGCTTGATTTTCTCGTTCAGGTGTCGGTGACGAAAGGGAACCGGAGTGAACTCGAAAATATTGTCGCCTGGGCAGATGAGAAGGGGGCAGTGTGCGTGAATGTCTATTTTCTTGTGGAAACAGGTCGAGGAGCAGGCATGCAAGGTCTGAAACCTGACGAAAATGAGGAAATTCTAGCACAATTGTGTGATCTTCAACGAGAGTATCAGGGACGGATGATGGTCCGGTCAAAATGTCAGCCTCAACTGATGCGACACGTGTACGAACGGGACCATGATTCTTCGCTGCTGAACTACCAAACACGGTGCCCTTGCGGAGTCCAGTATTGCCGGATCACACCGGAAGGAAAGGTGACTCCCTGTCCATATATGCCGGAAGTTGCGGGTGACCTGACGGAACGTACTTTCGGAGACATTTGGAAGGATGCGAAGATCTTCAAATTGCTAAGAAATGGAGACTTGGGCGGAAAATGTGGACGATGTGAATACCGCGAAGTGTGCGGAGGGTGTCGCGCACGCGCCTATGCGGTGGACGGTGATTTTCTGGGGCCCGACCTCTCTTGCGCATATGAACCGGCACCGGGAGTGGCTCCGACAGTCCCCGTCACACGAGATGTCATGTATGGGGAATCTCCGACACTGAGCCTCCCTTGGTCACCTGAAGCTGAGTCTCGGCTGAGTAGTATCCCCTCATTTGTTCGGGGTGTAGTGGGAACTAGAATTGAGAAGTTCGCGATAGAGGCTGGTTATGACCAGGTAACACTCGAAGTAATGAGTGAAGTGAGAAAGGGGATGCCGATCGATTTTTCGAAGCGTATGCCCTTCTTCGCTCGAGGACGGCCAGGAAAACTCAGGAATGCAGAGAGAACCTCAGGGGTCGACGAAACGCGACCGCGCGTGGAGAACAGATGAGTCTCGAGGGAACGGGTGAGGGGTCGAAAAAGATGTCAGGCTTGAAGCGAGGGCTAGCTCTTTTTGCCATAGGAACACTTATCGCTGTTCCGTTGTTGGCCCAAGTTGCAGGTCCAGACTATGGGGAGTTCGGGATTTTTGGGATGGACCGGCGAGACGCAGTGTGGATGGCTGCACAACTCCATCTCCTCTTTGCGGCTTTCGTGCTCGGCGTGCCCATGTTCGCCGTTGTAATCGAAGCGATTGGGATTTTTGGTCGACAGGAGCGCTACGATAAACTCGCGAAAGAATTTACTCGGCTCCTTTTGGTGGCCTATAGTGCAACCGCGATTTGGGGCGCGATTCTTGTATTCTTCCTTTCGACTTTATATCCCCGATTTTGGGCTTATCTGACTGCAATTTTCGCACCTTCGATGTGGTTGTATGCGGGGATGTTCTTCCTCGAATCGTTCACTCTCTATCTCTACTACTACGGGTGGGATGCGTGGAAGAAGGGAGTGGCGAAGAAGGTCCATTGGTTCCTCGGGATCATGCTCAACGTTTGGGGAACAATCGTTATGTTCATCGCGAACGGTTGGCTTACATATATGATGAGCCCGCCCGCGGATGTGACTGCGGACACAGCCCCACAAACGGTGCAGGTCTGGAGTGCGATTGCTAATGCTACGTGGATGCCGATTAACATCCACCGCTTGCTAGCCAATGTTGTGTTTGGAGGAGCAATTGTGGGGGCGTACGCTGCTTATCGGTTCTTGACATCTGAGAGTGACGAAGAGCGTGCGCACTACGATTGGATGGGCTATACCGGAAACTTTATTGCAATTGGCGCTCTTATTGTTCTCCCCTTTGCAGGATATTGGCTTGGGCGAGAAATCTACGAATTTAGCCAGCAAATGGGCATTACGATGATGGGCGGTTTCATGAGTTGGCTCTGGATTATCCAGGCTTTTCTCATAGGAATTCTTTTCCTTACAGGTAACTATTATCTCTGGATTGGGATGGGCCGTATACCTGGGGCTGAACGATTTCAGCCTTACATCAAATGGATGCTCCTGGTGTTGGTGCTGGGGGTCATTGTTTGGGCGACTCCAAACACTGTGATTGCGGACCGCGATGAGATCGCAGCGATGGGGGGGACCCACCACCCGTTCTTGGGGGTTCTTGGGGTGATGAGCGCTAAGAATACGGCGGTCAACCTCATGATTTTAACGACTTTCCTTTCGTTCTTGATGTATCGGCGAGCTAATAAGGAGCCGGTAGTGTCTTGGGCGAAGATGGGGACGATGTTACAGGGGGCTGCATTCGTTGTCGCAGCATTGGTCGTCTTGTTCTATGGCATCTACGGTTATTTTGTTAGCGCCATCATTCGGATCGGATTCTCCGTATATCAAGTTGCCGCTGTTCTGGTCACGATCCTATTTGTGCTTGGCATCGATATAGCGATGGTCCGAGGCGCAAAATCGCGTGGGGCGATTCGATGGGGGCAGATGCCAGATCGATCTCAGTACGCACTGCTTATTCTGGCGGTGACCTTTACGTGGCTTATGGGACTCATGGGCTTTGCCCGAAGTGGAATTCGTCAGCATTGGCATGTTTACGAGGTGATCAGAGACACGAGCGAGCAAGCTTTCACGCCAGCCCTTGGCCCGGCTGCGACGATGATTAGTACGTGTGTTTTGATCTTCTTTGGTTTGGTGGGAATGATCTTTTGGCTTGGGGGGCTCGCAGAAAAGTCGGTCTATGACGACACTTCTGCCGCCGAATCGGGTCACTAGTAGGGCACGGTAGGACGTGTTGCCTAGAGAGCGAAAGCGATTGGTACGGGAAACGTGAGGAACTGGGGACGAAGATAGATGTGGAAGGCTAACTTTAAAATTTTAATGACAGTGGTCATGACCCTAGGGGTCTTCACTGTTGTTTCGAATATTATCCCACAAGTCCGTTCCGCTGTACCGGAACTGATCGTGATCAATGCTGATATGACACCGGATGAGTTGGCGGCAATCGGTGAGAACGTCTATCTCGGCGTTGGAGGGTGTACAGCCTGCCACGGACTAGGTACACGCGCCCCCGATTTGCTGGGTGTGGCTGGCACGGTCTGTACGACCCGAGACCCAGAACTTACCTGCAAAGAATATCTGTATGAATCTTTGGTGGATCCGCTGGCTATGATTGTTGAAGGGTTCCAGCCGATTATGCTGGACCAGAGTCGTACGTTGGGACAACCTGAGCTTTGGACTCTTGTGGCATATTTAGAGAGTCAGGGTGGAGAGATTACGGTCACAGCTGATGATATTAGTGGTGCGCTTGCTGCGGCAGAGGCGGCCGAAGCTGTAACGGTTACTGAGGCTGCTCCTATGAATCCGGGTGATATTGACCCCCTGAATTTGATTGCTGTTAATGGGTGTCTAGCTTGCCATGCGATGGATGGGGAAGGGGGCGAAGTTGGTCCTCCTCTCGGCGATTTGATTGGACAAGATCTAGCATTTATTCGAGAGGGGATTGTAAATCCGAACGCGTCGATCGCCGAAGGTTTCGAGGCCTTTGCCGGGACGATGCCGCCTATCTTTGGTGACATGATGTCCCCTGTTGAACTAGACGTATTGATTGAATTCCTGGCGACGGGAACGGTGGGGGCGGTGAGTGGGGAGGAAGAGAGTAATGAAGATGGAAACTAGGGACGAGAGGCAGTGGGAGGAGGGTCAGAGGAGCTCATGAAGCGTCTTCTAAAACAACCCTTCTGGCAAGGCGCGATAGTGATCGCGATTGCTTACGTAGTGTTTAAGTACCTCATTGGATACGCGCTACCCATTATTGGTGTCTCCAGTGCGCCAGTCCCCAGTTCGGTGATCTTGCAATACATGCTTACCGTATTTGTGGGAGTCCTTCTTTACATGAGCGCGGAGGAGGGACGCTGGGGGACATTTCAAAAACCCATTAAGGAAGCGATGGTTTCGCGTGACCAAAAAAACCTCCGAGGGGTTCTTATGGTCGTGATCCCGATCATGGTCGGTTGGTTAGCTTACCAGAATGTGAAGCCAAGCTTTGCAGCACCTGCGACCCTTCGGTCGATTCACCCAGCTCCACCCAATGAAATCACCTTTCGAGGTCTCCCAATACAGCTTACGGGGCTTGAAAACCCGTTACACGAAAACGGGTCCTTGGAAGAGCATCTGCAAGTTGGGAAAGCGATATATGTTAAAAATTGTGTTCCCTGCCATGGAGATCTTCTCGATGGTGCCGGACACTTCGCGCAAGTTTTCAATCCTATTCCAGCAGACTTCACGAATAGTGGAACGCTCCCAATGCTTACGGAGAGTTTCGTTTTTTGGCGGATAGCAAAGGGAGGGCCGGGTCTGCCACAAGAAGGAACCCCCTGGGACTCTGCGATGCCGGCTTGGGAAAATATTTTAGACGAAAATGAGATATGGTCAGTGATCCTATTCCTCTATGATCAAACCGGGTTCTTGCCCCGAACCTGGCACGAGGAAGGAGAGGAAGGAGGGGAGGAGCATTGATGAGAAAAACTGTACGGCGAATGGTCGTCTTGATAACCGGTTTCCTCATGGGATTTTCAGTTGTGTCAGGTCAAGATGTCGAGGCTGGAAAAGTCGTATATGATAAATGGTGTGCGGAATGCCACGGGATAGATGGTTTGGGAGATGGCTCTGCCGCGACCACCATGCTTCCTCGTCCGAGAGATTTTTCTCAAGCTCGTTATCAGATTAGAACAACTGGGAGTGGGCAGCTGCCCACGGATGACGATCTGAGATTGGCTATTCAGGAAGGCCTGCCTGGAACAACTATGCCAGGATGGCCAAATCTGTCAGGTCCGGAAACCGAAGATGTAATAGCTTATGTGAAGAGTTTATCACGCTTCTTTGGGCAAGGTGACCCCCCTCAGTCTCTCGATTTCGGGTCCGATCCCGGAGGAGGTTCGGAGGCCATAGAAATAGGGGCGCAGGCTTACCTTACCTTGGAATGTGAAGCGTGTCATGGGTCGGCTGGTCGTGGGGAAGGGACATCCTCCCCAACTCTTGAGGATTGGCGAGGTTTTCCGATTCGGGCAGCAGATTTAACTGAGGGTTGGTATCTCAACGGCGGCGGGAGTGTTGAAGACATCCACGCGCGAGTTCTCACAGGCTTAGATGGTACTCCAATGCCGGCAGCGTCAGATGCAATGAATGCAGGAGTAGTGAGTCCTGACGAAGTGTGGCAACTGGCACATTACATCGCGAGCTTGGGGTCGGCAGAGATGCCGACGTTGCGAGATGTTGTCCGAGTAGCACGCGTCGAGGGCACTCTTCCGATAGATGGGTCTGAGGCGGAGTGGGAAGGGGTAGACACTTTTTATTTCCCGCTGGCTGGCCAAGTGATCCAACCTCCTCGAAATTTTGCTCCGACTGTCGATGGAGTATATGTCCAGGGTCTACACGATGGTGTGGATATAGTCCTTCGTGTCCAATGGCATGATCCATCCGAAAGTCCAGATCCTGCCTGGGATGAATGGCAAGTCAAATTTATGAATGCCATCGATTTAGATGGTGACTCCTTGGTTGTGGATAGTCTTGAGGCTCCAATGGTTCGGCCGCCGGACGCTTTAGCGGTCCAATTCCCGTTCGAGATTCCAGAAGGGACTGAGAGGCCATATTTTCTAATGGGAGATGCACGGAATCCCGTTTATCTCTGGACGTGGGATGACCAATCGGGAATTGGGGCGGGTCGTGGTCGTGGACTTGATTCGGTTGAAGAACTGCCCGAAGATCCCGTTACAGGGAACGCAACTTGGGAGGCTGGCCGCTGGACACTTTATTTCCGACGGGCAGTCACTATGGAAGGGGATGGCTTGAGCTTTCAAGAAGGAACTGCGATTCCCGTTGCTTTCCTAGCCTGGGATGGCTCGAGCGGAGAGGTGGGGAAGCGCAACTCCATCAGTTCGTGGTATTATATGTTGCTTGATAAGCCAGCTTCAAGCACAGTAGTGGTAGCTCCACTCATTGCCATACTCTTGACTGGAGCGCTTGGTCTTGTTCTCGTGCGGCGGGCGCAAGATAGGGAACGAGGATGACGACGGGGTTCCATCATTAATGTTAAAGCAAATCTGCACTTATCACGGAGGAACAGATGCGATCGTATCGGTGGCATAAGTCGGTAGCGTTGGTTGCAGCGGGGATGGTCGCCGCGTGTGGTGGTGGCGGTGACGGCGGTGGAGGCAGTGATACAGCTGGGGGGGCAGCTCCCGAGGCAGCCGTCCAGATTGATCCGGCAACGGTCGGTACGATCTCGGGTATGGTTAACTTCGCTGGCGAGGCTCCAGCCATGACACCAGTCGATATGTCGGGAGAACCCGACTGTGCGGCGGGTTATGGTGGAGACGGGCCTATGAGCAACACGGTGTTGGCGTCCGGTGGCGGATTAGCCAATGTTTTTGTGTACTTGAGTGAAGGTGTTAGTGGAGGACCAGCAGCATCGGGGTCGGTTCCTCTTAATCAAGAGAATTGCCGATACGAGCCGCATGTATTTGGGGTCCAGTCTGGGCAAGATATCGCCATCACAAATAGTGACAATTTTCTTCATAACATCAATGCTAGCCCGACCGAGAACCGGGGCTTTAATATCAGTCAGCCCCGCGCTGGCATTACGAGCACCCAGAGCTTCAGTGTGGCCGAAGTTATGGTGCCGATCCGCTGTGATGTTCATGGATGGATGAATGCCTACGTTGGAGTTGTGGACCATCCCTATTTCGCTGCTTCAGATGCGACCGGGAATTTTTCGATTGGCAATGTCCCTGCTGGCACCTATACGGTGACGGCATGGCACGAGGAGTATGGCACGATGACGACCAGCGTGACGGTGACAGCACAAAGCACAGCTGAAATCGCCTTCGATTACAGTGCGGATATGGCGGGTGCCGAGGTGCCGATGAATGAGCCACTGGTGCTTCACCACGAGTCAGACGGTATTCACCGCGTGAGCTTGAATGGAGCGGCGGGTCGCTGAGGCGTCCCCCTCCCTATAACCGCTAGCCTGAGCTAGGAGAGAACTCGTGGACTGGGCCTTGCCCCCCAATTATTCGACCTTCGGTGTGCAGATTGATCAGCTGTTTTGGATCATTTTCGTCATCACCGGAATTGCGTTCGTCCTCGTCGAAGCCGGACTCATCTTGTTTATTGTTAAGTATCGGAGTCGTACAGGACATAAGGCGTATTATACGCACGGATCTAATAAGCTTGAGATTATTTGGACTGTAGTACCGGCCTTGGTCTTTGTGGTCTTGGGAGTTTATTCGGCCGGACTTTGGGCCGACATCAAAAACCCTTCGAACATGCCGGAGGGTGCAATTGAATTTGAAGTGCGGGCGAAGCAATTCGAGTGGAACATTGTATATCCTGGCCCAGATGAAATATTGGGCACAGGAGATGATTTTGAAGTTCTCAATCAGTTCCATTTCCCAGCTGGTGAGCCCGTGATTGTTTATCTTGAGGCGGAAGATGTGATTCACTCATTCTTTATTCCGGAGCTACGCGTCAAACAGGATGCTGTTCCAGGGATGAGAATTCCGGTTTGGTTCGATGCAACTCAAACGGGTGAGTTTGAGATCGCATGTGCCGAACTCTGCGGTCTCGGTCATTATCGTATGGAGGCCGCTGTGACCGTGCATGAACGAGCCGACTTTGACGCCTGGCAGGCTAGCCGGGCGTTGGCCCAGTGATCGAGAAAGGTTGACATGGCAACGATCGTAGCGGAGGCGCCCGGACAAGCGACGGGACACGCGGAGCACGAACAGTCGTTTCTTCGGAAATACATCTTTTCATCCGACCATAAAATTATTGCAATCCAGTTCTTGTTTCTCACCTTATTCTTTTTGGCGGTGGGGGGACTCCTTGCGATGATGATGCGGTATCAGATCGCATGGCCGGATCAGCCTATTCCAGGCGGTGGCATCCTGCCGGAATCAATGGTCGCCAGTGGGTATATATTGCCCGAGTTTTACAATGCTCTTGTGACCATGCATGGGTCGATTATGGTTTTCCTTGCCATTATGCCTATGCTGGTGGGTGTATACGCCAACTATCTGATTCCTCTCCAACTGGGGACTCATGACATGGCGTTCCCACGCCTGAATATGTATTCGTTCTGGCTAATGGTCCCTGCTGGAATCATCACCTTGGCAAGCTTTTGGGTCATTGGTGGGGCGGCTGGCGCGGGTTGGACACTCTACGCACCCTTGAGCGCTCGCCCTGATCTGACCGGAGTTGAATTAGGACAAGTCATGTGGTTGGTGGCGCTGATCTTTATTGGGCTGTCTTCGATCCTTGGATCAGTCAATTACATAACGACAACGATTAATATGCGGGCGCCGGGAATGACTTGGTTCCGCATGCCCCTTACGATTTGGGCCTTGTTCATTACGGCAATTTTGGCGCTTCTCGCGATGCCAGTTTTGTCGGCTGCCGGGATTATGCTCTTATTTGATCAGACTCTCGGAACCTCCTTCTTCCTGCCCGAAGGTGGGGGGCAACCCTTGCTTTGGCAGCATTTGTTCTGGTTCTTCGGGCACCCCGAGGTCTACATCCTCATTTTGCCGGCCATGGGCTTTGTTTCGGAGATTCTTGCCACGGGGTCCCGAAAACCAGTCTTTGGCTATAAGGCTATGGTTTGGGCGATCGTGGCGATCGCATTTTTAGGATTCATTGTGTGGGGTCACCACATGTTTATGAGTGGAATGAACCCGACACTTGGTCTGTCCTTCACTGTGTCGACGCTACTCATTGCGGTCCCGTCCGCGATCAAGACGTTTAATTGGATGGGGACGATGTGGCGAGGGAACTTGAAGCTACATACTCCGATGTTGTTTGCGATTTCATTTGTGGCGCTATTCGCGATCGGAGGGTTGTCAGGTGTCTTTATGGCTGCGACGCCCGTCGATATTTATATCCACGATACGTATTTTATCGTCGCTCACCTGCACTATGTTCTCTTTGGGGGAAGCCTCTTTGCGCTATTCGGAGCCATTTATTACTGGTTCCCGAAGATGTTTGGGCGGATGATGAGCGAGAAATGGGGGAAGGTCCATTTCTGGACTACGTTCGTGCTCTATAATCTTGTTTTCTTCCCTATGCACGGTTTGGGTATGGTTGGGATGATGAGACGCATCTATGACTCAACTGGGTACGCTCATCTCGAAGGGATTCAAGATACAAATCAACTCATCACAGTGGCTGCGTTTGGGCTTTACCTGACGGGCTTCATTTTTGCGTTCAATTTCTTCTGGAGCATTTTTAAAGGGAAGAAGGCAAGCCGGAATCCCTGGGATGCGACTACTCTTGAATGGCAGACTCCTTCACCACCCAAGCATGGGAATTGGGATGAAGTTCCAGTGGTCTATCATGGTCCCCATGAGTACAGCCACCCAGACGTTCTTGATAAGGATTGGTTGGCTCAAAATGAGCGGCCTGATGTAGTCTCTCCTGCTGCTGGCTCTCATTAAAAATGACAAGTAGCCGGTCTAAAGACCGGACTCTCGCTGATACGTGAAAAGGAAATAGACCAGATGGCACACGCCGCGACCGCAGCCCGGCCTCCCGAGAGGGGACTGGATGTATACACCCAAAAAGTGGGGATGTGGGTGTTCCTGTGTTCGGAGGTGATGTTCTTCGCGGGCTTGATTGGCTCATACGTAGTTTTACGTTTTGGAGCCTCATCCAGTTGGGCTGAACCAAATGAAGTTTTGAACGTGACCGTTACCGCGATCAACACGTTCATCCTTATTTGTAGTTCGGTTACTATGGTTAAGGCCTTCGCAGCTGCGGAGGCTGGTGATCAGAAGGGGATTAAGACATACCTCTTAGCCACAACCGCACTGGGAGCACTCTTCCTCGGGGTCCAAGTATACGAGTACTACGAGCTGATCTTTCACCAAAGCTGGGCAGGCAGTCACGGTTTCACGCCTCAGGCAGGGTTGTACGGTGCGACGTTCTTTACCATGACCGGCTTCCATGGCTTCCATGTTCTCCTTGGGGTCATTTGTCTTGGGTGGGCAACGATTCGCGCGTACCAAGGCCATTGGGGTGCAGATAACACGCATGGTCTTGAAGTGCTGGGACTCTATTGGCACTTCGTGGATCTAGTATGGATCATTCTCTTTACAATCGTCTATCTCATTTGAGTGTGAGTGTTCAAGATTTGAGACCAAACAGCGCATGGAGCGAATGAATGAGTGAAGCTGGCGAGCACACGGCGAGTGTCGCGTCGAGCGATCATGAGCATGAGGCACCAAAGTACATGCTCATCTGGCTGTACCTCTTCATCCTAACTGTAGCCGAGGTAGGAGTGGCTCTCTTAGATGTCCTCCCCAAGTGGGTGATCGTTGTGTCATTGTTGGCGATGGCCGTGTGGAAAGCGGTCCTAGTCGCCATGTACTACATGCACTTGAAGTTTGAGCCGAGTCGATTGCGGTTGGTAGCGGTGGCCCCGTTACCGGCAGTAGCTATCATGATCATCGTGATTATGATGGAGTACGTGTTGTAGGTGGGCTGAGTAGATGATGAAGGTGTTGTGAGTACCGGAGATATCCCTTTCGAGCCTAGCTTGGAGGCGGACACCTCTGACGCTGCTAGGAAGAGGTCGTGGGGAGAAGTCGTCGGAAGCTTCTTTGAGTTAACGAAGCCCCGTATAACAGCCTTAGTTCTCGTAACGGCTGCCGCAGGCTTTTTCCTTGGAAGTGGAGCGGGGTTCGAACCTCTCCTGTTTGTGAACGCGATTGTGGGTATCGCGCTTGTGGCGGCTGGGACAAGCGCGATGAATCAAGTTTTGGAGCGAGATGTTGATGCCCTGATGCTTCGAACGCGTGGCCGACCGGTTCCGACAGGTCGGATAGCGGCGATCCCAGCTGCAGTGTTCTCGGGACTTTTGGCTGGACTTGGGGTGGTGTATCTGGCCATGACGGTGAACGCGTTGACAGCGATACTCGCTGCGATTTGTTTCGCCATGTACGACTTCGTCTATACGCCCCTTAAACGTGTCCATTCTTTTTCGACGGTGGTCGGAGCGATCCCAGGAGCACTCCCAATTCTTGGCGGCTGGACAGCCGCCAGCGGTAGGTTGGAACCCGGAGGTTGGGCTCTTTTCATGGTTATGTTCTTGTGGCAACTTCCGCATTTTCTGGCTCTCGCATGGATTTTGCGCGAGGACTACAGAGCGGCTGGTCTCCAAATGTTGACCGTTGGAGATGAAAGAGGCGTGCAAACG
>Ga0310344_10002308_pt1 | contig 14377 bp, 14 predicted proteins | sample HC15DNA20200_MG_FD_203801 | JGI IMG/M metagenome (GOLD analysis project Ga0310344, IMG submission 203801) | Marine microbial communities from station ALOHA, North Pacific Subtropical Gyre - HC15-DNA-20-200_MG | ecosystem: Environmental > Aquatic > Marine > Oceanic | place: Pacific Ocean: North... | reverse complement strand
GCTCGGGATCGGCGACGTAGGTGACGTCCGCGAGGTCGCAGATAAGGGTCGAGAAGTCAGTGGGGGTGCTCACCACCAGAAATCTCTCAGGCCACGTAAACCCTTCGAACCCGATTCCGCTCGACTTACGAACCTGGGAGTTAGCACCATCGCCGCCCACGACGTAGTCCGCTTCGAGGCGCTCTCCGGAGGCGAGGTGAACGAAGGCCGCGGCGGCGCTCTGTCCTGCATCGGTTACGCGTGCCGAGAACCGCACGTCTGCGTGCTCCAGCGCTTTCAATTGCGCATAGAGCGTGTCGCAAAGCTTGAACTGCTCGGCCTGGACGCGGAAGGGATGATCGGTCAGGTCTGCAATGTCGCCGAAGTCGAACTCCGCGATGGGGCCCCGGCCGTGCCGGCGGTATTGCACCTTGGCCGCCTCCAAGCCGAGTGTGCGCAGCGCAGTGGCGGCGCCGAATGCCCGTTCAAGCATGTCCAACGTCGATGGGTGGAATGTTGAGCCACGCAAGTTCCTCGGGATATCTGGTTCCGCTTCGAGAACGGTGACTTCGACGTCATGACGCGCAAGCTCGAGCGCGGTGACGAGACCGGCAGGTCCCGCACCGACGACGATCACCGAGGCGTTGGTCGTGTTCAACGAACTGGCGACTAGGCGACGGTATCGCCGCGCGCATAGGCGCCGGCAAGAATGCGTACGCGGTCGAGAAAGTTCGGTACAACCCGGTCGCTCCAAGGCGATGAGGCCGCGTCCTTCCACGCTTGGGAGCGTGCGATATCCGGGCGCTCGAGATAGTACAGCGCGACATACCGATGGGTGCTGCCTTCCCGCCCTAGGTACCGATGGGCCGACAAGGTACCCGGTACTGCCTTCAGGGCCGGTAAGTGCTCCTCGTCGTACCAGGCATTGAAATCCGCGTCGTGCTCCGGCGCGATGTTCATCGCGTTGACGAGTAGGCCGCCCGCTGAGTCGGGTGCTGCGGCGGATACCGCATCCCCCATGAGGGTGCCTTCGAAGCGCAGTAAGCGCTGGCATTGTCCGATTACCCGCTTCGACCACACGGAGAGATTGTCGTGGGCAATGGCGCGGTAGGGCGGGTTGTCGAGCACCTCTACCGTCTCCAGATCATAGGTGGCGACCGCTTCGTCTTTCTGGGTCAGCCAACGCCGGCAAGCGCCGAACCCGGACACCGCTTGGCGCTCCGGCAGGTGCTCGAGGTCGTACCAGTCGTGAAACTCGTCGGCATGGGCTGATGAGTAGTCGAAGGCGGCGATGAGAATTCCTTTGGCCAAGTCCGAAGCTCCTTGAGTCGGTTGCAGGGACAACCCGATCATGTCTCCCTGGTGGCGATCAACAAATCGCTCAAGCTTTCCTGGTGCATCGGGTAGTCGAACACTGGGTTCAACAGCACCATCTCCGCCCCCGCCGCGGTAATACGCCCCACGGTATCGGCGATTTTCGAAGGCGGTCCCCACACCGACACCCGGCTGGCGAGATCGGCGCTGCCATAGTACCGATCAAACCAGCTTCGTAGCCGGTCTTCGGCCCGCTGCTCATTGTTGTCCAGGGCAAGGTACAGCCGCTTTGCAATCCTGAATGTTTCAGGGTCTCGGCCGGCCGCGTCGAGGGCCTCGGCGACGAGCGCGCGCTGTTCGAAGAAGTCCTCTGTGGTGCTCGAGCCTGCGCCCATCCATCCGTCCGCCTCGGCTACCGCTCGCCGTATGGCGTTCACGTGGCGCCCGCCGAACCACAAGCGCGGGTGCGGTCGTTGCACAGGCTTCGGTGCCATTGGGGCCGCCTCGAGCGGCCAATGCGCGCTGTGCACCGTCGCGGGCCCGTCCGACCACAACGCCTTCATGACCGCCAATCCTTCGCGAAATCGAGTAAGCCGTTCCCCCCGGGTGCCTTGCAGCCCAAGCGACTGCTCGTGCGGGTGAGGATTGCCCAAGCCGAGGCCGACGTCCAGACGCCCGGCACTCAGGCAGTCGAGCGTCGCGAGCGACTTGGCGAGTGGGACGGGGGTGCGATTCGGCAGCACCAGGACCGAAACGCCGAGACGTATCTTTTGGGTTCGCGCGGCGACGTAGGACAGCAAGCTCACCGCATCAAGCGTGGCCGCTGCGCCGATCAGCTGATCTTGCGTCCAAAGCCCGTTGTAGCCCAGCACCTCGGCGCGTGCTGCGAAGTGGCCGATGCCGGCGGGATCGATGGCTTCATCGAGATACACTTGCGGCAGCGCAATGCCGAACTCGGCCGCGGATGTCGTCATGCAAGTCTCCTATGTACCCGGAATCAAAGGATTAGTGAAAGAGGGCAAAGCACTTCTGTGAATTGAAGATCCACGTCTCGAGATAGTCGACGATTTGCGGCCGTCGATCCGGTAGCACGCCGCTCAAACAGATCCAATTCTTGAACTCCTGGCAGCCCGCATCGTAGATAGCATCGTTCGTGAGGTTGGCCCAAACGTGCTGCTCGCCCGCCTCGAGCTCCGTCGCGCGGGCGCGATCGAACTCGCGATCGGGGTATAGCCACGCGTGCTTCCCGGTGAGGAATGCATGTGACCAGCCCGAGGACGCCATAACCACGAAACGCTCCGGTCGCGCCTCCAGCGCATCGCGCAACGTCTCACCCAGGGTAAAACATGAGCGCGGGGTCGGCCCCGATGGGCCAGGGAAGTCCAGGTACGGATCCTTTTCCGTATCCGCACGCTCGTCGAAAAGCTGAGACATTGCACCCCGAGTCCAGATCACCCCACGGCCATAGCAGTTCACGGAGATGGGGATCAGAGGGTAGGTCCATCCTGACTGTGCCCAGTCCAGGTAGACAATCGCGTTCGCAAACGCGTGCGCAAGGCCCCGCTCGTTGTGCCGGTTGCGGTAGGCGTAAGGCACAGGGAAGTCGCGCGAGATCAAGGCATCGGTCAGCTCGCGGGCGATCCGCCCCGCGCCGGGCCAAGCGAAGGAGGCCTCCGGTGCCGCGTTCCATATGTTGTCGGGCCGCAGGAACGGACGGGCGTGGAACGTATCCATGCAAAATACGTTGAATGGCGGAATGATGTCTTCTTTGAAGTTCTCGTATTGATCGTCCCCGAACACGATCACCGCATCGGGACGAAATTCGTCGATCGCGCGGCGTACTTCGGCAAAGGCTTGTTTTAGGCGGTCTCGGTGCGCATAGGCGAGCGCTATTTCATCGGCCCATTCCGCTTGCATCGCCTCGGGCCACGAGGCGGGCTCGCGCATCGACGGCTCAACGAGGTGGCTCTTGCGAACCCGGCGCAGCACGTGACTGTATGCCTCGGGCGGCCCCAAGAGGGGAGGGTAATGCGTCACACCGACACCCAGGATCTCGCCCATTGCTCACCTCTTCGAACCGGCCTGCCTGGCCTGATTCAAGCCCAACGCTCTCACCATGATAGATCTTCTTGCTGCGCAGGGAAGCGGTGCGGGTTGCCGGCGCTGTGTAAATCGCACTGTGATATCACGGCAGGCGTAGAATGCGCGGAGCCATTCAAGAAAACACAAGAGCGGGGGGCGCAATATGCCGGCAAGAACCGGCGCGGAGTATCTCGAGCGGCTGAAGCACTCTGAAGCTGAGGTCTGGCTGCGCGGTGAGCGAGTCGAGGATCCGACCTCGCATCCGGGGCTCGCCAACGGCGCGCGGGCGGTTGCTTCGCTCTATGACCTTCAGTGCGATGCCGAGCACATCGAGTCGATGACTTTCGAGTCCCCGTCGAGCGGCAATCGGGTCGGGTTGTCGTTCATCGTCCCTCGCTGCCAAGAGGATCTCGTCGCACGCCGCGAAATGATGCTCAAGTGGGCCCGCACCACCGGGGGCATGATGGGCCGTTCGCCTGATTTCATGAATGTGACGTTTGCCACTTGGAACGGGTGCGCCGAGTACTTCGCGCGCGGCGGGCGCGCCGACTTTGCGGAGAACGTCCGGCGGTACTACGAGTACGTGAGCGAGAACGATCTCGTCCTTACGCACTCGCTGATCAATTTGCAGCGCTCTCGCGACGTCAGTGGCATGTTCAACCTCGAGGAAGGCACCGCGCTGCATGTCGTCAAGGAGACGGACGCTGGGGTCGTCGTCCGGGGGGCGCGCGTGCTCGCCACCTTGGGCCCGCTAGCTGACGAGATCGCGGTTTATAGCCCCCGCCTAGCCCAGCACCGGGACAATCACAGTCCCTTCGCATTCAACTTCGCCGTGCCGTGCTCGACGCCGGGCTTGAAGTTTCTCTGCCGCGACAGCTTCGACTACGGTCGCACGCACTTCGATCACCCCCTCGGCTCGCGCTTCGAGGAGATGGACTGCGTGGTGTTCTTCGACGATGTCTTGGTTCCGTGGGAGCGCATGTTTCTCTACGGCGACGTGGAGTTGTTGAACAACACGTTGGGAGGGACACACACCTCGGCGCAGACGTCGCACCAAGGGGCGGCAAAAAATCTCGCCAAATGTGAGCTTGTTCTTGGGGTAGCACTGCTCGTTACTGAGACGTTGGGCAGCGCCCATCTGCCGCATTCCGACGAGCGGATCGGTGAGCTCATCATGTATGCCGAGCTCATGCGGGCGTGTATGCGTGCGGCCGAGGCGGATGCCGAGGTGAACGAGTTCGGCGTGATGTATCCCGCCTCGCTTCCTGCCGAGACCACGCGAAATCTTTTCATGACCGCTTATCCGCGCATGGTGGAGATACTGCAGCTACTCGGGTCGTCGAGCATGATGATCTTGCCCACGGAAGCGGATATGGAAGGCCCGCTCAAGCCCCACATCGAACGGTACTTGGCGACCGAGGGCGCGCAGGCGCGTGATCGGGTGCGGTTGTTCCACTTGGCGTGGGACATCGCGTGCTCATCGTTCGGCGGCCGCCAGGTGCTCTACGAGCGTTTTTTTGCGAGCGACCCGTTGACGCGGGCTCGTGCGCTCGCGTCCATTTATCCCAAGCAAGCGACGATGGAGCGCGTGCTCGAGTTTCTGGGGCGCGACGACAACCGGCCTTGATCGAGGAGAAACCGCGATGGCTGAACGGGCAATGTACTTAGGCCACGTCAATGTCTACGTGCGCGACGCTGCGCGTTCCCGGGAGTGGTATGCCAGAGTGCTCGGACTGCACACCTACGATTTTCGGCCGGGCCGCGCTGCGTTCATGTCGGCGGACCGCGAGATGTCGCATGAGGTCGCCTTGATGGAGGTGGGTAAGGACGCGCCGGGGCCGCGCAAAGGACAAGTGGGCCTCAATCACATGGCCTGGATGGTCGAAAGCCTCGGTGCGCTCGAGCAGGCTTATCAACGGTTGCAGGACAACGATGTCGAGATCGACGTCATTATCGACCACGGGATATCGCTGGGGATTTACTTCCGCGATCCCGATGGCAATGGCGTGGAGCTTTCCTACGAGCAGCCGCGCTCGGAATGGCCCCGGGAGGACGCGGTTTTTGCCGCCGATGTCGTCAACCGCGGCTTATTCCCCGGCCCCTGGGACGAGCACCCCGCGCGTCGCTGGTAGTCCTCGTCCGGGGCTTCAGCCCCAAGCGTGGCCCGTGTACCCGCCTTGGGCGTTAGCTCCAGCGTTCGATGCTGTCCTCGGTTAGCACGACCCCCAGGCCGGGCCCCTGGGGCACGGAGACCTCGCCGCGCTCGACGTGCAGGCCTTCGATGAAAAGTTCTTCGTAGATTGCAGTGCGCGTCGGATCGAACTCGAGGAGCTGCGTCTCCGGCAGGGCGGCCATGATGTGTAAGGTCGCTGCTGTGCCCACGCCGCTCGAGTAGTTGTGCGGGCTTGCGATGACCCCGGCCTCATGCGCCGCTTGGCAGATGGCCATCGTCTGCGCAATCCCCCCGCAACGCAGAACGTCCGGCATCACGTAGTCGCATCCGCCCGCGGCGAACAGGGGCTCGAAGCCGTGCGTGGTGTAGAGGTTCTCCCCCGTCGCGATGTGCATCGGCAAGGCATCGCGCAGCGCCCGGTGTCCCGCGAAGTCGAGCGGCGGCAGCGGCTCTTCGTACCAAAACGGCTTGAACTCGCTAATCGCCTCGCCGAAAGCCTGCGCCCGCGGCCGATTGAAAGCGGTGTTTATGTCGATCATGAAGCCGACATCGTCGCCGACTGCGTCTCGCACCGCGGCAATACGTTCGAGATCACGCTCTTCTTCGCCCGGCGCACCGACGTGCGTCTTCACGTAACGATACCCTTCGGCGACGTAACCCGCTGCGGTCTCTGCCATGATGGAGGCCTCTTCCCAGTGCAGATCGCTCGCATATGCGGTGATGCGATCCCGCGTCTTGCCGCCGAGCAGCTCGTATACGGGCACGCCGGCCGCTTGCCCTCGGATATCCCAACAAGCCACCTCAACGGCGCTGATAGCGCACAGCACCGAGCCGCCGATTTCCCAGTAAGCGCGTGAGCCGAACAAGTGTGCCCACAACGTTTCGGTATCCTCTGGATCGAGGCCTATTGCCATTGGGCCGATACGCTTGGCAACGATGTGCTCCATCAATGCGTCGTCCCCGAAGGCATCGCCAAGGCCGGTAAAACCTGCGTCGGTTTCCACGAGCACGAAGGTGAATGTTCGGTGGTTGCGGCCGCCTTGGGCGTTGCGTTGAGGTTTCTCCAGCGGTCGGGTGAGCTGCACCGTTGTGACGTTCGTGATCTTCATGGCTTGAGCTGCGCGCGCAAGAAATCGGTGAGTGGGGCAAGGGAATTCGTCGCACGGTCCTCCTGCTCGATGTACACCAGTTCGAGCGTCCCGCCCGCTTCCCGGTAGCGCGCGGCAAACCGCTCTGGTTCGTTGCCTTCGATTGCGGATTCCGGGTCGCGGTAATCGTGAATAGGGTCGGGGGTGCCTTGAATCCAGAGCGCAGGTGGCGTTCGCACGGCCTCGCCGCGCTCGAGCGCGAGCAACGGGTTGCCCTCCGACATATTCATCTCGGTCGCCCAATACGTGTCATGCCGTTCCGGTATGTCAGCTGTCCACCCCGGCGGGTTGTCGCTGTTGCGTAATCGAAGGGCGTGTCGATATCGCGAGAGGGGATTGATGACTGGCCAGGTCATTGCAACGCAGGCTACCGTGGCGTTGTCATCCCCGGCGCTGCGTTCCCGGTAGCGGGGCTCTTCGGGGCGCATTGCGGCAAGCATCGCTAGATGCCCGCCGCTTGATTGCCCGGCAATGCCGATGCGTGCGGGGTCGAGGTTGAGCCTCTGGGCATTGGCCCTTACCCACCGGATCGCAAAGTTGATGTCGATGAGCGAGGTCGGGTAGCCATCGGCGCCGTGCCGGAAGTCGAGTGCCGCAGAGGCGATGCCTGCGTGCGCGATCGCTTCGTCCCGAGGCCGGCACTCGGTGAAGTCGCCTTTGGTCCAGGCGCCGCCGTGTAAGTTGACCACCACCGGAAATACGCCGTCCCCCGCAGGGCGAAACAAGCGCAACACCACGGGCTTGGGCGCGTTTGCGATCTCGAAATCCTCAGTCGTGAACGACGTTTGCGTGCTTGCCATGACAGACCCCTGTGCGGGCTTAGAACGGCTTCGTAGCATCGCACAACCAGGGCAATGTTGTAGATTGTGCCGCCAGTGCCCAGCGGGGTTCGGGCGCGAGGAGTGGAGATGACGGGAGCTCGGTTACTCACCGTGGCCTTGCAAGAAGCGGGTGTCGACACGATCTTCGCGCTTTCGGGGAATCAGATTATGCCGGTGTTCGACGCTTGCCTCGACGAGCGCATCCGGATCATCCACACCCGGCACGAGGCGGCCGCGGTGTTCATGGCCGACGCCTATGCGCAGCTGACCGGGAACGTCGGCGTTGCCCTGGTAACCGCCGGCCCTGGTTTCTTGAACGCGCTCGGGGCGCTCTACATGGCGCGGATGTCCGAGAGTCCCGTATTGCTGTTGAGCGGTGACTCGCCGGTCGCGCAGGATGAACGTGGGGCTTTTCAGGCGCTCGACCAAAGCGCGTGTGCCGCGCCCGTTGTCAAACGGACCTATCGGGTTGGGACCGCGCACGACGTCGCCGCTTCGGTGCACGAGGCGATGGCGATCGCGCTCGGAGGACGTCCGGGCCCTGTTCATTTGGCAATGCCGTTCGATGTGCTGACTGCTTCGACGGACGGGATTGTTTCCACCCCAGATGCGGGGGCCGTGGAAAACCCGCTTCCGGATGCCGCGAGGGTGTCGGAGTTGGGCCGGCTAATCGCCGCCGCCTCCCGCCCGGTGATCCTTCTCGGTCCGCGTCTCAATCCGACACGTGCCCCAGGCCTTGCCGAGGCGATGACGCTGGCGGCGTCGGCACCGGTGGTTTGCCTGGAGAGTCCGCGGGGGTTGAACGACCCTGGCCTAGGGGGGTTTGCGGACGCATTGTCGGAGGCTGATCTGATCGTGAGCCTAGGCAAGCGAATCGATTTTGGTGTCGGATTCGGACGTGCACCCGTTGTCGCGTCGGACGCTGCTGCCGCGATCGTCGACGCGGAGCCCGAGTCATTCGGCCTTGCCCGACGCGCTTTTGGTGAACGCGTTCGCTTTGCGCTGGAGGCTGAGCCGGGTGCTGTCGCAAGAATGCTTTGCGCGGCGGGGATCGCGCAGCCCGAACGCGTAGGGTGGCGAGCCCGTGTGACGGGGGCGCTGAAGGCCGAGCCGGTGCGACCGCGCCAAAGCGGAGCGGGGCTCTCACCGGTCGTGGTGTTCGCGGCAGTACAACGGTTAATCGAGCGAGTGCCACAGCCGATCCTGGTCGTAGACGGTGGCGAGATCGGGCAGTGGGCCCAGGTGTGTCTGAGCGCACCGGCGAGGATCATCAACGGTGCATCGGGGGGGATCGGCAGCGCCCTTTGTCATGCCCTCGGCGCGAAGGCCGCGCAGCCGAACGCGACCGTGGTGGCGGTGATGGGGGATGGGGCGGCGGGATTCCATCTCTCGGAACTCGAGACCGCGAGTCGTTTAGGATTAACGGTCATTGCGGTGATCGGGGATGACGCGCGGTGGAATGCGGAGTACCAGATCCAGTTGCGCGACTATGGCCCGGACCGCATTCATGCGACCACGCTCGGCAATGTGGGTTACGAGTCCGTGGCCGAAGGGCTCGGCTGCTTCGGGGCACGCGTCCGTCAGGCCGATGAGCTAGAGGCCGCGCTCGAGGCGGCAAGCCGATGCGGTCGACCTGCGTGCATCGCAGCCAGCATCGACGGGTGGCCGGCGCCAACATTTCGCTAGTGGTAGGCGGGCTAATGCTTCCGTGGTATAGATGCCGCGCACAAGGAGGCGGCGTTGAGCAGTGGGATGGACGAGCTGATAGCGGTTCGGGTGTTTCGCGGAGATGACCGGGCGGGCGCCTGGTGCTCCTATCGAGTACCGAGGCAAGAAAGCCAGACCGTGCTCGACGTGGTGACGTGGATCCAGCGTAACGCAGAGCCCGCCCTGGCCTACCGGTTCGCTTGTCGGGTCGGCATGTGTGGCTCCTGCGCCATGACCGTCAATGGTGAGCCGCGATGGACCTGCCGCACCCATGTCCGGAATGTCGCTGCGGACAACCGGCTGGAGATTGCCCCTCTCCGTAACTTGCCGGTCATCAAGGACCTGGTCACGGATATGACCGAGTTCTTCGAGAAGTGGACGCGAGCGAAGGCAGTTTTCGAGCCCTCGGCTACTCGAGCCGATCCGCTCCCTTTGATTTCGCCCGAAGGTGAGCAACGCAAAGCAGCCAGCGAAGGGATTGAATGCATCAACTGCGCGGTTTGCTACGCGGCGTGTGACACGGTGAGACAGCATGCGGGGTATCTAGGGCCTGCCGCCCTGAATCGTGCTTGGACCCTCGTGAACGACGAACGTGACGCAGGTAATCGTGCGCGGCTCGCCGCGGTGACCGGACCGGAGGGGTGCACGAGCTGTCATTCTCACCAGAGCTGCCAGAAATACTGCCCAAACGAGCTCAACCCCACGGCGGCCATTGCAGGTCTCAAACGTAAGGCGGCGGCGGCCTATCTTCGGGGCGGGCGCTGACATGCTGGGTTTGCATCTGTACATGTTGCAGCGGCTCAGTGCGTTGCTGCTGGCGCCGCTCATTGCGGTACACATCGGGGTCATGCTGTTTGCGACGCAAGGTGGCTTGTCCGCTGCGGAGATCTTGGGCCGAACCCAAGGCAGTGTCGCGTGGGCGCTCTACTACGGCGTGTTCGTCGCCGCCGCCGCGGTGCACGGTGCGATAGGGTTGCGGGTGATCGCGTTCGAATGGCTCAAGGTGCCTGCATCGTGCCTCACGCCACTGACGTGGGTTGCAGGGCTCGTTCTCGCCGCGCTCGGCGCCCGTGCGGTGGTGGCGGTGATCGGGTGAGGCGCGAGGCGCGTGTCCGCCGAGAACCGCTGTGGCTCGCGCATCTCGTGCACCGCGTTTCAGGCCTCGTGCTCGTCACTTTCCTCCCCGTTCACTTCCTGGTGCTGGGGCTTGCTCTGGAACGGACAGACACCCTCGATGCATTCCTGCGTTGGGGTGAAAACCCCGCCGTGAAGCTCGCTGAGAGCATTCTTGTGCTCGCGCTGGGGTTGCATCTGTTCGGGGGTTTGCGTCTGCTCGCACTCGAATTCTTGCCTTGGTCACCCGCGCAGAAGACGTATGCGGCAACTGCGGCAGGGCTCGCCGTCATCCTTTCGCTTGGCTTCTTTTTCAACGCGGTGTAAGTGGAACAGATGCTCGAACGCCATGACACCGATATCTTGATCATTGGCTCCGGGGGGGCGGGACTGTTCGCTGCGCTGCATGCGAAGCAGGCCAATCCGGCGTTGAAGGTCAGTATTGCGGCGAAAGGGTTGCTCGGCAAAAGTGGTTGCACCCGGATGGTCCAAGGGGGCTACAACGTCGCGCTTGGCGAAGGTGATTCGGTCGAGCGGCATTTCATGGATACGATCGAGGGGGGCAAATGGCTACCCCATCAGGCGATGGCGTGGAAGCTGTGTGAGCTCGCGGTAGAGCGGGTGCGCGAGCTGGAGAATGAGCTCGGGTGCTTCTTCGACCGAATGCCCGACGGCACATTGCACCAAAAGGCATTCGCTGGGCAGTCGTTCGATCGCACGGTGCACAAAGGTGACCTCACGGGCATCGAGATCGTGGGTCGGCTCATGGAGCAGGTACTCGCGCGGGCGATCGAGCGGTTCGAGGAGCACCGGGCGCTAGCGCTCATTCCGGACCGAAGCGGCAACGTGCTCGCTGGCGTGCTCTTCGTTGACATGCGCCGCGGACTGTTTCGCATGGTGCGAGCGAAGGCGGTGCTGATGGCGACGGGGGGTGGGCCGACGATGTACCGCTACCACACCCCGTCGGGCGATAAGTCGATGGATGGTCTCGCGATGGCGCTCCGCGCGGGGCTGGCGTTGAGAGATATGGAGATGGTGCAGTTCCATCCCACCGGTCTTCTTGGCGGAGAGGGAACGCGGATGACCGGCACGGTGCTCGAGGAGGGACTCCGAGGCGCGGGCGGTCAGCTTCTCGATGGCGCCGGGCGCCGGTTCATGCTCGATTATGACGAGAAGGGCGAGCGCGCCACGCGAGACATCGTCAGCCGGGCCATCTATGACGAGATGCGTAACGGTCGCACGACACCGAACGGTGGGGTCTACATCTCTATGGGTCATCTGGGTCCCGAGAGTGTGCGGGCCCGCTTCAAAGGAATGGTGAAGCGCTGCGCCGACTGCGGTTTCGACCTCGCCGCAGGCCGCGTCGAGGTGGTCCCTACCGCGCATTACCTGATGGGCGGCATCATCGTGGACCCCGACACACACACTGCGATGCCCGGTCTTTACGTCGCGGGCGAGGATGCGGGGGGTGCCCATGGGTCGAATCGGCTCGGGGGGAACGGCGTTGCGAACTCCACGGTCTACGGCGGCGTAGCGGGGGACATCATGGCCGCGGAGGTGAACTCAGCGGCGCTCGATCTCAATGTGCTGCGCGAGCCCGACGAGAGCGTGCTCGAGGCAGAGGTCGCGCGCGCGCTCGAGCCGTTCGCCCGCGCGCCCGGCAATGTCCACGCGCTGCGCTCGGAGCTCGAGGACCTCATGTGGGACGACATTGGTGTGATCCGCACCGCGGAGTCGATCGAACGTGGCACCGGGCGCCTGGCGGCGCTGAAGGACGAGCTGCTGCGCACGGGACTACCATCGGATGACAAAGTGTTCAATCTCACATGGCATGATTGGCTGAACATGCGGAGCTTGGTCGAAGTGTCCGAGGTCATCGCGGGCGCGGCTCACTCGCGAGAGAACTCGCGGGGTGCGCACTATCGCGAGGATTATCCCGAGGCAGGGGACTTGTTAAGGTCGTATTTCACGGTGGCCGAACGGGACGGCGGCGCCGCGCTCGACGTTTCTCGCCGACCCGTGGAGTTCACAATTGTGCGACCGGGCGAAACGCTGCTCGACGAGGCAGCCGATACCATCGCTGCGAAGTAGAGTGCAGGGAAAGGAGAGAAAATGATCTCCGTTGAGTTGATTCACGAGACCGCTCTCGAGCTCATGGACAAGGCCGCGATCGAGATCCCAGAGGATTATCTCGAGGGGCTCAAGCGCGCTGCGGCGGCGGAGGACGGGGATCTGTCTTCCTTTGTCTTGCACACGATGCTCAAGAACTACGAGGCGGCAAAGGAGGACCGCCGGGCGATGTGCGGCGACACCGGTTGCCCGCGTTGGTATGTGAAGATGGGGAACGAGGCGGCAGTGGACGGCGGCCCCGTTGCGTTGGAGACGGCGCTGCGCCGTGCTACCGCGGATGCGACGACCGGCGTGCCTTTGCGGCCGAATCGGGTGCACCCGCTATGGCGCACCGACCACGACAACAACGTCGGCATTAACGCCCCAGAGATTGAATTCGGCTTCGAACCTGAAGGCAATTGGATCGATCTGACGACGGTCCACAAGGGCGGGTTGTTCGGGACCGATTACCGCATGTTGTTCCCCAGTGATGGGCTCGAAGGCATCAAACGATTTTATCTGGACTCCCTCGTTGCATTCGGCAAGCGGGGACTGTCCTGCCAACCGGCGATCATCGGCATTGGCATTGGCGGGTCCAAGGACACATGCATGGTGCTCGGTAAGCGGGCGGCATGCCTGCGCACGGTGGGCGACCGCAACCCGGATCCACAGATCGCCGAAATCGAAGCGGAGTTCATCGAGCTTGGAAACAGCATCGGAATGGGCGCCATGGGTTTCGTCGGCCGGTCGATGGTGATCGACTGTCACATCGAGGTTGGCTACTGCCACACGGGGGGAATGCAGATGAGCGTGCATGCGTTTTGTCTTTCGTCGCGCCGTGCGTGCGCTCGAATCCACGAGGACGGGCGCGTCGAGCACCGGACCGATCCGTCGTGGTTCACGCCATATCAACGCCGGGAGACCGTGGAATGGGTACCTCAACCCTAAGGGAGGTGCGCCTTCGCACCGAGCCCGACCGTTCGGAGCTCGAAGCGCTCCGGCTCGGTGACGTCGTTTACCTCGACGGCACCGTCTATACCGCGCGCGAAGGCATCTACAAGCGTGTGGTCGAAGACGGTGTTCCCTTGCCCCTCGATCTCCCCGCGGCGAGCGGTGCGAACTTCCATTGTTCCCCCGCCGCGACGATTACGCCGGAGGGCGGGTTCAATCTCGGCGCGGTCACCGCGACCGCATCGTTTCGCTTCAGCAAATGGATCGGGCCGTGGCTCGAAAAATCCGGTGCGAGCCTCATCCTCGGAAAAGCAGGCATGAGCTCGAAGGATTATCGCGAGCACTTTGTGCCGAATGGTGTGATCTATCTCACGACGGTCGGTTACGGCACCGGGGCGCTTCTCGGGCGTGGGGTGAAGCGTGTCAAGTCTGTGCACTGGCACGAGGAACTCGGCCTCGCACAAGCTATGTGGGTCATCGAGGTCGAGAATTTCGGGCCCTTCATCGTCGACAGCGATTTTGACGGCAACAGCCTGTTCGAGCGGGAGAACGAACGGATCTCGCAAGGTCTCGACAAGGCTTACGAAGGTACGCGGCCGGCAGTGCTCAAGCGTTTCGGCGAGACCGACGATCGAAGCGACGAGCTGATCTAGCTCGACGGGGCTCGACGGGGCTCGACGGGGCTCGATCGGGCCCGCTCGGGTTGGAGCTGTCGGGGCCGGCGCGGCCCCGGTCCCGCCGCTGCGTGGTTACCGAGGGGCGACGATCGGCTGCGTGCATTACCCATTCTCCATCATTTGTTTTGTGTCTAGCGCCGCGCTCGCACCGGGGTCTGGGCTGAACGCCGTCAACTGCTGGGTCGACGCCGCACCAAAATCGTGTCGAGATGACTCATCACCAGTGTGGCGTCTTGGTTCGTCAAGCCCAGTCGCAGTGTCACGACGCCGCGATCAGGCTTTGATTGCGACACTCGCCGGTCA